>Ga0114978_10005012_pt1 | contig 10632 bp, 4 predicted proteins | sample S_140212_EF_Meta_FD_87027 | JGI IMG/M metagenome (GOLD analysis project Ga0114978, IMG submission 87027) | Freshwater microbial communities from Lake Simoncouche, Canada to study carbon cycling - S_140212_EF_MetaG | ecosystem: Environmental > Aquatic > Freshwater > Lake | place: Lake...
TCAAACACAACAAGATAAATCACAACAAGATAAATCACAACCAGTTCAAACACAACCAGTTCAAACACAACAAGATAAATCACAACCAGTTCAAACACAACAAGATAAATCACAACAAGATAAATCACAACCAGTTCAAACACAACCAGTTCAAACACAACAAGATAAATCACAACCAGTTCAAACACAACCAGCAGTGCCGACTATAATTGAATCGGAAGAAGAAAAAGAAGGGGGAGCAGGAGGAACAGAACTAACAACGAGCAGAAATCCATTAAAAACTACAGATGTAAATATTATTTCTAATATGAATTTCTATTTAAGTTCTATAAGCGATTATGAAAAAACAGTAATGTCTAATAGAGATATTGGGGAAGAAATAATACTTTATAGTGGTGAAAATAACAAACAAAATATATTACCATTTCCTGTTGTTAATACCTTTAATAATACCGAAACGATATTATTTTTAGATATTGTTAAAAATGTATTTTTACTAACTATTGAACAGTACAAAGGTTTTATTCCAAATTTTGAATCTTATGACTTAGGGCTCTATAATAATTTGTCTGATAAAAAAAATTTTTATATTGAAATAGATACATCATTTTTTATGGTACTATTTAAAAATTATATTAATGTAAGTGAAATAAAGAGTACCTATAAATCTAAATCTAAAACCGAATTAAAAGAAAAAGAATTTAATTCTAATGTTGATTATGTTGATAAAGAACAAGTTTTAATTCAATTGTACTTAAATGATGTTTATAATTTTTATTATTTATGTAAAAGTATGGATACACCTGATAATGAATTATTACAAGATAGAGGTAACTCTTCTGATTATGATATTAAAACAAGTGATATTTTAAATGAGTATCTAGAAGGCTATCTTTCATTGAAAAGAGACACAATAACATTATTAGAATTAATTTGTATGAGAATACATAATAACTTTGATTTTGTAAGTTTTAATAAAAGATTTGTTTTAAGTCAAAGGGTAAATTATGAGACATTATGGGAGGGTAGTGATGATGATGATGATCTAGAGTTTTTTGACGCTATCGGACCAGGAGGAGGTTATAAAAAGAAAAATATTAAATTAAAATATAATAAAAAAAATAATACATCGGTCAAAAATAAAACATGTAAGAATAAAACATGTAAAATCCGTTCAAATAGTAAAATACAATACGGTGGTGACAAATTTGACGATGATGAATATTATGCGTTGATAGGGTTTTGTCTAGGTAACAGTGAAGGTGAAATAACAAAAAAAATAATAAACAAAAGAATATATGTAAAAACACAAATAGATTTGGATAAATTTGTAGAACTTAAGAGAAGTGGTCTTTTGATAAATTTATGGGGTAAATTATCAAATACTGCTAAAGGATGGAAAGATTATTTAACTGGTAAAACTGAACAACAGTTAAATGCTGATAAATCGTCAGATCAAGCAAAAATATTACAAGATTTAAAACTCAAAAACCAATATTTACCTCTTATATTTAAAGAAATAAGCGCAATAGGATTTTTAATCGATAAAGATGCTAAAACAACTGTAAAGGATGATGATGATATTGATGATACAAAATTTGAAATTGAGTGGAATCAAATATCAAAATCGCCTGCTTTGTTATCTATGTTTACTGAAGGTAAACAAATTATTGACACTATACTAACACATGTTTTATCAAAAGTAACTGAATTACTGACACAAATAACGGTTGGTGCTACAGGTGCTGCAGCTATAGTTAAAATATTTGATTGGATGTTTGCACAAGGACTCTGGCAATTTATTATGGGTTTACCAGCTGCAATTAGCGAATATAAGATTGTTCAAACGATTGCTCAAACGATTGGAGGTTGGCTTTCTTCTGTTGGATTAAAAGTGTTAGGTTGGAGCGGAACAGCTTTAGAATTTGTTGGAGTAGCAAAAATATTATCTGTTGCTGCAATATTATATGGTATAGCAGAACTATGGACTACAATTAATGCTACAAATGTTGATATGAGTTATATACTTAATAGTATTTTTCTAAAATCTATTTTTACGATGATTACAGATGTTAGAAGTATAACAGTTTCTAGTTTAGAAAATACCACAGCATCTACATTGTTTATAAATAGTATGAAACAAGATTTTTTTACCGATATTAAAGGTTTTTTAAGTATAATTAAAATATTATTACCTAAAAATATAATTCCTGTGATATATAAATCTTTGAGTGAAAATAGAAAATTTACAGATAAAGAAAAGCCTATGTATTATGAGATTGTATCGTATCAAAGTAAAATTATAGAACCAACAGATATTAGAAGGAAATTAACAAATTTAAACATTCCATTTAGTTCTTTTTCTTATGCCTTAACAGTTGTACAATCAACATATGTTAAAGAAACAGGTGACATGTTAACCCAATATTACAATAATAAAGATAAATTCATGGAAGAATATAAAAAGAAAACAAAAAAATAAATGTCAGCTTAAATTATTTAAATTAAAATAAATATATATAAATAAATATAAATATATATCTATATTATGGATTCAAAAGAAAATAATTCAAAAATTGTTCATGACAATGATGGCACATTAAATAAAAAAGTGGAAAACCTACAACCCACAGATTTTATTCCAGATGAAACTACAATTTCAGCTGAGTTAAAACCATTAAATCAAGGAGGTGTTGGGATTAAACCAGAAATTTTGGCAGACAATATGGATATAACATACGAAAATCGAAGAAAACATTTGAACGATTGGATGAAAAAAAAACTATTAAATGATCCTGCTGCTAGAATAAAAATAGAGAATTCTATTGTAAAACCTACCCCAGATAATCTATCAGATGAATCAAAATTTACATTTGTCAATTATATAAAACCTCTAGAAGGAACGTTACCAGAATTTAAACCTAAAAATGAACCTGTGAAAGAAATCCTAAAAGACCTTCCACTAGTTTATATGTCGGCAAGCGGAACAGGGAATAACTGTGCGTTTCATTCTTTTTTACAAGCAATTAGTCCACTTTTTAGGGCATTAAATAATCCCACAAAGGATAAAATAGCACTTGCTTTTCGTTTTGAATATATAAAATTTGTAATTATAAATACAAATGGAGCAGACATGCAAGACGATGATTTTTGTAATGATCCTCTCCATGAAATAACTGAGAAGTCAAAAATTAGAGATACATACAGTTCAGGATTAGATGAAGATTCATTGCCAGATTCTGGAATAACTAATTTTGTATATTTTGGTACTGTTAAAGATTTGAATGGTGTAGACAGATTTAAAAAAGATAAATTTACTCCTGTTAGTTTCATTGAGTTGAATTCTCTTTTTTTTGGGTATAATCTTATAATGTATACTACTTCTCCTGACGTGTTACAGTTGGAACAACAGGGGGTAATGAAATCAATCGTAGAAACTGTAAATCCAATACATAAGGTTAATGATACAATTTTTATTTGGAATCAAGGTGATGCTCATTTTGAGACTATTGGATATAAAAATCAGGGCATTCCAAAATATAAATTTGTTTTTGAAGATGACAGTGAATTAGTAAAAACAATAAATACAGTAGCAGAACGGCCAAATATTTGCGGAACAACAGATATTGTTGCTAGACCAAATAGTGTTAGAATTAATAATAATCAAGTTACAATTTATAGAACTGATGATGATAGAACAGTTTTACAAACAGAAACCCCTGGTTGTTTAATTATGTATTGTTTTAATACTTTACAGCAGCAAATTTATGATGATAACACTAACTCTTTGAAAAAAAAACTCAAACAAGCATATAAAATAAACGAACGAGAAATGACCGATCAAGAAATTGCTTTAAATATACCAAATTTTTGTTTTATAGTCTTTGATTATTGTGAAAATAAAAAAAACCCAGAAAACCCTATAAAAATATATTTGGTTTTGAATTTTACTTTTAACCATAACGATTCATGGATTACCGGAAGTGATTTGTTTTTTATAAAAGAGGTATTACCGGATAGTGAAGAATTCCGAACTAAAAATTTTGTAATAGATATTGACGAACCAATAACAAAAACAGATGTAATAAAATTAGATGATAATACAGGGAATTATAATATTTTTAATTTAGAAGATTTGGAAAATATAGAAGCTGAACGAGTCCGGGTTGAACAAGAACGTTTAGCAAATATAGAAGCTGTTCGAGTCCGGACTGAACAAGAATATTTAGCAAATATAGAAGCTGAACGTAAAGTTAAGGAGGAACAGTTAAAAATAGAAGCTGAGAGAAAGAAAGCTGAACTAGAGACGCTGGCTAAAGAAATGGGTTTATCTGTAAATGAATATCTTGAACATCTTGAGACCGAGAAGAAGAAGGCCGCAGCTGAAGAGAAAAAGAATATTGAGCAACAAAATCTTATAAAAGAATATTACAAAAAAAAATTGAATTCGCCTATTGACAATACACAATTAAAAATAAATAAACTTGGTGAAATGAAACTAGAAAAGAGTATAAGCACAGGTCAAAACAAATTTGATGTTGATAAAAAAATACAAAATCTTATAGATACCAGTGTAATAAAACAAGGTATGTTTCTATTGGTTAATGATCAAGTATATACGATAGAAAGTTTTGGTAGTATTATTGTTAATATGAATTTTGACAAAGATTATCCAGCAGATACGCTTATTATATTTTACTCAGCAGAAAAACAAGAATATACAAATATTATATCACTAATTCTAAAAAAGTATAATGAGAAATTTGACGAAAACGAAAATAATGAAAACAATAAAATTATGATTAAAAATAACATGGATTTTAAAAAATTGTTATTAGAAATTGATAAAGTTGAAAAAGAAACAAAATGCGTAACTGATAATAAAGAGTTATTTTTAAGTAATCCAAATAATATTAAAAGCATTCATGAAATGAATTTTATACAAGACATAAACTTGGTTACAAATATTGTTAAATACAGAAAATTAGAAATAAAAAAACAAATTAGAATAATAAGTCTTTCTATTGAAGTGTATAAATATATTCTCATTCAAATAAAATGTGTTGATTTTAAATTAGAATTAAATAAAGAAAAATTATTAAAAGATATAAAAAAATGTGTTGAAATATTTGATAGTGCTATTTTTAAAAATTCATATTTTTTACAAGACACTTTATGTAGATACATTGAGTTAGAAGATAAATTAAAGTCCTTTAGTAAAAAATAATAGAAATTAATTAAATTTAAATTTTTAGGAATATTAAAAATTTAAAAAGAAAACTATATATAGATTATAAATGATAACAAGAGTAAACGATATCAATATTTGCGGCCCTATAAATATAAAACATGATATAAATAACTTATTATTTAGAGACATAAATTATACTTCTAAAAAGTTAGAAGATGGTTTTATTTCGAGAGATGTAAATTTTTATGAAAATAATAAACCCACTTTTGTAGAAATAATAAATGATTGTAAAGAAAGAGAAAATTATGAACGTGATAGATTTAAAGATATTATATTGGATAAAAAGGATAAAGGTGAAGATCAAGAAGAAGAAACTATTGCTGAGTTAATTAAAAATATGGAAAATAAAATTAAAGCTATTGATGATAAAATAATAAACACATATAAAAATTCAACTTTATTAGAACAATCACTTCCAGAAGACTATAATAAAAGAAAAACAATAGAACCAAAAGACAAAGAAATTCTTGATAAACTTAACAAGATTTTAGAAAATTTTTCAAATAATGAATATACAAAAGATAATTTGTAAATATTATATACTTGATATTATATATAAATGGAAATAGATAAATTTATAAATTCAGAAAATTTATATTTTGAAAAATCTTTGAAAATGAAATTTGAAAGCTTAGATTTAGAAAAAAAAGAATTTTTAAATAAAATATCAGAAAAATATAAAAACCTTGATATAATAATTAATTCAATACTTAAAATATATTTTAAAAATACAGAACAAATTAAAAATAAAAAAAATATAGAAATTGTTAATAAAGCGTTAACAGATAAAAAACTTAATTGTTTCGATATATTAAATTGTTTTAAATATTTATCAGTAATAATTTCAAATGATATGCTACTTAATGAAAAAAAATATAATGAAATTTATAAATACATTACCCCTGATATTTTAGAAAATTACAATGTAAATTTTTTTGAATCTTTTAATATAAAAAATATATTATCAATTATAAAAAATAATCCAGAAATTATAAAAAATAATATTGATAAAGAAAGTGATGAAACGTTAATAGGGGCATCTCAAATGATTTTTGATCCATTATTATTAAATATTGAAAAACAAATATTTCAAGATGGAACTAGTATAAAAAATATTGAAGAACAACTTGGAAATATAATTAGTAATAAAATGGTTGATAATTTTAAAAGTTATATTAGTTTTTCAACTATACTTGAAGAAGCTATATCTAATAATAAAGAAAAAATAACTTACTATAATGATAATAGTATGCGTGATGATAATAGTGTGCCTGATGATAAAATAAATCCAGACAAATTATTTTTAAAAAATGTTCAAATGAATCCTAATAAAATGAATCCTAATAAAATGAATCCTAATAAAATGAATCCTATGCAAATGAATCCTATACAAATGAATCCTATGCAAATGAATCCTATGCAAATGAATCCTGTGCGAATGAATCCTATGCAAATGAATCCTGTGCGAATGAATGCTATTCAAGTTGTAGGAGGAGGAGGAGATAACGATTTAATACTTATTGAAAATTCATTTATTTCTGAATTAAATGAAATATATGGCGATTTAATTAATAAAATAAGCAATCTTGGCTTGACTATGTCTGGTGGAAATAAAAAATGTAAAACAAAAAAAATAAGAAATAAAAAAAATAAAACTATTAAAAAAAATAAAAAAAATAAAAGTAAAAAATATAAACAAAAGGGTGGTGTAAATTGGTTAGTATCGGCGGCAGGGGTTGTGGCTGCTGCGCTCAGCATGACCTCAATACCCCAAACTGTCGGTGGCGCAATTTCACAAGCAACTGCTCCTGTTTTTGATGCTATTTCTAAGAGATTACGAGTAGATTACACTGACAGATTAACTGAAATTACAAAAAGAATTACTCAGTTAGATGAAGCTATAAATGAGATAATTCAGAGAAAAATAGAAACTCAAAAAAATGTTGCAAATAATAGGGTAACACAACAACAATTACAGGATGCGTTAAACAATCTAATGAGTTTTAAAACACAAATAGGTTTTAGGAAGAGTGAGTTAGACAAGATTAGGATTGTTTTAAGTACAATAAAAGATGAGGCGAAACAAAAATTTAAAACGGAAACCTCAAGTTTTAATGATTTAGAAGGCAAAATTGATGTATTAAGTAATGAAATCTCAGAACTTGCAAGAACTCAACAAACTTTTATTAAAACTAAATTTCCTGAAAGACTGGAAGATTTAAAAGTTTCATTAGAAGAAATTAATAGGACATTTTATAAAATTGAAAGTGATAAAACTAGATATATACAAAAACAAATAGAATGGCAACAAACTATTAGGGCTTTAGCAGTACGTCGACCTGTAAAACCTAATAAAGCAATATTGTATGACTTTAAAAATGAGGTAAAAGAATCAATACAAATAATTAATAGATATATTTCCGAAATAAATACTATAAAAAAAGAGTTAGATCAACTTGCTAACTCTACGGGTAGACAATTAACACATTTATATAGTTTGTATGATTCAGCTATAGATAAATTTACAAGAGTTAAAGCTAATGATGAAGCTACCCTAGAGATACAAAATACAATAATTAGTAGTCTTTGTCCAGATCCAACACAAGCTCAAGAAAGAGAAATTGAAGGTTTACGCACGAGACTAAATGCTATGAAAAATACTATAACTACAATAAATCTTTCACTAACAAAAAAGAATACTGAACTAAATAGTAATACATTAACGCCAGACGATATAACAAGAATACAAACAGAGTTAACTGCTACAACTCCCAGACTGCAAGGCATTGATTTACGAATGGCATCTCAAACTCTAGACGGATTAAAATATACTTTAAATAGAGAATTAAGTAGTTTAGATAGTTTATTTACAGAAGTAAACAATAGTTATAGTGAAACAGGACTTATGCTAACACGAATACAAACAAAATCAAGACAATATACAGGTAATGTTATCCCTTTAGATTTAAATACGACTCCAGCAACCACTCAAGATTGGACATTACCTGTTAACAATAGAAGTGGTTGGGTTACAGGTAATATAACAAATCTTGATTATTATAATAAAAGAAATTTTTCAAATAATTCGATGAGAAATAACACTAACAAATTTTTCCCTAATGCTTATTATCCTGCACCTTTTGATAGATTTGCTATATATGAACCAGTCGATTATAACACAAGAAATCCTCTACAGTTGTATAATACTGATAGAACTAGTTTATATGATATTTGCGAATGGGTAAATACAACTGATAATGAAGTTGTTGTTTTTCATGGAACTCACGTAAAAAAAATTAGAGAGTTTTTTGGTGGAAGACAGACTAATGATAATCTTAATACAATAGCAACGAATCATACACATTTATTAGGTCAAGGATTTTATGTTACATTTAATCCAAATGAAGCGCTTGGTTATGTCAAAGATAGGCCCCCTTCTAGTGTACAAATTCCGAAAGGACAGTATATTCCAGCAATTTATGAAATTGTTTTAGGAAATGCAAATCAATTCCTAAGGGGTGGTCATGCATCACGAGATCCTGGAACAGGATTAGTTAATAATCAAGGCGAACATTTTCAATTTATACAAAATAATGAACGTGAAGCAGCAAAAGAACAAATTGCAATTATTCATGAAGCGAATGGTGGATTTAGATTGAGCATAAATAAAGACAAAATACATGTTCATACATATGCAAATAGAACAACAGTTGAGAGTGGAAATCATGACCAAAGTAATGATTCTTGGGGACCATGTTATAAAAACCAAAATATTCCATATTTGAGAGTACCTGGATACAGAGTTAAATATATATACCCAACTTAAATATAATTATTATTAATAATTAATAATAATAATTAATTCTTTAAACTTTAATAAAGAATAATATCTTAGGATAGACCTACTTGTTGCATTAACTTATTTATATAATCTACATCATTCATATCTAAAGTATATTTTGGTATAATTTGTGATTCTTCAGAGTATACTTGTAAAATTTCTGTAGTGCTATGATAGAAACCTGTATAGTCTGCTAAAATAGCCATTAATAACATTATTTCATTGTCTACGTTTTTTGTAAGAATTTTTGAAATATCAAATACATTTTGATAAATAAAAACTGCTGAACCTGATGGCCCAGCAATCATTTCCTTTTTATAACTTCTAAGTGTGTTATACCATACACCATTGTCTCTAGGAGTTACATATGTATTTCCGGCAACTAATTTTAAATCGGCTTGGTTATCATAATTTAAAAAATTATCTGCTTTACATTTTACAGCACCTATTGTTTTTTTAAATAATGTATAGTCCTTTGTAGACGTAGTTTTTTCAATAACCTTTCTAAGATAAACTGAATCATCTGCTGATTTCATCTGATGTATAAAATTAGGTTTTCTATTAAATAAAAATGTATACACCCATGGATAAAACCAATGAGTATAAGATTCGTTAATTATTTGAGAATAATCCTGATAAGACATAGTATCAGGAACCCTAAAAAATAGTCTTATAGCCTCCATAATTTGTGCTTGTAAATCTGCGTCACTATCTATTACTGCTTTTATATATTGTGGGTCTGTTGGAAATTTATACAAAGCTCCCATAATCTGTAAAAATGATATATTATTCAATTTATTATATGTAAGAAATTCTTCTTTAGTTTTTATATCTAATATTGCATCACAATCATTCTTTCCTACTTCACACAAATACCCGGGTTTTAATATGATAGTTTTATCCTTTTGTTTTGTCTCTGTATCTTCATGATAAAAAGTATCCATATTTTTTCTAAGCCAAGCTTTCGCTCCAGGCCAACTACCAGATAATGACAATGTTTTTTGTATCAACGAAAAATACATATCAGAAACAAAGGCATATAATTTTTCCGACTTAAGAAGAACACATATTAGTTCTTCTTCCTTTTCTTTTACGTCTGGGGTTCTATAGTCCATATCTGGTTTAACAATATTAAAGGCATCTTTTATAGATTTTGGCACAAGAATCTCTTTTTTATATTTAATACCTAATTTGTCTAAATATTCTGCATTTATTGGAGTGTTATTTTTAGGTGTTACAAAACTAGGATCACCTGGTCCTATTCCACTTGCTAATAAATCATTTATGTAGCTTGCTACTACAGCAGTTTTAAAACATGTATTATCTGGAAACATTGATAGATTTTCAGCTCGTATTCTACTTATCATTTCGCCAATTCCGTATGTTTTACTATTCATACTAAACTGGCTAGTTTCACTTTTGTTGACACATTTTGCTTTTTCTTCAGGTTCTAAGTATCCACCCTTTTTATTTTTTTTCGTATTTCTTTTTCGTATTTTTTTGCGTATTTGTTTTTTTTTTGTTTTTGTTTTTTTTTAAA
>Ga0114978_10005013_pt1 | contig 10631 bp, 7 predicted proteins | sample S_140212_EF_Meta_FD_87027 | JGI IMG/M metagenome (GOLD analysis project Ga0114978, IMG submission 87027) | Freshwater microbial communities from Lake Simoncouche, Canada to study carbon cycling - S_140212_EF_MetaG | ecosystem: Environmental > Aquatic > Freshwater > Lake | place: Lake...
AAATCCATTATCCTAGTACTATAATTACTAGAAGAAGTTGTAAGATTTAATTTTTCAAAAGGAAACAATGGAGTGAGATAATCAAATGGAACACGGTCTCTTACTTCATCTGGACTTTTACCATTGATCGTTTCTACTTTTAACAAAGCAAAATATTTTTCACCATCTTTTGGAGGACGAACAGAACCATAAACGGTATCTCCAGTTTTTAAACCAAATAATTTTATTTGTGAAGGAGAAACGTACACGTCATCTGGAGATGATAAATAATTATAATCGCTGCTTCTTAAAAAGCCATATCCATCAGGCATCATTTCTAATACGCCTTCTCCTAAAATAATGCCATCAAACTCTATGTTAAATACTTGGGTGTCTCTACGTTGTTGGTATTGCTTATTTTGGTTCGAGGACTGTTGAGCATTGTCAGTTTGTTGCAATTCAGGTTGTTGCTGTTGAATATCTTCCTCCTGCAATAAAGAGGCTATCGCAGCAGGTACCGTTGTTTGCTCATTCGTGATGGGTTGCAAATCTTCTTCCTCTTCAGTTTCTTGTTCAACTATTTTGACTACCTTTTTTTTGTCTAGGGGAGCATCGAATTTTTTGGCTGGTTTAGGTTCAGCTCTCTCTATTTCACCCGACTCTTCTTTAGCAATAGCGGGAGTAACTTTTATGGTTCTCTTGCGCTTGGGTTTTTCGTCTTGATTTCCTTTGGTTTCTGCACTCATAATGGATTGGTTATCCAGGATTTTATTAATAAGTTCCTGCTTGTCTATTTTTTTATAATTTGGAATGTCAAGTTGCTCTGCAATATCGTGCAACTCTGGAACAACCATGTCGTTCAGTTGTGAAATGTCGTACATAAAAAAGTGGAAATGATTTTTTTCAAAAAATCTAGTCTTAAAATCTGAAAATGTAATTGAGAGTTATAATTAATAGAATTGGACCGTCTGACGAAGTGATCGATAGGAAAGACCTTATCAGCAATATTCCTAGACAATATTACGCAGTTTTTCTTAAAAAATGCAGTTTTTTATTTTAAAATTTAAATTACTTTTCAAAAATTAGTACGCAACCCCTTTTTTTCTAGAATTCCTTCGTTGGTATCTACTCAAAAATTATTCGTTTTAAAGCTAGAAAATAACTTTTTTGTCTATCTACTGCGGGGGATATTGGTCTTGATATTCAAATTGCTAAATAGTATAATTTTTTGCCGAATCAGTTGGACCTGTCATTAAATTATTAATGAATCCAGCCTCCAAGGCATTTGTCGTGGTTCAACCTTTTAAAAATTCCCCTACCTAGTTTTATAAAATCTTTTATCCGCTATTGAATATAAAAATGCTAGTTATCTTTGCAGTCCTAAAATTCAGGCATATGTTTAATAAAAGAGTAAGGATTAAAGAACTGCTTTCCAATGAATCGGCCAACTACCAAGCTACGGTAATGGGTTGGGTTCGTACTTTCCGCAACAGCCAGTTTATCGCCTTGAATGATGGCAGTACCAATAATAATTTACAAGTGGTGGCAAGTCTGGGTGATTTTGATGAACCAATATTAAAGCGACTCACTACTGGCGCCTGTATAAAAGTAACCGGTGAAGTAATTGCTTCCTTGGGTAAAGGGCAGAAGGTAGAATTAAAAGCAAGTTCAATTGAAATACTAGGAGATAGTGATGCAGAAAAATTCCCTCTTCAACCTAAAAAACATAGTCTTGAGTTTTTAAGAGAAATTGCTCACCTACGATTTAAGACCAATACATTTGGTTCGATTTTTAGAGTTAGGCATTCTCTTGCTTTTGCTGTACACAAATTTTTTAATGACAAAGGATTTGTATACTTGCATACTCCGATTATTACTGCTAGTGATGCAGAAGGTGCTGGAGAAATGTTTAAAGTAACAACTTTACCGCTCGATGGAACTGCTCCTAAAAATGAAGATGGGTCTATCAATTTCAAAGAAGATTTTTTTGGACGCAGTACCAACTTAACGGTAAGTGGACAATTAGAAGGTGAGTTGGCCGCAATGGCATTCAGTGATATTTATACTTTTGGCCCTACTTTCCGGGCTGAGAACAGCAATACCACCAGACATTTGGCTGAGTTTTGGATGATTGAACCTGAAGTGGCTTTCAATGACTTGGAAGACAACATGAATCTTGCAGAAGAGTTTATAAAGTATGTAATAAAATATGCCATCGATCACAACAAAGAAGATATTGAGTTTTTGGCTCAGCGATTGGAAGAAGAAGAAAAGCAAAAACCTCAGAATGAAAGAAATGAAATGACGCTGATGGAAAAGTTAGATTTTGTGGTTAATAATAATTTTGAGCGATTAACTTATACAGAAGCGATTGAGATTTTAAAAGAAAGCAATCACAATAAGAAAAAGAAATTTCAATATTTAATAGAAGGATGGGGAGCAGACTTGCAAAGTGAACACGAAAGATATTTGGTTGAAAAGCATTTTAAAAAGCCAGTTATATTAACCAATTATCCAAAAGATATTAAGTCATTTTACATGCGTATGAATGAGGATGGAAAGACAGTAGCTGCGATGGACATTTTAGCTCCTGGCATTGGCGAAATCGTTGGTGGATCTCAAAGAGAAGAAAGATTGGATAAATTAACAGAAAGAATGAATGAAATGAAAATTCCGGCGGAGGAACTAAACTGGTATCTTGACACTAGACGATTTGGCTCTTGTCCGCATGCAGGCTTTGGATTAGGATTTGAAAGATTGGTTCAATTTGTTACTGGCATGGGAAACATAAGAGATGTTATTCCTTTTCCTAGATATCCAAAAAGCGCAGAGTTTTAATAGTTTACTACATAAATGTATTTCATTAAAAAAACCAGGATAACAATGTCTTGGTTTTTTAATAGACACTATCCCCTTAAGACCAATAATCCTTTTTAAATTAACCAACTAATTGCTCAAACTTTCATAAAAATTAGCTCGTTATCTAATACAAGCTAGCGCTATTCATGAATACATAAAATAGGCACATGGGTATGATAAACCACCTCTTTGGTTTGACTTCTCTTAAAAATCTTTTCTACCAATTGATGTTTTTTAGGAATTACGACCAACCAATCTATTTTCGATTTATCAACAAACCAATTAATTCCTTCTGTTATTTCATTGGCTTCAATTGAATGAAACTCTGCATTCACATCACGAAACAACTCGTTGATAATATAGCTTTCATTTGCTTTTTCAGCATCGGTTATGCCATTGTGATAATCTACATTCATTATATGCAGCGCTGCATTAAAATCCCTTACAAATTTTTTAATGACTGAAACTGGAGTAGTCTTTTCAACCTGACGATAATCACAAGCAAATCCAATTTTTCTGATGGGGATAAATTCTGCTTTTGGAGGTACTACCAATACTGGACAGGTCAATCCATAAATTGTTTTAATAGTATTGCTCCCAACTATCAAGCGTGTGAGCGCATTTTTACCAGAAAGACCCATCACCAAAAAGTCTGGATTTAATTCATTGCACAGTTGTTGGAGACCCAGCTGAAGCTCATTCATTTCAACTTTTGTATTGATGCTAATTTTTCTATTTAACTTTTCTAAAGTGCTATTCTTTAATATCTCCATTTCATGGTCTGAAGCTTTTTGCATTTCTTCAACATCAACTACCGGATAAGCAAACTCGCTCAAAGCAATCGGAATTTCAAATGCATGATAGAGCCAAATATCAGCTCCATAAAAAGCAGCTAGTTTAGCTGCAAATTCAGCTGCATTGGCTGAAGTAGCGGAAAAATCTACCGACACTGCAATTCTTTTCATTTTACGTTGTTTAAGCGCTAAATTTATTTTGAAAAGCAATTAGATTCTATGAGCTAAATCAGTCAGGTAGATGATTTCACTGATAATATGGCTCATCACTATTCTTGTAGTTGAACAGTAAAGAGTAGCCGAAAAATAAATATTTTGAAAAGGATCTTTATAAAGCCGCAACCAAACGATTTACTGCAGCTTCCAGCGTTGATTCATTTTTTGCAAAGCAAAAGCGCAATACTCTGTTTTCTACCTTATTTACATAAAATGCTGAGGCTGGAATAGAGGCCACGCCTGCATCTTTTGTTAGCCTTATTGCAAAGTCCATTTCACTCTCATCGGTAATTTGATCATAACTATACAATTGAAAATAACTTCCATAAGAAGGCAAGGCTTTAAATTTAGTTTGTTGCATCATCTGTTGAAAGTGATCGCGTTTTTTTTGTAGCTGTTTTCCTAACTGCAGATACGGCTCTTCCTTTAGCAAATATTCTGCTATTGCAAATTGTACTGGACTGTGGCAAGAAAAACAATTGTACTGATGAATTTTTCTAAACTCCTTCATCATCGGTGCGGGTGCTATACAGTAACCCATTTTCCAGCCTGTGCAGTGATAGGTTTTGCCAAATGAAAAACATACAAAACTCCTTTCGAGTAAATCGGGATAACGCAACATACTTTCATGCTGCTTGTCATCAAATATTAAATGCTCATACACTTCATCACTTAAAATAAAAATATTGGTATTTTTTACTATCGTGCGCAATTGTTCAATGTCATTTTTACTTAAAATACTACCCGTCGGATTGTGGGGCGAATTAAGCATGATCATTTTTGTTTTTGGCGAAAGCTTTTGCCTTACCAAATCCCAGTTGATCGAATAGTCAGGATATACGAGCGGAATTAAAATGGGAATTGCACCATTGGTTTCTATGTTCGGAACATAACTATCGTAAGTAGGCTCAAATACAATCACTTCATCACCAGGGCGCAATACGGTTGTTAGTGCAGTGAAAATCGCATAGGTTCCGCCAGGAGTAACGGTAATGTCTGTTTCAGAATTAAGCTTGGTGCCATAAAGTTTTTCAGATTTTTCGGCTATCCGTTCCCGTAATATAGGCAAGCCGTTCATGTGAACGTATTGATTATGGCCTTGTCGCATGGCCGTATTTACTAAATCCATCAACTCCTTGCTCATCATAAAATCAGGAAATCCTTGACCTAAATTAATCGCATTGTATTGAGCAGCAAGCGAACTCATCTGAGTAAAAATAGTAGTACCTACTTTTGGAAGTTTACTTTGAATGGAAGGAGTCAATTTTATTGAATTTAAATAGTCAGGACAGCCCCTATTGAATTTTAGTAATTCTTTTATTATAAAATTTACTAAAGATATTTTTCTCCCTTATTTCTCTTTACCTCGGCAACGTATTCTTTGATCGCTTGTTCTTTGTCTTTTTTGCATATTAGTAATACATCTTCGGTATCCACCACAATAAAATCATCCAGCCCTTGTACGAGCACTAATTTTTTATTATTGGCATGAATGATGTTTTTAGTAGCATCTATAATCATTACATTGCTTCCAGCCACCGCATTTTCAAAATAATCTTTTTCAAGATTATCATAAGCGCTCGCCCATGTTCCTAGATCACTCCAGCCAAAAGAAGAAGGAATAATATATACATTGTTTGCTTTTTCCATTACACCATAATCGATGGAAATATTTACACACTGAGGATAGATTCTTTCTATCGCTTCTTTCTCGGCAGGCGTATTAAAATTGTCTTTTTCAGCATCGAATACCTCATGCAGCTCAGGCAAAAATGTTTCAAATGCATGAATAATATTTTTTATCTGCCAAACAAAAATCCCCGCATTCCATAAAAAGTCACCACTGGAAATAAAGGTTTTTGCTAACTCTTTATCTGGTTTTTCGGTAAAAGTTTTAACCTTAAATACATTATCGCTTATTGACTGTGGCTCGTATTGGATATAGCCATATCCTGTATTTGGATGGGTAGGCTTAATACCCAATGTAACCAAGGCCTGGTTATTAGCGGTAAAGAAAAGTGCCTCTAAGCATTTAATTTTAAAATTCTCTGACTCCAAAATAATATGATCAGCAGGAGCACAAATCAAATTGGCGGCTGGATTAATTTGTCGTAATTTATAAGAAATATAAGCGATGCAGGGTGCGGTATTTTTTCTCGAAGGCTCACATAAAATATTGTCAATGGGCAGGTCAGGAATTTGATCAATTACGATTTGTTTGTATTTCTCAGTCGTTACTATATAAATATTTTCAATAGGAATAAATAAAGCAAACCTATCAAAAGTTGACTGGATAAGAGTTCTACCAGTATTTAAAATATCAAGAAATTGCTTCGGAAAGTCAGTCCGACTCATTGGCCAAAACCTGCTGCCAATTCCACCAGCCATAATCGCTACATAATTATTATTCGTCATAATTAGTTTATCTATTTATTAAATTTACAGGCGTTTTATAAAAAACGTTTTATAATAAGCTTGTTCAGGGGCTGTATTCACCCTAGGCCTTTCTTTAAAATTATAATTGAACCTGATTTTACTTCCTAATGGTATCTCTTTGCTTTTAAATAATTTAGGGTAAACTGTTGACCCCTGTACGCTTAGTCATTTTAAGGAGCAAACCTACTTTAAATCATCCATAACACAAAGGGATAATATATACATATTACCCTAATTCTAAAAGTTAGATAGGCAATTTTTTGCAAATACGCCTTCTTCTATAATCGTTTATTCGGATCAATAGAAGCGGCGTTAAATTAGAAATTGTACTTTAACCAAAATTGCTTAACTTAACCAACAAGTAACTGATGTTAATTTGAATTTGCAAGTTGATTGAATTAACTTCGTCTACTTTAAAAAATTTTAGGACAGGAAAACCCTACTTACTAAAAAATTCGAGGTGTCCCAAGCTGCCAACTATTTAACACAAGGCAGAGGACAAAGAACGTTATGGCTACAGTAAAAGCAAAATCGAAACAAAAGTCTGCTCAAAAAACTCCCCTATTATCCGCTGATAGAAAAGCTGTGAAGGCAATTAGTCAAGAGAAAAATTTAAATTTAACTGCCCAACTACAGAGTTACTTCGGGTTTGACTCTTTTAAAGAGCCTCAGGAAAAAATCATTCAAAATTTATTGGCTGGAAATGATGCATTGGTAATAATGCCTACTGGAGGTGGAAAAAGTTTGTGTTACCAATTACCTGCCATTATCAGCGAAGGGTGCGCCATCATCGTTTCCCCCTTAATTGCTTTAATGAAAAATCAGGTAGACCTCGTAAGAAGCTATAGTAGCAAAGATGATGTAGCCCATTTTTTAAACAGCACACTCAATAAAGGCCAACAAAAAATAGTAAAAGACGATCTTGTTTCTGGTAAAACTAAGATGTTGTATGTAGCTCCAGAAACCCTCACTAAGTTAGAAAATATTGAATTCTTTAAAGAATTGGATATCTCATTTTTTGCCGTAGATGAAGCCCATTGTATTTCTGAATGGGGGCACGACTTCAGACCTGAATATCGACGATTAAGGGAAATGATGGAAATGATTAATCCAACAGCACCCATGATTGCACTCACTGCAACGGCTACCCCAAAAGTTCAAAGTGATATTTTGAGAAACCTTGGTCTTAGAGATCCGCAGGTATATATTTCTTCTTTTAACCGGCCGAATTTGTATTACGAGATTCTTCCTAAAATACAGAAAGATCAAACCGTTACCAGTATTGTACGTTACATATCTCAAAACAAAGGAAAAAGTGGGATTATCTATACGCTCAACCGAAAAACTACGGAAGAGTTAGCAGATATGTTGATGGCCAATGGCATTAAAGCTGTTGCTTACCATGCAGGTTTGGATAGCAAATTAAGAGCGGAACGTCAAGACCTTTTTTTAAATGAAGATGTACAAGTAATAGTAGCTACGATCGCTTTCGGAATGGGCATTGACAAGCCTGATGTTCGCTTTGTAATACATTATAATATTCCTAAATCGATAGAGAATTATTATCAAGAAACTGGTCGTGCCGGTAGAGACGGCATGGAAGGTAGGTGTATCCTATACTATTCACACAAGGATGTAGCCAAACTTGAACACCTGATGCGCGATAAGCCGCTAAGTGAACGTGAGGTAGGGGCTCAGCTGATTAATGAAACCGTTTCTTATGCTGAAAGTGCGGTATGCAGGCGAAAAATTTTATTAAATTATTTTGGTGAGGACTACGACACAGGTCAATGTACCAAAATGTGTGACAATTGCAATAGTCCCAAAGAATTAATAGAAGCAAAAACAGAAACACAACAAGTGCTTAAAATAATCAACGGATTAGATGAGCAGTTTACCATGGTTTATCTGATGCATATTTTACGTGGAAAACCTAATCCACAGGTAAAAATGTTCCGTCACGATGAAAGAGATTTTTTTGGAATTGGAAAAGACAAGGATGAGCATTTTTGGAATTCTCTGATGAGGCAAATGATATTAGAAGGATTTATTAAAAAAGATATCGAAGAATACGGTGTACTTAAGTTTACAAAAAAAGGAACTGCCTTTTTAAAAAAGCCCGTCTCTTTTAAAATTGTACTCAATAATTTATTCCAAGGTGCAGATGGGGATGATGAGGAAGGAATGGTGGCACCAGTAGCTTCCAATTCTTTGGATGAAAAATTGGTATTGATGCTGAAGGAGCTTCGTAAAAAAGTTGCCAAAGAAAAAAACCTTCCGCCATTTGTTATTTTCTTAGAAGGTAGTCTAGAAGATATGGCAACTCTATATCCAACAACCACAGAGGAGTTGGAAAAATGCCAGGGTGTAAGCAAGGGAAAAGCAATTAGATACGGTAAAAAATTTGTGGATCTCATTGCAGCCTACGTTGAGGAAAATGAAATAGAAAAGCCGGATGATTTTGTGATGAAGGGAGTGGTGAACAGAAACAACAATAAAATTTTCATTATTCAAAATGTAGATAAAAAAATTCCTCTTGAAACCATTGCAAAAACCAAGGACCTCAAAATAGATGAACTATTAGAAGAGATGGAGACGATCGTTGCAAGTGGTACCAAATTGAACTTAGATTATGCAATTGATGAACTGGTAGACCAATATGAACAAGAAGAGATCATTGATTATTTTAAATCCTGCGAAACTAGTAGTCTTCAAATAGCACAAGAGGAACTTGCTGAAAGTGGATTTAACTGGGAACAACTAAAAATCATGAGAATAAAGTTTTTGAGTGTATTTGGAAACTAAACTATTATCTAAATTTTAGTTACGTTTCTTTGCTAATATTAAATTATTAGAACCAAATCTATCAATTTTTAAAAATCATATTATTTCTAATTAAATTGCACTACTTTTTAATAAATTTCAAAATTAAAAATCCAATTTTTAGAATTATTTAGACTGCATTCATTTGCAATTTCCCAGAAGTCTGTTTGAAAAACTAAACAACCGGTATTTTTTAGAAACTTTGTTATTAAAAAAATCATTCCTAACCATACTTATTTAAAAGGCTTTTAAAAAACTTAAAATTATGACACCAACAAAGAGTTACGCTGTGCAAAGTGCAACCACCCCATTAGCTCCCTTCAATTACAATACAAAAGAAGTTGGACCCAATGATGTTCTGATAGATATTATTTATTCTGGAGTATGCCACTCAGATATTCACCAAGCTCGCAATGAGTGGGGTGGGTCTAGTTATCCAATGGTGCCGGGACATGAAATTTTGGGTAGAATTTCAAAGGTAGGAGATAAGGTGACAAAATTTAAGGTAGGTGAGCTTGCAGGGGTTGGATGTTTTATAGATTCTTGTCGCACCTGTCCAAGTTGCTTAGTTTCAGAAGAACAATATTGTGATAATGGAACGGTGGGTACTTACAATAGCATCGATAAACAAGGTAATCCTACTTATGGAGGTTATTCTACTCATATTGCAGTAGATGAAAACTATGTGCTTCATGTTTCAGACAAATTACCCTTGGAAGGAGTAGCACCTTTATTGTGTGCTGGCATCACTACTTATTCACCATTGAAATATTGGAAAATAGGCAAAGGGCATAAGATAGCCATCGTTGGTTTAGGTGGTTTAGGCCATATGGGAGTAAAATTTGGTGCATCATTCGGCGCAGATGTTACGGTTTTGAGCACTTCTCCTGCTAAAAAGCAAGATGCTTTGAATTTAGGAGCTCACCATTTTGAGGTAACTACTGAACCTGAAACGCTTAAAAAGTTAAAAGGCTCCTTTGATTTTATACTAAGCACTATTTCTGCTCAACATGATTACAACCAATATTTAGATTTATTAAAAGTAAACGGAACGATGGTAGTGGTAGGAGTTCCTCCTGTTCCATCTGTTGTGAATGCATTTAGTATCATTGGTAAAAGACGCACTTTAGCAGGATCGATGATTGGTGGAATCAAGGAAACCCAGGAAATGCTAGATTATTGTGCTGAGCATCAGATTGTATCAGATGTAGAAGTAATTAAGATGTCACAAATTAATGAGGCTTACGAGAGAGTAATTAAATCTGACGTACGTTATCGTTTTGTAATTGAGATAGCTTCTTTATCATAATGTCGGGTGGCGGGGAACAGCGTTGAATTTAAATTCCTTGAATTTTTCTTCTTTTTTTGAAATTGATAGGCTATCAACGAATTATTTGAATAGAAACTCCTATTTTTGCCACCCCAAACGGGAAGGTGTGATAGCTCAGTTGGTAGAGCAATGGACTGAAAATCCATGTGTCGCCGGTTCAACCCCGGCTCGCACCACTTTAAAGGCCTGATAAT
>Ga0114978_10005014_pt1 | contig 10630 bp, 10 predicted proteins | sample S_140212_EF_Meta_FD_87027 | JGI IMG/M metagenome (GOLD analysis project Ga0114978, IMG submission 87027) | Freshwater microbial communities from Lake Simoncouche, Canada to study carbon cycling - S_140212_EF_MetaG | ecosystem: Environmental > Aquatic > Freshwater > Lake | place: Lake...
GCTGTTGGCGTCACTACATTACCTGCCGCCCAGATTCCAGGGATGCTGGTTTGACCAAACTGATTGACGGCGACGAACCCGGTGTCTGAGTCAGTCGAACAGCCAAGGCTTCGGAGCAGGGCGTCGTTCGGTCGCTGTGGTGGCGCGATGAAGACCGCCTGGCAGGAAAGAATCTTTCCGTCAACCAGCGCAACTCCAACGAGCTCCCCTGGTTCTCCGACGATGTGCGAGACGGCGCCATCAATAACGCTGACCCCAAAGGCATCGAGGCGATCGCGTTCCGAGTCCGTGAGCTCAATTCCGTTCGTCGCGAAGGTGACTCGATCGCTGTACTTTCGCAGGAGCCCCGATTGCTTGATGGACATTTCGCGCACCGAACCGCCAATGATCACGATGGATTTATGGAGCACCTCGTAACCGTGACAGTAGGGGCAGTGATTGACGAAGCTCCCCCAGCGCTCGTGAATTCCGGCAATGTTCGGGAGTTCATCGTTCAATCCGGTGGCGATGAGCAGTGCTCGAGTGACTAATAACTCCCCCGTCATGAGGGCAACGGAAAATGTGCCGTCGGGGCTGCGCTGAATATCCCGCACAGATTCGAGTATCACGCTCGCCCCGTAGCCGACAACTTCTTCACGCGCGAGGGCGAGAAACTCCGCCGGCGAGATACCGTCACGAGACACAAAGCCCTGCATATGGGATGCCGGACCGTTTCGTGGTTTGCCGGAGTCGATGATGAGAACATTGGCTTGCGCCCTCGCCAGAACCAGCCCAGCGCTGATGCCTGCGGCTCCAGCTCCAATGATTATGACGTCGTGCTGTTCTTGTTTGGTCACGATTACCACCTCCAGGATCACTGTCACAGTGCTCGCGTTGCAAGGGAAACTTTTGTTGCTGAAATAGGGATGAGGTGCTTCTATGGGTCCATGAGCACCTCCCAACGAATTCAAACCGAGCTGAGTCAGGTCGCTCCCCGTCTCCGTCGACTGAGGGATAAAAAGGGCATCACACTCGAACGACTCGCCAAAGTGACGGGTATTTCCACAAGTACGTTGTCGCGGCTGGAATCAGGGTTACGCAAGCCGAGCTTGGAGCTTCTGCTCCCGCTGGCGGCCGCCTTGGGGATTGGCCTCGAAGAAATTGTTGCTTCGCCTCGCGTCGAAGAACCCCGCGTTGCCCAGGAGTCCACCCGAAAAGATGGTCGGGTTTTGACTCCCCTCACGCAGAAGCTCGGCGACCTGCAAGCCTTCAAAATTACGATTGAGGCCGATGATGTGAAGCCCGTCCTCCGCACGCACGCGGGATACGAATGGATTTTCGTCCTTCAAGGCCGACTGCGACTCGTCTTGGCAGACCACGACATCATCATGGCTTCCGGCGAGGCGGCCGAGTTCGACACCTTGAACCCACACTGGTTTGGCGCTTCAGGAAATGGTCCCGTGGAAATCCTGAGCGTCTTTGGAAAGAAGGGCGAACGTATCAATTTTCGTGCTCGAAGCACCGCATCCCCGGAGAAACGTCGCTGAGCCAGGCGCGGACGCTAGGCCGGCACGTCAGACCGAACGGTCAGAGGTATTTCTAATGGACAGCCAATGAATGCTTCAGCCCCGCACGCACTGCCGGCCACTCACTCGCAATAATCGAGAAGACGACAGTGTCTCGCAGCGCACCGTCCGGGCCAACCGAGTGATTGCGAATGACACCGTCTTGCTTCGCTCCGAGCGCCGCAATAGCCGTGCGCGACTGGCGGTTGTGCCAGTGCGTGCGAAACTCGACCGCTATGCACTCCAGCTCGTCGAAGGCATACGTCAATTGCAAAAGCTTCGCCTCACGGTTGGCCCCACTCCCCTGCGCACTCTTCGCCAGCCACGTTGAGCCGATCTCCAGCCGCGGCGAATCCGTCTGCGGGTTCATGAACGTCGTCATGCCCACGACTTTTCCCGTCGCAACGAGCCGTGTCGCCCACGGCAACATCATGCCGTTGTCATGAAGGGCGAGGCGACGCTCAATTTCAGCCTCCATGGCATCCGGATGCGGAATGGCCGTGTACCACGCACGCCACAGCTCCCCCTCCCCCGAGGCCACCCGCAAATCATCGGCATGATCGTGCGACAGCGGCTCGAGGGTTACAAGGGTGCCCGAAAGCGTGGGAGATTCGAACAATTCCATGTTCTAACCCTAGGTGGCTACTCGGATGACGGAACTAGGCGGAATCCGTTGCTGTTTTCGGTGCGCTTGGGTCAACACGACCACCGAGCGCTCCCCCAATGCCCTTGAGGGCTTCGGTGAGTTCCGACGGGATGATCCACAGCTTGTTGGCGGTACCCTCGGCCAGCTTGGGCAGCACCTGGAGGTACTGATAGGCCAGCAGCAGTTGGTCGGGCTCGCCACGGTGAATGGCTTCGAAGACGGTGGAGATGGCCTGAGCCTCACCATCGGCGCGAAGAACAGCAGCCTTGGCGTCACCCTCGGCCCGCAGAATGACGCCCTGACGGAAGCCCTCGGCTTCGAGAATGGCGGCCTGCTTGGTTCCCTCGGCGGTCAAGATAACGGCGCGACGCTCTCGCTCGGCACGCATCTGCTTTTCCATCGAATCCTGAATGGATGCGGGTGGGTCAATAGCTTTCAACTCCACACGACCGACGCGAATGCCCCACTTGCCAGTGGCCTCATCGAGCACGATGCGGAGCTTTCCGTTAATCTCATCGCGCGAGGTAAGTGCCTGCTCGAGGTTCAACCCACCGACGACGTTACGCAGGGTCGTGGTGGCGAGTTGCTCGACAGCGCCCAGATAGTTGGCGATCTCGTAGGTGGCGGCGCGGGCATCCGTTACCTGAAAAAACACCACGGTGTCGATGGAGACGACGAGGTTATCTTCGGTGATGACGGGCTGGGGCGGAAAGGAGACGACCTGCTCGCGCATATCAATCAGGGGCCGCAGACGGTCGATAAACGGCACCAAAATGCGCAATCCGGGCTGGAGCGTGGTCTGGTACGCCCCGAGTCGCTCGACGATTCCCGCAGAAGCCTGCGGAATGATGCGGATGGATCGGGCCAAAATCACCACCACAAAGATGATGACCACCACCACGACAATTGTCAGAATGACCTGACCAATAATGTCCGTGTTCATAGGGATGTCCTTTCCTCTGGAACAACGATTGCCGTTGCCCCCTCAATGTCAACGATGACGACACGGATGCCGACACCAAGCTGCTGCGTGACCTCTCCTGGAGAGAGCTTGGCCGTCCACGTTTCTCCGTTGCTGAATTTTGCTTGCCCGCCGTCGGCAGACAATTCTGCCGTTACATGGCCACCCAGGCCGATGAGACCCTCGATATTGCTGAGCGTCGGGTCCGCTCGCCTGCGGAGCCTGCGCAAGAGCGGCGGTCGGAGTGTGAAGAGCAGGAGGGCACTCGCCACAGCGGCGATGATGAACTGTACAACCCACGGTGCATCCAAAATGGCGGATACAAGACCACCGATGCTTCCAATCGCTAGCATCCAGAAGGTGAGGTCGAGCGTGAACATCTCGATGGTCAAAAACACCAGAACGAGTGCCAGCCAGATAATCCAGCCATAAGACATGAAGAAATCAATCACGGGCTTTTTCCCCTTCTCTCAAACCGTATCGAGGCTCACGCTAACAGTCCGCCCTGTGCAAGTGCCCAGATTCGTTGGAATTCTTGCTCCTGCCGCCAACTTTTGAGCGCCACGCGAGCGTTTGACCTCCCCACCTCTAGGAGAACTAAACTCGTGCGGTGACCTCCCTCAAACGCCCCAGCAACCGTGCGTGGTACTGGGCAATTTTCGTCACCTTCGGCATTCAGGGAGTTTTCTTCGCCACGTGGGTGAGTCGCACTCCCGAGATCCAGGAGCTCCTCACCCTCAACACTGCGCAAATGGGCCTCCTGGCGCTTGCTATGGCCGTCGGATCTCTGGCCGGGCTCCTCCTCGGGAATACATCGGTGCCGCTTTTCGGCGCTCGGAAATCCATTGTTTTGTGCTTCGTAATTGCGGCCGCAGCCCTCCCGGCCTTAGGTTTCGCTGCCGCCGAGCACATTCTTGGCCTGACCGCTATTGCGGCCTTTGTGTTCGGAGCCAGCTCGGGAGCCGGCGGTATTGCTGCCAACATCGAGGGGGCCATGCTCGACAGCAAATCACAGCGCAGTCTCCTCCCCTCACTTCATGGCGCCTTTAGCTTTGGAACTCTGGTCGGTGCTGGGCTCGGAACCTTTTCGATCGTCTTGGGCGTGGGCGTCGAACTGCAGTTCTCGGCGATGGCCGTCATCTCCATCGGCGCCGCCATTGTTGCCGCCCTTTATATTCCGCGTGATTCCGGAATGCGGCAACACTCGGATATGTCGACCACCGAAATTCGAACGATCCCCTCTAAAAAGGAGCGCCAGGCCGTCTGGCGTGAGCCTCGCACGCTTCGCGTTGCTCTGATTGGCCTGAGCTTTACGCTCGCCGAGGGAACCGCGGCAACCTGGCTCCCCATTTCGCTCGTAGATTCTGGCCTCACACCGGCAGCGGCAGCGGCCTGTTTCACAGTTTTTGTGGCATTTATGGCTGTCGGTCGCCTCGGTGGCGGCGTCGTCGTGGATCGCTATGGCCGCTCCCGAGTGCTGCTGGTGATTGCGATCATTGCGGCCTCCGGAATCGCCATCGTTATGTTGACCAACGTCATCCACCTCCCTTATGTCGGGGCTGCCCTGTGGGGCCTCGGCTGCTCTTTGGGCTTCCCGCTCTGCATAGCTTCCATAACGGATGATCCCCGCCTCGCTCCCCCCCGCGTCAGCATGGTCTTTTTGAACGGTAACTTTGGCAGTCTCGCTATTCCACCGCTTCTGGGAGGAATCGGCCAGCTTATTGGCCTGTTTGCCGCTTTTGCCGTACCCGTTGCCGTGATTGCCGCCGGTATCGCCGTCAATAAGGCGACCCGGCCGATGCCGGCCGTTGATCGGGATATTGATGAGGACGAACTCGCTACTCGATAGGTCCCTCCCCTCTAACGAGAAGTTGCGGCAATCCACTCGGTGAGTTTGGTTTCCGCAGCACCGGAGTCGATGGCGTCTGCGGCGATGGCAAGCTGTTCCCGAAAACGGTCGTTGATGGGGCGCAATACCTGAGTTGAGTCTTTGGCGAGAGCAAAAGCCACAAGGCCCGCGGCGGCGTTGAGAAGAACGATGTCACGCACGGGACCGGTCTCTCCCGCCATCACGGAGCGGACGACCACAGCATTGTGCTCGGGGTCGCCCCCAATGAGATCGGCAATATCTGAGCGAGCAATGCCGAAGTCCAGAGGATCAAGATCATGCTCGATGACCTGGCCGCGTGAAACCTCCCAGATGTGACTGTGTCCGGTGGTCGTCAGTTCATCGAGACCATCGTCCCCCCTGAAGACGAGGGCCGTTGCATCGCGGGTTTGAAAGACACCAACCATGAGTGGCACCCGGTCAAGTTGCGCCACACCAACAGCCGATGCTTCCGGGCGAGCAGGGTTACACAGGGGGCCTAAAAAGTTAAAAACCGAAGAGATGCCCAGCTCACGTCGGACCTCTGCCGCGTGGCGGAAACCGGGGTGAAATTGCGCCGCAAATGCGAAGGTGATTCCCACCTCATCGAGGACTTCCGCGACACGCTCACTGGAGAGACCAAGATCGATTCCAAGGGCCGACAAGACGTCGGAGGAACCTGAGGCACTGCTCGCTGCGCGGTTGCCGTGTTTGATCACAGGAACCCCGGCTGCAGCGCACACGATAGAGGCCATGCTCGAAATATTCACCGTGTTATGGCGGTCACCACCGGTACCAACAATGTCTAAGGCCAATGCATTTACCGGCAGTGCAACAGCGTTGGCGAGAACGGCATCCCGAAACCCAACGAGTTCGTCGACCGTCTCCCCCTTGGACTTGAGCGCCACCAAAAAGCCCGCGAGCTGGGCGTTTGTAGCGTGCCCCGTGATGATCTGGTTCATGGCCCATGTTGCTTCGGTGATGGTGAGGTTTTCCCCATCGAGCAACTGGGTGAGCAATGTTGGCCACGTCAAGGTCACAGTCATGACTCCAAGGTTACTTGGGACCCGCGTGGCGACCATGCAGCGATGACCAAACAAGGCACTTATCCGCCATAATGGACGAGTGACCACCGCCTCTCTTACACCCACATCCATGGCCCCAGTTGTGAACCGACCCAACCCTGTTGCGGTCGGAACAATCGTGTGGCTTGGCAGCGAAGTTATGTTCTTCGCCGGCCTCTTCGCGATTTACTTCACACTGCGAGCGGCTGCTCCAGAGATGTGGGCGACCGAGGCAGGAAAGCTGAACTTTCCCTTCGCCTTGACCAACACCCTCATCCTGGTGTCGTCGTCATTTACCGCTCAGTTCGGCGTGTTTGCCGCTGAAAGACTGCAGGCACGTTCGACCGGTTGGCGTCCCTCTCAGTGGGGAATGGTCGAGTGGTTCTTCTTGACTTACGCACTGGGAGCAATCTTCGTCTGCGGCCAGGTTTACGAATACGCCATGCTCGTGAGCGAAGGTGTATCGCTGAGCGGAAACGCCTATGGTTCGGCTTTCTACCTCACCACCGGATTCCACGGTCTCCACGTAACGGGTGGTCTCATCGCGTTCCTCTTGGTCATCGGTCGCGGCTTCGCCGTGAAAAACTTTGGTCACCGCGAGGCGACAAGCGCGATCGTCGTCTCGTACTACTGGCACTTCGTTGACGTGGTCTGGATCGGCCTCTTCCTCGTCATCTACGTACTCAAATAGCAATCGGACGGATACTTACTCGCATGCGTAACAAGACCTCTCGCTCCGCTCGCCGCTCTGGCCGCCGGGGCCCCCTCGCCTCCATTGTTCTCATCGCTCTCGGCCTCGCCGCAACGGGCGGCGCCTACGCCGCTTTCAGTAGCGTCTCGGCCACTGCCGCTGTCGACCTTTCTAGCCCCGCCGTTATCGACGAAGGCTCCAAGCTTTTTGCTGCCAACTGTGCAACGTGCCACGGAATGCAGGCACAAGGAACTGCTAACGGCCCCAGCCTCATTGGTGTTGGCTCGGCCGCTGTGGACTTCCAAGTAGGTACTGGCCGCATGCCCATGCAGGCTCAAGGCCCTCAAGCTCCCAAAAAGCCCGTTCAGTTCACTGCCGAGCAGACGTCGGCACTGGCTGCTTACGTGTCCTCCCTCGCTCCTGGCCCCGCTATCCCGTCGCAGACCCAGCTGGAAAACGGAAACGTTGCAAATGGTGGTGAGTTGTTCCGCATCAACTGCGCAATGTGCCACAACGTTGCCGGCGCCGGTGGAGCTCTCACCGAGGGCAAGTACGCCCCCGTCCTCAAGGGCGTCGCTGCAGTGCACGTCTACGAGGCCATGTTGACCGGCCCCCAGAACATGCCCGTCTTCAACGACTTGAACCTGACGCCTTCTGAGAAGAAGGACATCATCGCGTACTTGGCCTACAACGAAGCGAACCCTTCGCCAGGCGGACTCGAGCTTGGTTCGTTGGGCCCCGTCTCCGAGGGTCTCTTCCTCTGGATTTTTGGTTTGGGCTCCATCGTTGCCCTGACTGTATGGATTACCGCAAAGTCGAACTAGTCGACCTTCCGGTCACGAATTAGAAACTACTGAAGGAGAACAATGGCTAAGAACGAGAGCGGTCCTGCCGACATCGTTCCCGCATCGGGTCACGAGAGCAGTTCCGCGATTGTCTTGGGTACTGCCGTGGTCTCGCCCGACGCCTATACCGATCCCGGCCTTCCTCCTCACCGCCTCCGCGTTGTCGACACGGACCCCAAAGCAGCAAAGAAGGCAGAGCGCGTTGTTTATGCTCTGTTCTACATCTCCATCATCGGTAGCGTCTTCGCTGTCTTCGCCTACATGTTCTTTTCGTTGGACTCCAACGACCTGAACTCGGTTCGCCTCAATAACCTTTACATCGGCTTGGGAATTACCCTCTCGCTCATGGCCATCGGAATTGCCGCCGTCCACTGGGGCAAGGCTGTCATGGCCGACAAGGAGGGTGTTGACGAACGTCACCCCACGCGTGGCACCGAAGAAACACGTGCTCGAGCCTTGGAAATCTTCAAGGAGGCGGATGCCGAGTCTGGTTTCAGCCGCCGCTCGCTCATCCGTAACGGTCTCATTGCGTCCTTGATCGCGTTCCCTCTGCCGGCCATTGCTCTGTTCCGCGGATTGGCTCCTATGGATGTCGACCCCAACAACGAGCTCAAGCACACCATGTGGGAAAAGGGCCTCCGCCTGACGCGAGACCCCTCTGGTCTTCCCATCAAGGCCTCAGACCTCACCATCGGTTCCGCTTTTCAGGTCATTCCTGAGGGTCTCATTGACCTCCCGGAGCACGAAAAACTGGATGCAAAGGCAAAAGCAGCGGTCATTCTGGTTCGCATGAATCCGGACGATTTGAATTGGTCGAGCGCCGAGCGCGAGTCGTGGTCCTACCAAGGCATCGTGGCGTATTCCAAAATCTGCACCCACGTCGGTTGCCCGGTTGCGCTTTACGAACAGCAGACCCATCACCTCCTCTGCCCGTGCCACCAGTCGCAGTTCGACATCGAGAACGAATGCAAGGTCATCTTCGGCCCCGCAGCTCGCCCTCTGCCTCAGCTCCCCATCACGGTGGATAGCGAAGGCTACCTCGTCGCCGCAAGCGGCTTCAATGAACCCATTGGTCCTAGTTTCTGGGAGCGTCTAAATTGAGTACCGTCGCCACTAATCAGCAGACCGGCTTCGTCGGCAAGGCATCTAACTACCTCGACGAACGCACCAGCATTTCCGGTGCCGTCAAGGAATTCGGCCGCAAAATCTTCCCCGACCACTGGTCGTTTCTCCTCGGTGAAGTTGCCCTTTATAGCTTCGTCATCATCCTGCTTTCAGGAAGCTTCCTGACCTTCTTCTTCCAGGCATCCATGTCACCGGTCGAATACGCTGGCTCGTACGTTCCCCTCAAGGGCGTCGAAATGTCTGCCGCCATGTCCTCTACCCTCGACATCTCTTTTGATCTCCGCGGTGGATTGCTGATGCGTCAGATTCACCACTGGGCGGCCTTGCTTTTCGTTGCTGCCATCGGCCTGCACATGCTGCGTGTTTTCTTCACGGGTGCTTTCCGCAAGCCTCGTGAGCTGAACTGGTCCATTGGCTTCGTCCTTTTCGTTCTTGCCATGGCTGAAGGTTTCACCGGGTACTCGCTTCCCGATGACCTGCTTTCCGGTAACGGTCTGCGCATCATCGACGGCATGGTCAATGCGGTTCCTGTTGTGGGAACGTGGATTACCTTCCTCCTCTTTGGTGGAGAGTTCCCGGGCAGCGACATTGTCGGTCGCCTGTACACCCTCCATATCTTGCTCCTACCCGCCTTGGTTCTGATTTTCATCGTGCTTCACTTGATGTTTGTCATCATTCACAAGCACACTCAGTACCCCGGCCCCGGAAAAACCGAGGGTAACGTCGTCGGTTTCCCCATCCTGCCCGTCTATGCCGCCAAGGCCGGTGGATTCTTCTTCATCGTCTTCGGTATCGTCGCTTTGATGGCTTCCCTGGTGACCATCAACCCCATTTGGGCTTACGGTCCCTACGACCCCTCCCCTGTTTCAGCCGGAACTCAGCCTGACTGGTACATCGGTTTTGCTGACGGCGCGTTGCGTTTGATTCCTCCCCACCTTGAAACGGTGTGGCTCGGTTACGTGTGGTCCTGGAACATTCTGATTCCGATCCTGATTCTCGTGGTCTTCCTTGCCGCGGCATTCGCCTACCCGTTCATTGAAGCGTGGGTAACGGGCGACAAGCGCGAGCACCACCTTCTGGATCGCCCGCGCAATGCGCCTACTCGAACCGCCATTGGCGCCGCCGGTGTCACGTTCTACGCCGTCCTCTGGGCAGCAGCGAGCTCGGACATTATTGCGACTCACTTCAAGGTCACCATGGAGGGCGTCATCAACACCCTCCAGATCCTCCTGATCTTGGGACCCATCATCGCCTTCTCGGTTGCTAAGCGCGTCTGTTTGGCCCTTCAGAAGAAGGACCGCACGATGGCCTTGCATGGCTTTGAGACAGGTCGCATCGTTCGCCTTCCTGGCGGGGAGTACATCGAAGTCCACCAGCAACTGGATGTCTACGACCGTTGGAAGTTGGTCTCGTTCAACGACAACGCTCCGCTCATGTTGCGCCCGAACCCCAAGGGAAAAATCACGGGAGGAATGCGCATGCGCGTTCGTCTCTCCCGCTGGTTCTTCGAGGAGCGCATCGCTCCAGTGACTCCCACCGAGCACGCACTCGAATTGGAAAGCTCGCACCACTAGGGCCTCACCGGCCTTGATGGAAGACCATCACTGTAATGCCCTCGGATTTTTGATCCGAGGGCATTACTATATTCACATTGAATCTCCCTCCTTATAGAGCGACCGACCCACACTGATCCCAAGGAGGGGCATCATGACAAGCGTCACCGCCACCGCAAAGTACGACATCAAGAAGGACATGCCAGAGCTCTACTCCCCCCGAAAGGGAGTCATTGAGCACGTCCTCGTTCCGCAACTCAGCTACGTTGCAATCAGCGGCAAAGGCAGTCCGGACGGCGCCGAGTTCCAGACAGCAATGGGCGCGCTGTACGCC
>Ga0114978_10005016_pt1 | contig 10629 bp, 8 predicted proteins | sample S_140212_EF_Meta_FD_87027 | JGI IMG/M metagenome (GOLD analysis project Ga0114978, IMG submission 87027) | Freshwater microbial communities from Lake Simoncouche, Canada to study carbon cycling - S_140212_EF_MetaG | ecosystem: Environmental > Aquatic > Freshwater > Lake | place: Lake...
ACCAGACAAGTCAGCGACAAGTCACGACTTGCTCGGACTCGATACAACGAGGAGCGGGACGGCCCTGAGTTGACCCGTCAAGTCCCAACGCCACGACAAACGAGCCTCGCGCCAACAACGGCGGCTCCGGCTGCCTCGACGAGGCCGTCGAGACTGCAGGCAGCGCTATCAGTCAGGACCTTTTCAATCAAGTCATATCCGACGGGCAGTTGGAGTATCACCACGAGCTCAGCAGAGTCGCGGGGCGAGACGTTCGTGGCTGCAAGGCTCGCGCCCGCGTTCCAACCTTCGTTGGAGTAACCAGCGACTCCGCAGTAGACTCATCGGCCCGGGGACCCACGGGTCGACGCTTTGATCAGGTCCTTCGATTTTCGAAACGGCAAGCTGTGGGCTAGAGCGAGATCGATTCTCTGAAGCGGTAACTTTTCGCGACTCGCCATGCCTGACGCTGTTCCGTCAATCCTCGAGCAGACTGCCGTCGTCATCTGCACGAGACACCGTCCCCCCATGGTTGCCGATGCCGTGCACGCGGTTCTGCACGATGCCGGAGTTCCTCTCCGAGTCATCGTCGTGGACCAGTCCGGCCGGCAGGGTGACCATCCGCTGGAGCGATTCGTTCACGAGCCAAAACTTCTCCGCTATCGACATGCGGCCATCGGACTCTCCAGAGCCCGCAACGTCGGCATCGCCATCGCGGAAGCCCTCGGCGCCACCGTCGTTGCATTCACCGATGATGACTGCATCCCCGAAGCAGGCTGGCTCCACAACATCGCCGTAGAGTTCGCCCGGTCGCATGATGTCGGCCTCTTGTACGGCTCGACGAGGGCTGCCAACTTTCAGAGCAATCAGGGGGCCGCCACGTCCTACGTCGTCCACCATCCGGCCAGCCATCGCGGCGTGGTCTCCAAAGCCAGGGTCGATGGCATGGGGTCCTGCATGGCGGTACGAGTCGCAGCCTGGAGAAAAATCGGGGGCTTCGACGACCAACTCGGCGCGGGATCGGAACTGGAAAGCGCTGAGGAAAATGATCTCTGCTCGAGAATGCTCCTCGCCGGTTTCACGGTCAAAGAGACTCCGTCAGCAAGCGTTATCCATCATGGGTATCGCGAGGGTGGGGAACTCGACACCTTGATCGCCGGCTACATGCGCGGGAGCGGTGCGGCGATGGCAAAGCTTCTGAGGTTGGGCGGCGTCCGGTCGCTGCCGTGCTTCGCCGTGGCCGCCTCGCGATGGATCAGGGGAGCTTCCGGCGTCGACCTGCCCAGTCCACCCCGTCGCATGCTTCGGCTGCAAGCTTTCCTCTCGGGCGCGATCGTCGGCCTCACGGCTCGGATCGACCGTCGGAGTGGCCGCTTTCTCCCCCTCTGCGGCCCCGATGATCTTGTTGCCCCTGCGGACTTCATGGACGGCGGGCGTGATTTGCATCGCCCGGGCTGAGCGCATTTCCTTCGGTGGACGCACGGCTCGCTACGCTTGAGATGGAGATTCGGCGAATGACGGAGCTGCAATTGGAGACAGTCTCCCCGCTCGGCTCGATCGTGCAGCGACGGCTGGCGGAAATCCCCGCCTTCGCCGAAGCCCAGCACTGCGCCCTGCTCAACCATCCCAGTCATGGCAACGTTGGCGATCATCTGATCTGGGTTGCCCAGCTCCACTATCTCGAACGGGTCAGGCAGATCTCGGTCGACTACATCGCGGCTCCGGATCGATATTGTCCGAGGGCTCTCGAGCGCGCCATCGGTGGTCAGCCGATCATGCTCAGCGGCGGCGGGCAGCTGGGTGATACTTGGCTTTGGCTTCAGGAGTTCATTGAACGGGTGATTCTGCAGCATCGTCGCAATCCACTGATCATTCTCCCGCAGAGCATTCACTTTCGCGATCAGGCGAGACTTCAGCAGGCCTCCGCGATCCTCCAGGGGCACCCCGACCTTACGCTCGTGCTCCGTGACCAAACGAGCTTCCGGTTAGCGCAAGACCACTTCGGCGACTGCCGACTGATCCTCGCCCCCGACATGGCCTTCGCCCTGCCCGTCGGCGAGTTGGCCCCGGAGAGCCAGGGATTCCCGCCGCCACCGTCGCGCCGCCCCTGGCTCGTGCTGCGACGCCGCGACAGGGAGGGGATTTCCTCCAACTGGGAGCGGACGCTGTCCCCCTGGAGCGATCGATCGGACATCACCGATTGGCTCCCTCTGGAGCGCCGCTGGATTTGGGGGGATCGCAGACTACCCCTCAGTCGCTCCGTGGCGGGCCGTGTCCGTGAGATCCTGCAACGACGCCTTCTCATGCCCCGCGTCGCCATCAAGCGTCATCGGTGGCACCGGGGGCTGGCATCACACTGGCAAGCTGTCTCTCGGAAGTCGCCGCTCAATAGGCTCAGCCTCGACATGGTGTTCGAGGCCTGCCGCCAGATGGATGGGCGGCAACTCGTGATCACCGACCGTCTCCACGGGGTGATCTGCGCTAGTATCCTGGGACTTCCTTGCATCGCGATCGACAATCGGATCGGAAAACTCCACAACTTTCTGAATACCTGGTCGCCCCTGCTTCCGCTGGCCCATGCGGCCACGCCTGAACAACTGCCGGAGTTGTTGGAGCGTGCCGCGACGCACGGGATCGGGCCAACGGCGCCTCACTGACCGCGGAAACATGCCCCACCTGAAGCGTCGGCAGCCTCGGTCCGAATGGGCCGAGCCGACACCAGTTTCATGCCACTCTCAGCCACTCCATCCGAGCCTTCCGCGGTCACTTGGTGGTGGCTGAACGCCGATGTCGCCGCCCCTGATCGCGCAGCCTTGATCAGCGCCGATGGCGAGATCATGTCGCGTGGAGCATTGGCGTCGTCGGTGCAGGCCTCGGCCAGGCATCTGTTGGATCATGGCATCGGACGAGCCGATCGGCTGGCGCTTTGGCTGCCACCAGGAACAGCGCGGGCGGTGGCCCTGCTGGCGGGGATGGCGGTGGCGACCGTGGCACCACTCACGCAGGGTCGCTCACGGGAGCTCGCGGAAGAGGAGTTGCGGCGGCTCCGGGCGACCAGGATCGTGGTAGGCAATCAGCCTCCCCCCGAGGTGCTGCAGGCAGCCGATGCCCTGAGGCTCGACGTTATCGCGCTCGACCCGTTCCGGATGCCTGCAAACCGAGCCGGCTCACTCCCGCTTCCTGCTTCCGACGACATCGCGCTGGTGCTGCAATCGTCCGGCACGACGTCACGGCCGAAAGTCATCCCTCTCAGTCATGCGAACCTCTTCGCCGGTGCTCGTTCGGTGGTTGAAGTCCTTTCTTTGGACTTCGACGATCGCGCTCTGGCGGCGACGCCGATGTTCCACATTCACGGGGTCGTGGTCACGCTGCTCGCTCCTTTGTTGGCTGGCGGCAGTGTGATCTGCTGCCGCGAACGGGACGTGAAGGAACTTGTCACGCAACTGACCAGCCTGCGTCCGACATGGTTTTCGGCCTCGCCAACGCTGTTGCTGGCCCTGGCCGACGAAGTGGAAAGGGCTGGCGAAAATCCACTTGCCTACGACCTGCGATTCCTTCGATCTGTCACGATGCCGCTGGCATCCTCTGCGCGCGACCGACTGGAAGCCCTGTTCCGCGTTCCGGTCATCGAAGTGTACGGGATGACCGAGGCATCCTCCCAAGTGTGCAGCACCCGTCTCCCGCAATGCGGCGTGCCTCGGCGACCCGGCACGGTCGGCGTGCCGGCAGGCCCCGAAGTGACGGTGTTGAATGCTGCGGGCGAGCCTTGCCCTCCGTCCGAGGTTGGGGAGGTGGCAATCCGTGGCGCCTGCATCACTCGAGGGTACGAGGATGAGGCACTCAGCGGGTGGCATCAGGATGCTCGAGGACAGTTCTGGTTTCTGACCGGGGACCAGGGATGGTTCGACGAGGAGGGCCACCTTACGTTGAGTGGCCGGCTCAAGGAGATGATCAATCGCGGCGGCATGAAGGTGCAACCTCTTCGGATCGACGAGGCCTTGAACCTTCATCCCGCCGTCGTGGAGTCACTCTCGTTTGGCGTTCCGCACGTCACCTTGGGCGAAGATGTCGCGGCGGCGGTGGTGCTCCGTGCGGATGCCTCGGTCGACGAGGCGCAACTGCGTGACCATCTCATCGAGATTTTGCCGGCCCACGAGGTGCCGTCTCGCATCCTGTTCGTCGAGTCGCTGCCCCGCACTGCCACCGGAAAGCCTCGACGGGGTGGACTGGCGGATCAGTATGCCGCCCGGCTTCGCTCGTCCGGAGCGCCCTCTCAGGGAGAGATGGAGCAGTTGGTGGAGGATACGTTCACGACAGTCCTCGGCGTGAAATGCTCCGGCCGCGACGCCAATTTCTTCATGCTCGGTGGCGATTCACTCTCCAGCCTCGACGCGATCAATCGTCTGGAGCAAGCCATCGGGATCGAACTGAACGTAGCACTGCTCTTTCTCCATCCGACTGTTCGGACACTCGCCGACGAGATCGAACCCTTGCTGGCGGAAGAGGAGGCACGCCTGCCCCGTGCCGCTGGCGTTCGGTTCGACGCTCCGACCGGACTGCGCGACCGAATCGCCCGCCTGCAGTCGCTCCGAACGGAAGCCCATCCGCGCGTTATTGCCATTGCCAAGCCATTGCCTGAGGCCAGCCCCCCCGGCTGCGAGGTGTTCCCGGCTTCATTCGCCCAGACCCGCCTCTGGTTTTTGCATCAGTTGGAACCCGGCCTGACTGCGTACCACCTCGTCTCGCTGTGGCATCTGCGTGGGCCCCTCGATCGATCGGCCCTCAGGCACGCCCTCGCCGATCTGATCGAGCGACATCCCGTCCTGCGGACGTCTTTCCGTCTCCACGGGGACATGGTGCAGCAGATCATCCACCCCCCTTTTTCTCTGCCGCTCACTCCAGATCGCCTCGACGGGCGCGGCGTGGACGCCGTTGTCGACGAGTGGCTTCGGAAGGAGCAATTGACGCCCTTCGATCTCGAGTCAGGATCGCTGCTGCGCACACGCCTCCTCGAGGTCGCTCCCGACGAGCATCTCCTGCTCCTCAACCACCACCACATCGCTTCCGACGGGTGGTCACGCAACGTGCTATGCGACGATTTGAGTGCGTTCTACAACGCAGCCCGCGCGGGCCGTGCTCCGGTGCTTCCCACACTCTCTCTTCACTATCAGGACTATGCCGTCTGGCAGCGTGAACGGATCAGCGGTCCGCGTGCGGAACGACTGCTGGAGTACTGGACTCGACAACTCGAAGGTGTCGAGCCACTCGCGTTGCCCGAGGACGGTCGCTGTTCATCCAGCGGAAGTCACGAAGGCGACGCCGTGAAGTTTCGTATCGGGCGATCACTTCTCGCCCCTTTCGAAGATCTCTGCCGGTCCGAATCCGTCACCATGCACATGGGCTTGCTCGCCACGGTGGCGCTGCTACTCCATCGTCACACGCATCAGGAGGATTTCGCGATCGGGATTCCTTTGGGGGGCCGCAGCCACCCGAGCCTCGAGCCGTTGGTCGGTTTTTTTGTGAATACGCTGCCGATCCGCACCAGATTCGAGCGTGGGCAGAGTTTTCGGCAATTGCTCGCACAGGTCCGGCGGACTTCCGTCGAGGCCTATGCCCATCAGGAACTTCCCTTCGAGCAAATCGTCAAGGCGTTGAAGATTGATCGCGACATCAGCCGAACTCCCCTCGTTCAGGTGCTGCTCCAGTTTGCCGCGATGCCGATGTCGTCGTTGAGCGACATGAATGGTCTTGAGGTGGAGCGACTTTCCGTTCCCCCGGGGGCTGCCCGGTTTGATCTTGAGTTCTTCATCCGTCAAGACGCGGAGAGCGGATTGATTGGTGAGGTGATCTACGACACCGGGCGTTCCAGTGCCGCTGGGATCGAGGGGCTCGTCGGTCGCCTGCAGACTTTGGTCGCTTCCGTCCTCCAAGCCCCCGACGCCCCAACGTCATCCCTCAACGTGCTCCTCGAATCGGAGCTTGGGCAGATCGACACGTGGCAGCGTGGCGAGCGCCTGGAACGCTTTGACGGTGTCGTTCATGAGTTGTTCGAGCGGCAAGCTGCACAGACTCCCGAGGCCGTGGCGATCGTCGATGGGGGTGAGTGCCTCACCTATGCCGAACTTGACTCGCGGGCCAACCAACTCGCCCATCTGCTCGTCGACAAAGGCGTCGGGCCCGAGGAAATCGTGGCGATCTGCCTTGAACGCTCCATCGCACTCATGGTCTCGGTCCTTGCTGTGCTCAAGGCCGGAGCAGCCTATCTGCCTCTTGATCGTGCTTGGCCGACGCTTCGTCGGCAGGCGGTTCTCAAGGCGTCGGAGGCCATCCTGGTTCTCACCGACGAGAGCGTTGAAGCCTTCGGAGAGCAGATTCACGCCCAAGTGCTCGCCCCACATGGGCTCGACCTCAGCACCAGACCCGACCACGCTCCACGACGTGGGGGGTGCGGCTCCGAGTCGTTGGCGTACGTGCTCTCCACGTCGGGTTCGACAGGACGGCCGAAGGGGGTGGCGATGCCGCACCGCTCCCTTGTCAACCTGCTCGCCTGGCAGGCTACGCACATGGAAGGACCGGTGCGTACGCTTCAATATGCGAGCCTTGCGTTCGACGTTTCGTTCCAGGAAATGTTTTCGACCTGGCTCGCCGGAGGCACGCTCTTCTTAATCAACGACAGGGTGCGAATCGATCCGTTCGCCCTTTTGCTCATGCTCGAGCGCCGCGGTATCGAGCGGCTGTACCTCCCCGTCGTGATGCTCGGGCACCTCGCCGAGGCGGCAGAGGCAAATCCCCATGTTCAGCTCACGCTCCGGGAGGTGATCGTGGCCGGGGAGCAGCTGAGAGTAACCCCGACGATCCGGCGATTCTTCGCAAGACTTGGGTTGTGCCGTCTCTGGAATCACTATGGTCCGACCGAGACGCACGTCGCGACCGGATATCTTCTTCCGCCCGATCCCTCGGCCTGGCCTGAGTTCCCGCCGATCGGTCGTCCCATCGCCAACACCAAGATTTGTCTTCTTGACCAGGGCATGCTGCCGGTGCCGCCGGGTGTGGCTGGTGACTTGTGGATCGGGGGGGCTGCGGTTGCCCGAGGTTACTTGCGGCAACCGCGGCTGACACAGGAGCGATTCATCGCCGATCCATGCCCGGATAGTCCTCACGCGTTGCTCTACCGCACCGGCGATCGCGCTCGCTGGAGAGACGACGGGCAACTCGAGTTCCTCGGTCGGACCGACCATCAGGTCAAGATTCGCGGCCATCGCGTCGAACTTGGCGAGATCGAGGCGGTTCTCCTGGGACACCCGGACGTGCGGTCCGCTGCGATCGTGGTCCGAGGGGTCACGGAGACGAGTCGGTCACTCGTGGCATTCGTGACCTGTTTTCGAGGCGATGCACTGCGGTCGACGGACGTACGGATGTGGCTCCGGGCCCGTCTGCCCGACGCCATGGTGCCAGCGAGGGTCAGCGTCCTTCCAGCGCTGCCCCTCAACGCGAACGGCAAGATCGATCGGAGGGCACTTGAAAGTCTGGCGGTGGAAGAGATCTTGATCACGGATTCGGTCGACGTCGCCGCCGATCCGAACCGGGCCGACCGTCTCGACGGGTCGAACGGGTCGACCTCGCTTCCTCCGACGCTGTTGGAAGCCGAGCTTGCGCGCGTCTGGCGGCAGCTCTTCATGTGCGACGACGTCGATTTTACGGCCGACTTCTTCCAGATGGGCGGGGATTCGCTCATGGCGGTGCAGATGGCGGTGCAACTCGAGCGCCTCCTCGGGCGCCGGATCCCGATTGCCACGCTCTTCGAGGCGACCACGATTTCATCGCTGGCGCGACTTCTGGCCGACGAATCGTGGGTGCCGGCCTGGAAGTCACTCGTTGCCCTGCAGCCGTCTGGATCGCAAACGCCCCTGTTCGTCGTCCATGGCATGGGGGGGGATGTCTTCTACGCCCATCGCTTCGCCCGAATGCTTGGCCCGGACCAACCGGTGTATGGCATCCGCGCAGGCGAGATCGAGGGGCAAGAGATACCGCAGGGGGGCCTCGAGGAGATGGCTCGCGGCTATGCGCGGGAGATCCGGGCTCTCCAGCCGGAAGGCCCGTACCGACTGGCGGGTTTTTCGGCTGGCGGATGGTTCGCTTACGCCCTCGCGACAGAACTCCGACGCGAAGGGCACGAGGTCGTCATCTTTGTCTTTGACACCAATCCGATGTGCAGGCTTCCCTGGAACGCGCGTGGAGCGCAGCAGCTGTGGCGCTTCCTCGCGTCGATTTCGGGCCTGTCGCATCACACCCGGAAGATGTCCGGCATGCCGGTTGCAGCGTGGCCGCAGTACCTCGCCGTCCGGACGAGTGGGGTTGTGCGACGAATCATGGCCACCTCCCGAAAGAGGCCGGTCAATACGGAGGCGAGCGACCGTTTCACGCGGGCCGTGGCCCGTTTCTCCGCTCGCTGCATCGAGGCTCGTGTCGAGTTTTTCCAGGCCCGCGCGCCGTGGATTCCGTGGCTGCAGGCGGTGCCGCAGATTCGCGTCTGGCGACTACTCGTGCGCGGCCCTGTGAGGGTTCATCACCTCGCGTGCCGCCATTCGGAAATCTTCTCGCAGCACCACCTCCCGGCTTTGGTGGCTACGGTGAATCGTGTTTTGAAAGACGGCCGTCCTTGGTGAAAAGGATTCCCCGCGGGTGGAAAGCGTCCTGTTGCCAGAGGCGGTAGGCCACGGCCGCCTGTTTCCGAACGTCCCGAGGCTGTTGGCGATGCGCCTGCCAGAACCGTCGGATCGCGACGCTCGGAATCCTCACCGGGTCGCCTCGTCGCCGTCCTCAGAAATCAGCTCCTCCAATGGACGGCAGCGGCCGGCGGCGATGTCGGCCCGGGCCTCCTCGACGAGGCGGTCGAGGCGACCGGCCGTGGCGTCGGCCTTGATCTGCCGATCCCAGTCGTCATTTACGGGCGCATGGAGCATCGCCATCAGTTCGGCATAGTCGCGGGGCAAGAGTTTCTCGATCGCCGCCTTGATTTCCAGGAGCGTCGTCATGCCACGATCCTATCCCCCGCCCCCGGCGACGGGCAAGATTCCTGGGCCCCGACCGCCTAGCTGCCGTCAAGAAAAGACTTGCGCACCCGCCCCCGGGGACCGGCGTGGGGGAAGCAGATGTGTAGGACGACAACCGGCCTAGGCTGCCGCGACCAAGTCATCCATCAACCATTCGGCGAAGCGACAGGATCTGCTCGGCAAGCTCTTCCGCCCGAGGGAGATCCTCGACGACCTTATGCCGCTTGAGAAGGCCGTTGGTTTCGTGTCGTTCGAGCCCGAGGGACAGCCCGAGTTGGTGATGAGTCAGCCGCCCTTGACGGTAGAGCTCAACGAGCGCCGCTTCCTTGGCCACCACATCGAGGTCGGCGAGTTCCCGGCGGAGTTGATCTTCCACCGAAGCCGGCAGGTCGAAGCTGATAGACACGGCAGAATCCTCGTGGGTCCGGACGGCCCACCGATTCTATCCGACCTGCATCAGATTGGTCGACGCGACTCGTGACGCTCCGAGGAGCCCCGCAGGAGCCAAGGAGCTGCTGAAAAGAAGCCATTCCAAAAAAACGGATGGGGTGGGATTTGAACCCACGAACGACTTTCGCCGTTGCCGGTTTTCAAGGTCGGCAAAGGGGTCTCCGGGACTCCCCACACGAACATCCACGAAAACCGGGGCAAATCGCTCCTGAGGCCCTCTACAACGGGGCGCCAGGCTACCGGTCCCGGAGGCGAAATCGAGCCAAACCGAGACACAACAAGCCAAATCGAGACCACTCAATGGACAAGTCAGCGACAAGTCGCGACTTGTCTGTCTCGAAATGACCCGGAGTGGCCAGGAGCGAGACTCTCTCGCCCTCCTCTGCTCCGTTGGGGCAGGCTTGGGGGACGTCACAGCCGGCAGGTAGAATATGCCCTCGGCGGACCTCATTGGCTGCGGACTCCGAGGGTGCAACTGCATGGGCGATCAAGAGAAGAACATCCATGTGACGACCGTCGTCGGCGCGGACGGTTCGGTCCGCGTCGACCGCCTCCCATTCCAGGCCGGGCAGGCCGTTGGCATCACGATTCACCCGCTCGAGTCGGAGCCAGGCACGCCTTCGTCCAGGCGCTACCCGCTCGCGGGCTTACCGGTCGAGTACCGTGAGCCTTTCGAAGGGGTGGATTCTGGGGATTGGGAAGCGTCCCTGTGATCCTGCTCGACACCCACATCTGGGTCTGGTGGGTCCACCGCGACGAGCATCTTCCGGCACGGTTGCGGACGTTCATCGAGCGGCACGAGTCAGCAACGCTCGGCGTGAGCGCGATCTCCTGTTGGGAGGTCGCGAAACTCGTAGAACGAGGTCGCCTCCGTCTCCCGATGCCGACCGGCGATTGGCTTCATGCGGCCCTGGCCTATCCAGGCGTCCGCCTGCTCGACCTGACTCCGGACATTTCCGTGGAGTCGTGCAGTCTTCCCGGCGACTTTCACGCCGATCCTGCCGATCAGATCATGGTCGCGACGGCCAGACACCACCGCGTCGGCCTGGTCACGCTTGACGCACGGATCCGCGGGTATCCCCACGTCCAGATCGCGGGACACGACTGATCGTTCCGGGAAACACCACAACCCTTCGCGAACACCCAA
>Ga0114978_10005017_pt1 | contig 10628 bp, 10 predicted proteins | sample S_140212_EF_Meta_FD_87027 | JGI IMG/M metagenome (GOLD analysis project Ga0114978, IMG submission 87027) | Freshwater microbial communities from Lake Simoncouche, Canada to study carbon cycling - S_140212_EF_MetaG | ecosystem: Environmental > Aquatic > Freshwater > Lake | place: Lake...
CGCTGCCGCGAAACACCACGTTGTCGATGACGTTCTTGGCCTTGTATTTTTCTTCACGCTCGACCACGGTAAACAACACTTCGCGCGCGGGATTCGCCAGCGCAAAGTTGGCTGCGCGCTGGACCGCCTGAAACGCGATGACCACCCACAGCATCGGCGTCGCCCACAGCGCGATAAAACCGATCGCGAACACAAACGGCAGGAAAGCGGTGGCCGGCCCCGCGCCGAAGCGTTTGATCAGCTTGCCGGTGGCGAGAAACTGCACCACGATCGTCAGCAAACTCACGGCGAGATCGATCTGGGCAAAGATCGCCGTGCGCTTGTTGGGATCGTCCGTCAGCGCGGAAACAATATTGGCCTGCTGAAAATAGAGAAACGTTCCCGCCAACGAGAGCGCCGCGATCCAGGTTGCGATACCGGCAAGATAGGGGGAGCGCAATATCATCAGGATGCCGGCGAGCCAGCTGCCGCCAAGACCGGCCTGCGCGCCCGCAGCGCCGGTTTTCGCCGCATTGGGCACAGGCGCGGCCTTGAAGACAGCGGCGGCGGCTTCGAGGCGCATGGCGCAAAACACCGCGCATTCCAGCAATATCGCGGCAATGAGGAGCAGATTGGCGCGGCCGATGGGCACCGCGAGACTGGCGGCAATGATGGGGCCCAGCAGCGCGCCCGCCGAACCGCCCGCAGCGATGAACCCGAACAGGCGCTTGCCCTGCTCGGCGCCGTACAGGTCGGCCATGAAAGACCAGAACACCGACACCGCGAACAGGTTGAATACGCTGATCCAGACAAAGAAGACCTGGGCGGTGGTGCCAAGCGCGATGCCCTGCGTCAGCAGCACCCAGAAGACGACGATGTTGGCGACGAAGAAGTGATACACCAGAGGGATAAAGCGCGTGCGCGGCAACCGCGCCACCAGCGCGCCATACACCGGCACCACCGCGAGCATGACGAAAAACGTCGCGGTGAACAGCCACGGCAGATTCTTGATGCCGCTGGCCAGCCCCATTTCATCACGCACCGGCCGCAGCACGTAATAGCCGGCCAGCAAGCAGAAGAAATAGGCGAAGGACCACAGTAGTGCCCGCGCCTCCCGCGGACGCACTGCCACCACGCGGGAGAGCCAGCCCTGCAATCTTTTTTCATCCGGCATGCAAACGATTGTAGCAGTGCTGGACGGTTTCATTTTATGATTACCGGCCAGCGTGCGAACCGCGGCCGTTTTACGCCCTCAAATAAGAATCCACTTCATGACGCATCGTCCTTCTCCGTGCAAACCGCCCGCCGCCACCTGCTCAAGCTGATCGGCAGCGCAAGCGCCCTCATGACTCTCCCCGCCTTGCCCGCGCAATCCGCCGCTTCCCCACTGCTCAAGCGCGTCATTCCGAAAAGCGGCGAGCGCTTGCCGGTGATTGGTCTTGGCACCTACATCGTGCTGGATGTCGCTCCCAATGCGCCTGAACTGGCGGAATTGAAAGAAGTCCTGACCACGTTTGTCGCCGGCGGCGCCACCCTTGTCGACAGCTCACCCATGTATGGACGCGCGGAAGCCGTGACTGGCGATCTTGCCGCGGCAACGGGATTGCGCGATTCATTGTTTCTCGCCACCAAGGTATGGACCAGCGGGCGCGAAGCCGGCATCCGGCAAATGCAGGATTCAATGCGCCTGATGCGCACGCGCCGCATCGACTTGATGCAGGTGCACAACCTGCTCGATCTCGCCACCCACCTCAAAACGCTGCGCGAATGGAAAGAAGCAGGCGCCATACGCCACCTCGGCATCACGCATTACCACTCGGGCGCATACCGGGATCTGGAGAAGCTTCTGAAAACGCGCGACTACGATTTCGTGCAGTTCAATTACTCGATGGCCGAGCGCGAGGCCGAGCAACGCCTGCTGGCGGTGGCGGCCGAATCTGGCACTGCCGTCATCATCAACCGGCCGTTCGCACAAGGCGAGCTGTTCCCCAAAGTCAAAGGCCGCGAGCTGCCGGCGTGGGCGGCGGATTTCGACTGCGACAGCTGGGCGCAGTTTTTCCTCAAGTACATCATCGCCCACCCGGCAGTCACCTGCGCTATACCCGGCACCGGCAAAGTGCGCCATATGACGGACAATCTCAAGGCAGGTATGGGACGATTGCCGGATGAACGCACGCGCAAACGCATGGTCGAATTCGTACAGAACCTCTAGAACTTATCTAAAAAAATGCAATACTGACAAGCAACCGCCGATACACGCCGATTAACGCCGATACAATTCCAGACCATTCTCTAGTCATGGTTAAGCCCCTTGAACTTATCTGCGTTCATCGGCGTATCCCTCAAGGGGGTATTAAAAAGAATTTATCGGCGCTTCCAAATTGTTTTTTAGACCGTTTCCAGAAAACCAGCACATGCACCGCTACCTGATCATTCTCCTTGCTTTGCTTGCCATTCTCATAGCCGGCTGCAGTGCCTTGCGCGTCGGCTATCCGCAGGCGGACGTCATTCTCGGCTGGCGCGCCAATACTTATTTCGATCTCGACGCCGACCAGCGGCGTGATTTTTCCGCGCGCATGGACCGCCTGCTCGCATGGCACCGTTATGAGCAGCTGCCCGAATACTCCGCTTTCCTGACGGACGCCATCGGCAAGGCCGAGCCCGGGCTGAAACACGACGACGTCGCCTGGTTCATGGAAGGATTCAACTCGCGCTATCGCACCATCGTCAATCGCGGCGCCGCCGATGCGGCCGAGATACTGGCGACTCTCACGCCCTCGCAGATAGCCAACCTGCAGAAGCAGTTCGAGAAAGACAACCGCAAGTTCGTCAGCGATTACGACCTCGGGGAGAGCGCCGACAAGCGCAAGCGCGGACGGCTCAAACGCATAATCAACCAGATCGAGGACTGGACCGGCAACCTGACGAAAGAGCAGGAGCAGAAAGTTGCCGCGCTGCTTGACCCGATTCCGCTGATCGAGCAATTGCGCCACCAAGACCGCATGCGGCGCCAGCACGAGTTCGTCGCGCTTCTCAAGACGCGCCGTGCGCTGCCCGATTTTCAGCCGCGGCTGCAGCAATGGCTGCTCGAATGGGAGCATGGCCGCACCGCGGAATACGCCCGCCTGTCCGATGAAATCATGGAACGCCGCATCCAGTTCTTTATCGGGGTCGAGAAGCTGCTGACGCGCGAACAGCGCCTGCACGCGCTAGCGCGCCTGCAGAAATTTGCCGATGATTGCATGGCGCTGTCGGTGCGCCCGCCCGGGCGTGCCGCTCATGAGGAGGCCGGGACGGCTATACTTGCACTTTTCTAAAGCGCAGCCGCCCCATGCCCGCCTACTCCAGCCCCATCGCGTCCAAACTGCCCAAGGTCGGCACCACCATATTCACGGTGATGTCGAAGCTCGCCGCGGAACACAACGCGATCAACCTGTCGCAGGGTTTTCCGGATTTCGACTGCGCGCCCAAGCTGCTTGAGCTGGTCGATAAGTACATCCACGCGGGGCTGAACCAGTATCCGCCGTCCGCCGGCATCATGGCGCTGCGGGAACGCGTCGTTGAAAAAGCCGCCGCGCTATACGGTGCGACCTACGATCCCGAGCACGAAGCGACCATAGTGCCGGGCGCCACCTACGGCATCTTCAACGCGATCACCGCGTTTGTGCGCCCCGGCGACGAAGTCATCATGTTCGAGCCCACGTACGACAGCTACACGCCGGCGGTCGAAGTGAACGGCGGCAAACCGGTCTACGTGCGGCTGCAGTACCCCGACTACAGCATCGACTGGCAGGCGGTGCAGCGCGCGATCACGCCGAAGACGCGCATGATAGTCATCAACACGCCCAACAATCCGACCACCAGCGTGTTTTCGGCCGAAGACATGCGGGTCTTCGAAGGCATGCTGCGCAATACCAACATCATCGTCGTCAGCGACGAAGTCTACGAACACCTGATCTACGACGGCCACCAGCACCAGAGCGTCGCGCGGTTTCCCGGCTTGGCGGAACGCAGCTTCGTCGTCTCGTCGTTCGGCAAGACTTACAGCGTGACCGGATGGAAAATGGGTTACGTCCTGGCGCCGAAGGAACTCATGCACGAATTCCGCAAGGTGCACCAGTTCAACGTGTTCGTCACCAACGGGCCGCTGCAATACGTGCTGGCCGAATATATGGCCGACCCTGCAGCCTATCTCTCGCTGGCCGCGTTCTATCAGCAGAAGCGCGATTTCTTTCTCGCCCATCTCGAAGGCTCGCGCCTGCGCGTGCTGCCTTCACGCGGCACTTTTTTCCAGAACTTCGCGTACGACGCAGTCAGCGACGAGAAAGATACGGACTTGGCGGTTCGGCTCACGAAAGAAAAAGGCCTCGCCTCGATCCCGCTCTCGGCGTTCTACCACGACGGGCACTGCGACAAGGTGCTGCGCTTCTGCTTCGCCAAGTCGGAGCAAACGCTGGCCAAGGGTGCTGCTATTCTGCGTTCGCTCTAAGCTCGCAGAATCGCGAGAGATGAAAAAGCAGGATAGAAGATAGACATTTCCCCCTCTCGCCTCTCGCCCGGCGTCTCTCCCCGCTTATTTGGCCCAGCTAATCTCTCTCGCAGTCGTCGCACCTATCACCGTTTCATCAAGCCCGCCCGGTGTCTCCGCCTGCGTCGGCGACAGCGGGATGCGCCCGGCCATGATTTCAGCCTTGCTTTGCGGCAACGGCGGGTTGGCGTTCGGCTCGGCATAGCCGTCGGGATACAGCGGCTGGTTGGTGGCGGGATCGTACTTATCGGTGGCGCCGAAGGTATGCAGCAGTTCGTGCGCAATCACCACATGGTTACTGCCTTCCATGTCCGCGCTCGCGAACGCGTTAACGACGCCGATCAGGCCTTGGCGCAGCCCCACCGAGTGCCGCAGCGGCACGTCGGTTCGCGGCGCAAAATATTTGATGAACATGCGCACGTGTGGCTTGGGCCCGCTGTAGGCGTCGTTGCGCCACGCCCAGAAGCGCAGTTGCAGACTCCACAACATCACTTCGCTACGGCTGCCCTGACGCGGCGACTCTGGCGGCACCGCGTTCACGCGCGGTGCCAGGTACATCTCAACCGGCACGCGTAGCGGCAAGCCGTGAACGCGCGCCTGTTCGCGCATATAGAGCGCCAGCGGCTCGAAACTGTTCTGCGGCAGCTTCTGGATATAAGCGTCGGCGGCGGCACTGCCGTCGCCGTTGATCGGATAGACGACAACGCGCAGCGGCTCTTTCCAGTCCGTGGTGCGGGCGCGTGCGATCCACGCCCCCTGTGCCACCACGACAAGGACGAAGAACAGCAATCCGATACGTATGATGCGGGCCATAATTCAGCTGGACTGGCTCAATGCCATGCCTTGGACTTAAAATCCATTTTTGACCGACTAATCAAGGAATATCTCATGACACAGCGCATTATCACCTCCCTCGCCGCGATTTTGTGCGCCGGCGCCGCCACTGCGGCATTCGGCCAGGCCTATCCCAGCAAACCAATACGTATCGTCGCGCCGTTCGCGCCCGGCGGCGGCACCGACCTGATTGCGCGCGTCGCGGCGCAGAAAATGACCGAATCGCTGGGCCAGCAGGCGGTCGTCGATAACCGTCCCGGCGCTGGCGGAGTACTGGGCGCGGAAATTGGCGCGAAATCGCCGCCCGACGGCTATACCTTCACGCTCATCGCGGGCAGCTACGCGGTGAACCCCAGCCTGTTCAAACTCAATTTCGACCCGATCAACGACATCACGCCGGTGATCCAGTTGTCGCAGGGGCCTTTCCTGGTCGTCGTGCATCCTTCGCTGCCGGTCAAGAACATCAAGGAACTCATTGCGCTCGCCAAAGCCAAGCCCGACCAGCTGACTTTCGCATCCAGCGGCGCCGGCAGCATCACGCAACTTGCCACCGAGTTGTTCGCCGACATGGCGGGCATCAAGATGATCCACATCCCGTACAAGGGCACGGGCCCGGCGCTGACCGATACGATGGCCGGCCAGGTGCAGATCCTGTTCGGCAGCGTCGGCGTGACCATGCCGCAATTGAGCAGCGGCCGCCTGCGCGCGATCGCGGTGACTACTGCCAAACGCATCGCTGCCGCGCCCACCGTGCCGACGATCATGGAATCCGGGCTCAAGGACTATGAAGTCATCCTGTGGCACGGCCTGATTGCACCGAAAGCCCTGCCGCGGCCCATCCTAGACCGCGTCAACGGCGAGCTCAACAAGGCACTGCAGGCGAAGGACATGCAGGACCGTCTCGCTGCAGACGGTGTATCAGCGGCTGGCGGCACCCCCGAGCAGTTCGCCGCCTTGATCAAGAAGGACATCGACGTCTGGCGCGCGGTCGTAAAAAAAGCCGGCGTCAAAGCCGAGTAACGTGCGGCATCTTGTCACTCTGCTGGCCTGCGTCATATTGGCCGGCGGCGCGAACTCTGCCGTCGCACAGCCTTACCCGAGCAAGCCGGTTCGCATCATCGCGCTGTTCGCGCCCGGCGGTGGGATAGACTTCATTGCGCGCGTCGCCGCGCAAAAAATGACGGAGACACTCGGCCAGCAAGTCATCGTCGACAACCGGCCCGGCGCCGGCGGCACGGTCGGCACCGAAATCGGGGTGCGCGCGCCGCCTGACGGTTACACGTTCGTCATGGTAGCGACCACGTATTCGATCAGCCCCAGCCTGTACAAAGTCGCTTTCGATCCGCTACACGACATCACACCGGTAATACAACTCTCGCAGGGCCCGCTGCTGCTCGTGACTCATCCATCGCTGCCGGCCGTCAATGTGAAGCAATTGATCGCGCTCGGCAGGGCCCGGCCGCAGCAACTCGTCTATGCGTCCGGTGGAACCGGTGGGGTCATCCATCTATCCAGCGAATTATTCGCCGACATGGCGGGCATCAAAATGGTACACGTCCCCTACAAAGGGCTCGGGCCCGCACTGACCGATCTGATCGCCGGCCAGGTGCAATTGCTGTTCGGCAGCATCACCGCGACCCTGCCGCAAACCAAAAACGGCCGCCTGCGGGCGCTCGCGGTAACGACGCCCAAGCGGACGACTGCCGCGCCGGAAATTCCGACCGTCGCAGAGTCGGGACTCAAGGATTATGCGGTGACCCAGTGGCATGGCCTCATTGCACCGAAAGGCCTGCCGAAGCCGATACTCGAGCGTATCAATGGCGACCTCAACAAAATCGTGCAGTCGAAAGAGATGCAGGAGAGGCTGGCGGGCGACGGCGTCACGGCAGCGGGCGGCACGCCCGAGCAATTCGCCGCGTTGATCAAGAACGAAATCGGGGTGTGGCAGAACGTCGTGCGCAAAGCCGCCGTTAAATCGGAATAAGTACTTCAACTGGAAGTCATCTCAAAAACCCGTTCGCCCTGATGTATAGAAGGGCGAAGAGGAGCGTGGCTCGGTGCATCGATAGCCATTCATGCTTCGATACCTCAGCACGAACGGCCTTAGGGGATTTTTGAGACGGATTCTAAATAAACAGCGGCTGCCGCAATCCGGGCAGCCGCTGTTTATTTGCGCGCAGGCGGCTTGGCAAACCTCAGCGTGTGCGTGGCCAGCAGGGTCTCGACGAGAAAGCAAGTCAAGGCCAGGACAAAACAGGCGATACCGCCGAGAAAGCTCCACGGCACCAGCCGTTCGCTATGCGGCGCCAGCGTTTCGCCGGAAAACAGCGACATGATGGTCGCGCCGATCAGCGCCGCGACCGCCGACAGCAGGAATACCGCGGCGCCACCGCCAGCTGTATGCCGTGCGAAATAGAGTTGGTATCCCTGGCCTCCGACGGAACGCGCCGGCCGTCGTCTAACGCCGTGCCGCCAGGAAAGTGCCATGGCATTTGGCGGTGCCGCAACGACATGCGTAGAGCCGCTTGATCGCCGGGGTATAGCGGTCCTCAATCACCAGGTTATATTCATACGAGAGTTCATCGCCGGCCTTGATATTGCGGATCGCTTCGATATAAAGGCGGTTGCCTTCTTCCATCGGCTCGCAATTCGGGTGGCAACTGTGGTTGATCCAGCGCGCCGAATTGCTGCCGTGATTGCCATCGATCACCATGTCGTTGTCGAGCAGGAACAGGAAGGTGTGATTGCCCTCGTCGTCGCCGTAACGCTCGTCGGCCGCGGCCTCGGTGATGAGCCTGCCCTTGTATTCAATGATGCGTTCGCCCTTGGCGATATCGCGGACGGCAAACACACCGCGCCCGTGGATCGCAGAGCCGCGCACGCTGATGATGCGGCCGCTGGTCTTTCTCGACTTCTTGGCAGGCATGCTGATAATTCTCATGATTGGAAGGCGCATATTTTAACCAATTGCCGCAATCCGCATACGGGAATCTCAGCGGGCGGACCATGCGTAGAGATACAGCACGATTACGCACAGCACGTACATCTGCAACCCGAACAGGCGATTGCGGCGCAAGAGCTCTCCGATCCCGACGTGATAACGCGCATGCACCGAGAGCACCGTGTTCGACGTCGGACAGCCCGGCAGCCCTATCGCCCACGGCATCAGTATGGTCATCGCGAGCAGTGTCGGGTCAGGTTTGAGCGTCGCGATCCACGGCCCCACCACCATGCATAGCATGACCGGATGGAACCCCGCCCACGCAACGAGCACGATGACGCCGACCGTGACGCTCGCTTCAAACGCGCCGAAATGATCGAAAGGCACACGCAGATCGAGCGCCGCAATGACGCCCGCCATGCCCGCCGACAGCACTCCAGCGCCCATGAACAGGGCGAATTCGCCGGCCATCTCCGGCAAACGCACGTGGACTAACCGCACCAGCGCGGCCCCGGTGCGATTCCCTTCGCGCACAAGCAAAGTCAGAACCGTGACTGCGGGTGCTGTCAACGTGATGATCGCCAGCACCGACCACGCCGGTTTGATTTCGTGGGTGACCAGCACTGCAATCGCCAGCAGGCCGGGCACCAGCAGCGCCTCGAGATGCAGCGGATAGCCGGCGAAATCGGCGGCATAGCCATGGCGTTTCGACGACAGCGTCAGCCATGTAATGAGGATGCCGCACAGCGCCAGCGGCAGGCCCATGCTGACCAGTATGGTCAGGCTCGCCTGCGGCGCGAAAGTGAACGCCACCGCCATCGAACCGTAAAAAGGCGACCACAATGCGCCGATGATGAAGGCCTGCGTCAGCCCCGTCGCCTGGTCCATCGACAAACGCGTGCGCGCCGACAGCCGGTCGGCGAATATCGCGACCGCCGAGAAATTGATCACCGCGCCGAATAATTGAATGCCGAACAGCGTGCGCAACAACGCGTAGCGGCCAGTCGAGAGTTTTTCTTCACCGCCGCCGCTGCGCGTGGTGATCAGTTGCAGGAAAGCGACCGCGATCAGCAGACCGACCAGCGGAATGTTCTGGGCCAGCGCGCGGCTGACGAAACCGGCATGCCCACGCCACATGCCCCACGCGATGCCGGCGGCGCCGCACACTGCCAACGCAAGCACCAGGCGCTGTTGCGCGGATTTGATCCGCGGCCACAGCAAAGCGCACGCGATCCAGCCGATGACGCCAGTGATCCAGTCCGGATAAGCGGGCAAAACGTCGCCCACCACCGACAGCACGGCCACCGCGACCAGCAGCCATGCCGCGATACCAGCAGCGGGCCCGGCAGGCGGTCGTTCAAGCGGCACTACAAGACGCCGGACAAACCACCGTCGACATTGATGCAGGTGCCGGTCACATAGCTTGCCGCGTCGGACGCGAGAAACGCGATCACGTTCGCCACTTCCGCGGATTCCCCCATGCGGCCGAGCGGCACCGTCTTGCCGGTCTGCTTGTAATGTTCTTCAACGCTCAAGCCGCCTTTCTTGGCGCGCCGCTCCTGCTGCATCGACTTGATTTTGCCGACGGCGACTGCGTTGACCAGAATATTCAGCGGCGCCAGTTCTTTCGACAGGCCCTTGGTCAGCGCGAGGCCGGCCGCGCGGCTTACCGTGGTCGGGAATTGCGCGGCACCCGGTTGCTTGGCAGCAACCATGTTGAGATTGATGATGCGCCCGCCACCCTGCTTTTTCATGTGCGGAACCGCCGCGCGCGCGGTGCGCACCTGCGCCATGACCTTGATCTCGATGTCGTGTGCGAATTCGGTGTCGAGGACCTTGTCGAACGCCGCCTGCCCGGTGCCGCCCGCGTTATTGACGACGACGTCAATGCGCCCGAAGCGCTTCACGGTTTCTTCGATGAAGCGCTCCATGTCGCCGGCCTTCGACGCATCCGCCACCACGGTCAACACTTCAGCGCCGAGTTTCCTGCACTCGGCGGCTTTGGTTTCCATGACGTCGGCGCGCCGCGCGCAAATCGCCACCATCGCGCCCAGTTCGGCGACCCGTGTGGCCGTTGCCCCGCCTATGCCTTCGCTGCCGCCGGTGATCGCGACGACCTTGCCTTTGAGACTCAACTGCATATCAACTCTCCTGGAGAAAATAATTCAAACTCATCTCAAAAATACAACACCGACAAGCAACCGCCGATGTACGCCGATTAACGCCGATACAATTCCAGACCTGTCACCGAATCATGGTCAAATTTCTTGAGCTTATCTGCGTTCATCGGCGTGCATCGGCGGTTCCAAATTGTTTTTGAGGCCGCTTCTATTTAGACCGGTAACG
>Ga0114978_10005025_pt1 | contig 10621 bp, 13 predicted proteins | sample S_140212_EF_Meta_FD_87027 | JGI IMG/M metagenome (GOLD analysis project Ga0114978, IMG submission 87027) | Freshwater microbial communities from Lake Simoncouche, Canada to study carbon cycling - S_140212_EF_MetaG | ecosystem: Environmental > Aquatic > Freshwater > Lake | place: Lake...
CCGGAAAAGGCGCGTAATACCGCCTCACCGTCCTGTCGTTCGACACTATTCTGGCGCAGGAACACCTCGCGGCCTAGCCGCTCAGTCATGGCCTGGATGCGGCTGACAAGGGGTTGATCCTCAAACCGCGACGGGTGGATGTAGGTGTTGAGCATTCGGTCGGTCATGCCGAGGAAATGGCCGTCCGCGGCGGCGGCCTTATTCAGGGCGCGGCGCTGCATGGCCCGCTGCGGGGTATCAACGCGGATGGCGGTGTTGAGCAGGGCGAGGCGTTCGACGCGCTGTGGGGCCTGCCGCAGGATCTCCTGGGCCACATAACCACCGAAGGAAAATCCAGCGATGGCAAAGGACGGCGCTGCGTTTGCCAGCACCGACTGGGCCAGCGCCGCGAGCGTGTCACGTTGAGTTAAGTCCGGAACCAGGCCGTCCGCGATATCGGCAAGGCTAGCAATCTGGTCGCGCCATAGGTCGGCGTCGTTGAGCAGGCCGGGCAGGAGCAGCAACTGGGTCATGTGGCGGCCTTCCTGGCGGCGGCGAGTCTCGCGGTCAAGCTGCCCTTGTCATACCACGCTCATTGGTTCAGATCGGCGCATGATCCTGCGTCGCACCATACTGGGCTCGCTTTTCTCCTTGCCCTTCGCCGCTCAGGCCTGGGCCCAGGCACCGCTCACCGTGCTGGCGGCGGCATCTTTGAAGGAAGTGATGGACGCCCAGGACGTGGCCTTCGCTAAGGCCGGCGGGCCACCTATGCGGTTTTCCTTTGCAGCATCCTCGGTGCTGGCGCGCCAGCTTGAGGCCGGGGCACCGGCGGACCTTTTTATCTCGGCTGACAGCGACTGGATGGACTATGTGGCCGCGCGTGGCCTGATCGATCCTGGCAGCCGACGCGACCTGGCTACCAACCACCTGGCTTTGATTGCACCCAGAGGCTCTCGGATCGCGCTGCAAGCCGTCAAGGGCATGCCGCTTGCTGCGGCGCTGGCGGGTGGCAAGCTTGCCATGGCCGGGCCCGACGTGCCGGCGGGCCGTTACGGCCGTGCATCGCTAGAGAGCCTGGGAGTCTGGAAGAGTGTGAAGGGCGAGGTGGTTCAGGCTGACAACGTCCGCGGCGCGCTTTTGTTCGTCTCGCGCGGCGAGGCGGCGCTGGGGATCGTTTATGACACCGACGCTAGGAGCGATCCAAACGTGCGGATCGTGGCCCTGTTTCCCGATGCCAGTCATTCCAAGATCGCCTATCCGGGTGCCGTGATGAAACAGTCGGTTAATCCGGCGGCGAAGCGTTTCATGGCGTTCCTGCGCACCCCGCCGGCGGCGGCGACGTTCCGACAGTTCGGTTTCATCCCGCTTTAGCGGTTCGGTGGCGAACACCTTTTCTCAATCCGCTGGCGCTAAGATGGCACCATGCTGGTAAGCATCATCATTCCGACCCAGAGGTGTCCGGAACAGCTCGACGTAGCTGTGCAATCAGTCCTCGTCCAGACCGGCGTATATCCGGGCAAGATCGAGTTGATCATTGCTGACAATGATGCGGTCCCGTCCGCGAAGGCTCAGGCGACCGACCTCGCGGCGGCGGCTCCTTTTACGGTCACTTACGTGCATGAGCCTGAAGCGGGCGTCGCCAATGTGCGCAATACCGCATTGGCCCAATCCAAGGGCGCACTGATCGCGTTCCTTGACGATGACCAGGCGGCACCGGCTGGATGGTTGGCCGACCTACTTGCGGCGCAGAAGCGCTTGGATGCTGACGTGGTGTTCGGCCCGGTAAAGGCCCGCGCTCTTGAGGCTAAGGTGGCGCACCGCCCCTATATAGAATGGTTTTTCAGCCGCGAGGGGCCGGCCCAGGAGCAGGTGATCGACGTCTATTACGGCTGCGGCAATAGCTTGCTGCGGCGCGCAAGCCTGCCTTGCGACCCACATTTTTCGAGCCTGCGAAATTTCATCGGTGGCGAAGACGATATGCTGTTCTGCGCGATGCAAAAAGCCGACGCGCGCTTTGGCTGGTCGCCTGAGGCCTTCGTCTAAGAAGACCCGGCACCAGAGCGCCAAAATCTGAATTACGCCCTGACCCGTGCCTTTGCTTACGGCCAAGGGCCAACCTCGCATTGTGCGGCGCAAGTTTCGCCGGATTGGATGGGTGTCGGGCGCTGGACGGCAATCGGTCTTGGCCAGGCGGCGCTCTATGGACTGCTGACGGGACTACAAGGGCTGCTGCAATCGCCTCGCACAGTTATGACCATGGATCGCGCGGCGCGCGGCCTGGGTAAGGTCCTGTGGTGGGGGTCCCTTCAAAACCCGTTTTTATGGCCGGCCGGTAAGGTAATCCCCGACACGCCGCCGTGCTGACCCAGATGACGCCGAGGCTCACCGCCATCTGGCCGAGTAGGCGGCCGCCTGCCTAGTAGAGTGCGTTGGCGGCCGCTGGAGCCGCCGGCGCCGCCTCAAGGAGCGGTGCAGCCACCGGTGCTGGCGTAGCAGTTGGTGCGGGCGGTGGTGTTTCCGGCGCAACGACGGCGGCTGGATCGGTCGGCGGGCTATCGTCCTTGGCCGCAGGTGGTGGTGGCGCGAGTTCGGTTGGGGTCAAGATGATCGGCGTCGCATTAGGCGCATTCGCCAGGGCTGCGGCGTTGCCGGATGCCACACCTTCCAGCACCGTGCCACCCCTGTGATCTGCCGCCTTCAGTCCGGCGATGAATCCGGCGAGGGACACAACGACGATGATTCCGACCACCACGGGCAGTACCTTCGGGGAGGGGACCTCCACGGCCGAAGTCTGAGTTTGGATAAACACGACGCCGCCTCCCGGCAAACTTAGCTTGGGCCGATCATAGCGTGATCGACGCGGTTGTCAGGCCTAGAGCACGATACAAAGTTTTTGCGCCTTCTGGCGACACAGCCGGATTTCATTTTCTGGACCGCGCTCTAAGCGGCTCCACCGGGCCAGGTTGACGCCGCTGCTGTTATAACGAACGGCGGTCTCAAGTGTCTGCCAGTTGGGCCAGGGCATGGGCGGCGGCGCTGCGGCCGCTTTCGGCGGCCCCATGAGCTGTAGAAAAAGCGTGGGGTGAGCACGCCTCGCCTGCGAAGATTATGCGCTGCTCGACCGGTGTTGCCAGGATGGCGCGGGCACCCCTGGCGCCCGGTGTGGCATGGGAGTAGGACCCGCGTGACCAGGGATCTGCCGCCCACCGCGTCTCCGCCAAGGGATGAAGTCGGTCGCGGAATCTTGAGCCGAGCAGGGCGCAGAGCTGTTCGATGGCGAAGGCCGTCGCAGCGCCAGAGCCGGCGCGCTCCAGTTCGCGGGCGTTCGTTCCGCCAAAATAGCCCTCGATCATCGCTCGTCCCATTGGCCGCAGGGCATAGCTGCCGGTCTCGGCTCTAGAAGGGTCGCCAAACAGGTGGCTGTCGGGGCCGAATTGTTCGGGGGCATCTAGGCCAAGGAATACCTTGTTGGCCAAGCCCAGCGGCAGATCGGCGGCGGCCTGCAGCGCGGCAGGTAGGCCAGGATTAAAGGCAAGGGTGCCAGCGGCCAGAACATCGGTGGGTAGGGTCACGATGACCACCTGGGTCGATAGGGTGCCGTTCGGTGTCTCGATGCGCAGGGCGCGACCGCTGTGGTCGATGGCAGAGGCGGGAGTGTTCAGCTTGACCGGCGCATCTGCCCCGAAGGCTGCGATTAAGGCGCCGTAGCCGCGGGTAAGCCGCCAGTTCACCTCGCCGTCCTGGTAGGCGTCGTAGTCTATCGTTGAGATCTGGTCGAACGCGGCACCGTTGTAGAAGCCGCTGAAGGCATCGAGCAGCGGATTGAAAGGGCAGGAGGGGTCGAACAGGGTGCTGACCGGCACATCGCGGCCCTTGGTGGCGGCCTTGCTGATCCGCACCTCCAGCGCCCCGAGCGCTGCGCCGAAGGCGGCCTGGTCGGCGCGGCTGAAGTTCTGCGCGCCAGCCTGGCGGGTCCAATGCGGCGGAGACTTGTCGATTTCGAACCCCAGCTGTTCGGCTATGTGGGAGAAGGAGTTGTCCAGGGCCGAGTGCAGCCAGCCGCAGCCGAGGTCCACCGCCAGGTTTTGGCTCTGCACGGTGTGGGCCCGCCCGCCGATGCGCCCACGCGCTTCCAGCACGATCGTGCGCAGCGGTGCCGATGCCAGGGCGTTGGCTGCCGCCAGGCCAGCAGCACCGGCACCCACGATGACTATGTCGAAGTCGCTGTCCATGCCCGCCGTTCAAGCTGCCGACGCAGCGCCGGTGCCCCATCAAGCTGGGGCCTTGCGGACTCTAGGGCAAGCCGTCTTGGCGCTATAGACTGCGAACGCGGCCAGAGGTTGCCGGATGCAATTGCAAAGTTAGCGCCAGCTCGCCCTGGAGACGTTTTTCGCCTATGAGCCTAGCCGTGAGCTATGCACCGCATAGATTTTCCATCGCGCCCATGATGGACTGGACCGACCGGCGGTGCCGCGCGTTTCACCGCAGCCTGACCCGGCGCGCCTTGGTCTATACCGAGATGGTCACGGCCCAGGCCGTGGCGCATGGCGATGTGGCGTATCTGCTTGGCTTCGATCCGGCCGAGCAACCGGTGGCCTTGCAACTGGGTGGGTCTGATCCCGCCCTGCTGGCCTGTGCGGCGCGGATCGGTGGGGAGATGGGCTACAGCGAGATCAATCTCAATGTCGGCTGCCCGTCAGACCGGGTACAGAGTGGGCGGTTCGGGGCCTGTTTGATGCGCGAGCCCAGCCTCGTGGCCGAGTGCGTGGCCTCCATGGCGGCGGCCACAAAGGTGCCGGTCACGGTGAAATGCCGCATCGGGGTGGATGACCAGGCGCCCGACGTCGCGCTATTCGACTTGGTGGATGCCTGTGCGGCGGCCGGAGTCGCAACGTTCGTGGTGCACGCCCGCAAGGCTTGGCTCAAAGGCCTCTCGCCCAAGGAAAATCGCGATATCCCGCCTCTGGACTATCCGCTGGTTTACCGTCTCAAGCGCGAACGGCCCGATCTGACCATCGTGATCAACGGCGGAATCAGCTCGCTGGACGAGGTGGAAGCGCATCTGCGGCATGTCGATGGCGTGATGATGGGCCGCTCTGCTTATCATGAGCCGGCGCTGCTTCGTGCCGTTGATCGGCGCATCTTTGGAGATGCAACCGAGGATACCGATCTGTTCCAAGCGCTTGCACGCTATCGGCCTTACATGGCGGCACAGCTGGAGACGGGGGTAAACCTCAACGCCATGACCCGGCATATGCTGGGTCTGTTCCACGGATGGCCTGGTGCCCGGACGTGGCGACGGATGTTGACCGTTGACGCCGCCGCGCTTGGCGCGGGGCTGGAGGTGCTCGATCGGGCGGTCGAAGCGGTGCTGTCGGCCCAAGACAGGCTGCGCGCCTAGCGCGACGGCACCAAAGGCTTGGTCGGCGCTACTGTTGCAGGATCAAGGTTTGGGGCGTGGCTTCGAAGCGAGATAGTCGGCCCAGATAGCTCATGCCCAGCAGCGAGGTCTGCAGCCCTTTTTCGATGACCAGAGCATCGACATTGTCGACGGTGGTGCCGCCGACCGAGATCGAGGCCAGCTTGACCATGGCGGCGCGGGCCTTGCCGTCGGCGGTAATGACGCTGGCGTTGTATGTGAGATCGGCCGGTTGCAGGCCAAGGCGTTGGGCGTCTGCGAGGGTCAATGCCACAGCGGTGGCACCGGTATCAACCAGGAAGCGCACCCGCGTGCCATTGACGGCCGCCTCGGCCCAATAGTGACCATCAGCCGCCTTGAGCACCGATGCGGCATTCGACGCGCTGGCTAGGGTGGCGTCGGGTTCGGGCCGAAGGGTACGCATCACCGCAGCCTGGGCGGGCATGTGGTGCAGGGTGTCCAATGCAATAACGGCACGTGCCGCGCCGACAGCGGATAGCCCGCCCGCCAGCGCCATGATCGCTATTCTCAGCATGCCACACCCGTGGATACAGGCTCTTTTTTGAGCCCTGGGGGTGATTATATTCCGGCAGCGGTTGTTAAGCTGTAAATTCGCCGGCGTTTTTTTCGCGTTGGCGCAAAGCCTTCATCAGCCCGCGACGTTGGGCGTCGGAATAGGATCGCCAGCGCTCGATCTCTTCCTCCGTGCGGTAACAGCCCAGGCAGAGGCCGGTGCTCGGGTGAATGACACAGACCAAAACGCATGGCGTGACGATGGATTGACGGTTCGACATCCGCCTAAGGGTGGCGATAGCTCTGCGCCCGAGCAAGGCCGGCCTGGAAAAAAGATAGCGTTGTCCGCTCCATGAGGGAGCACCGGGATTTGCGCGACGCGCTGCTGGCGGCTAATCGGGTGACATGAGCGTACGCCCTTTTGACGACATCCTGGCCTTGCTGGCCGATCTGCCCGGCCCCGATATGGCAGCGCAGGAGACGGCGCGTGATTCCGCCGGTGGCGGTATGGGCGGCCTGGCGGAGATCGCTGGATGGGCGGCGGCCTGGAGCGGGCGGCCGATCCCGCAGGTTAACCGTCCGATTCTTGCGCTCTATGCTGGGGCGCATGCCAGCGTGTCAGCGCACGGCGGCACCGAGCGCGAACGGTTGGAGTTGGTCGCCGCCGGTGGGGCGGAGGTGAGCCGCTTGGCGCAATTGCAAGGCGCTGGCCTGGAGGCCTTCGATCTTGCTGTGGACCGGCCGGTGCCGAGTATTGTGGAAAGTCCATCGATGGGTGAGCGGGAGTGCGCGGCCACCATCGCCTTCGGCATGGAGGTCATGGCAAAACAGCCGGACCTGCTGATTGTCGGCTCGATCGGCCAGGGCGCAGGCCTCTCGGCCGCAGCCCTAGCTATAGCCCTAAATCGCGCTGACGCTGGCGCTCTCGATGCGCGGGCCGTTCAGGCCGCGATGCGGGTTCGCGGCGAGACCGCACCGCTAGAGCTGCTGCGCCAGTTGGGCGGGCGTGAGACAGCCGCGGCCTTGGGGGCCATTGTTGCGGCGCGGGTGCAGAGAACCCCGGTGCTGCTGGATGGTCCGGCGGCGCTCAGTGCCGCAGCGGTGCTGGATGCTCTGGCCCCCGGGTCAGTCAGCCATTGCCGCGCGGCAGACGCTGATGCGTTTGGTCTGGGGGCCTGTCTTGAAGTCCCTGCACTATTGAGCCTGAATATCGCCAACGGCGAGGGTGCCGCCGGCATGGCGGCGCTGGGCGTGATTCGTGCCGCCTGTGCCCTGGCTGCGCCGCTATGAGCTACCGGTTTGACCGGCCCTCGCCCAATTTTGATAGCCGCACGGCGCCGCCGGACATGGTTGTGCTGCACTATACGGGCATGCAGAGTGCGGCGGCGGCGCTAGACCGCCTGACCGATGCGGCGGCCAAGGTCTCGGCCCACTATCTGGTGGATGAAGATGGGTCGGTGTTCGCCCTGGTTCCGGAGGAGCGCCGCGCCTGGCACGCTGGGGTGTCTTTCTGGAAAGACCGTACCGACATCAACGCCGCGTCGATCGGTATTGAGCTGGTCAATCCTGGCCACGCGTTCGGTTACCGCCCGTTCCCAGAGGTACAGATCTCGGCCCTGATCGACCTGCTGGATGACATTCGTAGCCGCTGGACGGTGCCTGAGCGCTTCATTCTGGCCCATTCCGACGTGGCGCCAGCCCGCAAGGAAGACCCAGGCGAGCTGTTCCCCTGGGCGACCCTGGCTGCTGAAGGGCACGGCCTTTGGGCTGAGCCTGCCAGTGCACCCGGCGCGCCGCTGACCCTCGGCGATGAGGGGGCAGGTGTGTTCGCCATGCAGGCCGGTTTCACGCGGCTCGGATATGATTGTGCCCCCACCGGTAAGTTCGACGCGCACACCGCGACTGTGGTGCGGGCCTTCCAGCGCCACTGGTTGCAGACCCGTGTCGACGGGGTGGTCTGCGGTGATGCGCGCGCCCGGCTGGTGGCCTTACTGCGGCTGGCCAGCTGATGCACCCAGCCGTGCCATTCCGGGTCGAGGACCGCGAGGTGCTGCTGGCTTTCCTGCGCGAGCGGCCATTTGCGATCATTTGCGCTAGCGTGAAGGGCGCGCCGCTGATCGCACAGGCACCGATGATCGTGCGGGAGATCGACGGGGAGATCGCGCTCGATTTCCACCTGTCGCGCGGCAACATGTTGGCACCGCACATCGTGCAGGGCTTCCGTGCGGTGATCCTGGCGGCTGGGAACGATGCCTACATCAGTCCTGATTGGTATGTGGGCCCCGACCAGGTGCCGACCTGGAACTATGTCTCTGTCGAGGCCGAGGGCTCGATCGCGCCACTCAATGAGGCCGAACTGATTGCCCAGCTCGACGCCATATCTGCGCTGGAGGAGGGGCGGCTAAAGCCCAAGGCACCCTGGACACGCCAGAAGATGGCCCCCGGAAAGTTTGACGCCATGCTGCGCGGTATCGTCGGTGGCCGGATGGTGGTGGACCGGCTGCAAGGGACCTTCAAGCTGTCGCAGAACAAGGCCGATGAGGACCGCGCCGGGGCAGAGGTGGGCCTTGGGGATCACCCGATCGCAGACCTAATGCGCAAAGCCAGACCTTGACCTGAAGTAAAACCAAAGGCTTATCGGTGGCGGACCAGACGGTTGGACGGCCGCGGTCTTCGCAAGAAGGTCGAGGAAAGTCCGGGCTCCACGGAGACAAGGCGGCGGGCAACACCCGCCGGGAGCGATCCTAGGGATAGCGCCACAGAAAGCAAACCACCGCCCACTTTTGTGCGGCGGAAAGGGTGAAAGGGTGGGGTAAGAGCCCACCGCGGACGCGGCAACGCGGACGGCATGGCAAGCCCCGCCTGGAGCAAGACCAAATAGGGATATTGCGTCGGTTCGCCGGCAGGGCCGTCTCTGGCCTGAGATATCCGGGTAGGTCGCGAGAACCGTTCGGCGACGAACGGTCCAGAGGAATGGCCGTCCATCCGTCTTCGGACGGGGGACAGAACCCGGCTTATAGACCGTCTGGTCCATTCATGACGGAAGGGGCGTCAGCGCCGCGACTGAAGGGTGAAATAGCCCTGTTCGGCGCGGGCCTGGTGTAGGGGGACCCCGGCATCGATCGCGGCGCGAATGCGATCCTCTGCGGCTCGAATTTCCTCCGCCATGTCCAGAATTTCGTCGATGCGGGCGGCGGGCATGCTGACGACTCCGTCGCCGTCGCCGCGCAACCAATCGCCCGGCGCGACGATGACACCGCCTATGGTGATGGGAACCTGACGGGCGACCAGCTGCAGCCGGTCCTTGCCGGTGCGCATCCAGTTGCCGCGCGAAAAGATCGGGTAGTTGAGCTCGATAGAGCGGTCAAAGTCTCGGCAAACGCCGTCGATCACTGTGCCGGCCACCTGCCGGCGCCAAGCGGTGGAGGTGAGAAGGTCGCCCCAGCAGGTGGCGTCAGTCCGCCCCTGTGCATCCAGGACGGCGACTTGGCCGGGGCCAAGCCCATCAATGTAGTCGCCCACCGAGCCGGCTGTTCCATCGGCGGGGCCATAGAGCAGGGTGAAGGCCTGGCCCACCAGGCGGAAACGGCGATCCAGCGGCATAATGCCAAGGCACTGACCTGGGATTCCCAACCGGTCCATGGCGTCGCTGAGGTCGGTACAGCTTAGGGCATTCAGGCGGACTAGAATTTCTGACGACACGATTAGGCCTCCGGTCATGGCTGAGTGAAGCACACCGAACGCGCCACCGCCTAGTCGCGCGCTTCCTGCCGCGAGATGGCAGGAGTGTCATTGTATCCCAGTTAATCCCATGCTAACCCAGTTTGGTCCCGCGAGCGGCAATCGGGACCGCGGCAGGGGCGGCTTTCGTGTTCATTTCCACCTACGAAAAGCAGTTGGACGCCAAGCGGCGCATCGTGGCACCGCATGAGTTCCGCGCCGCCCTGCAAGGCTTTGATGGCATCTACTGTTTTCCCGCCATCGAAGCCGATTGTCTGGAGGCCGGTGGCCAAGCGCTGTTTGATCGCTACCAAGCCCTGATCGGCGAACTGGCCGTGGGCGATCCCCTCCGCAGCGCTCTAGAAACCAGTGTTCTGGGCGGCATGACCCGGCTCTACTTCGACACCGCAGGCCGCATCACCCTGCCGGCCGCACTGTGCGATGCGCACGGCATCACCGATTGGGTATCTCTGACGGGGTTGGGTGACCGTTTCCAGATCTGGTCGCGCGAGGCCTTTAATATTCACCGTGAAACCCAACGCGTCGCCGCCCGCGAGGGCCTGACGGCTATGCGCGCTCAGCAGCGCCGCGTCTGATGAGTGGGCCGCACGACCCCGTCATGTTGGCCGAAGTGCTGGACGCGCTTGCGCCTAAGACCGGCGAAACGATTATCGACGGGACCTTCGGGGCCGGAGGCTATAGCCGCGGTATCCTAGAAACCGGCGCATCGGTTATCGGTTTCGATCGTGATCCGACCGTCATGGCGTTCGCCAAGCCCCTGATCGATGGCGGTCGATTCAGGCTGATCAACGACCGTTTCTCGACCTTGGCGGGACATCTGGGCGAAGCCAGCGTGGACGGTGTGGTGTTCGACCTTGGGGTCTCCTCCATGCAGCTCGACCAGGCCGAGCGGGGGTTTTCCTTCATGCGCGATGGGCCGCTGGACATGCGGATGGGCGACACGGGGCGCACGGCTGCCGATATCGTCAA
>Ga0114978_10005026_pt1 | contig 10619 bp, 12 predicted proteins | sample S_140212_EF_Meta_FD_87027 | JGI IMG/M metagenome (GOLD analysis project Ga0114978, IMG submission 87027) | Freshwater microbial communities from Lake Simoncouche, Canada to study carbon cycling - S_140212_EF_MetaG | ecosystem: Environmental > Aquatic > Freshwater > Lake | place: Lake...
GGCACATCCAGTTAATGCACATACTTGACATGGATAATTCATCATTTCGGCGTATTTCGTTAAATGATGAATTAATTTGGTTTTTCCAGTTCCACCTGGGCCCGTAATGAATAAATTATGACCTGCCTTAAACTTTTCAAACGCAAGATTTTGTTCGTGTGATAGCATTTTATTGCATCCATTTGAGTGTCTTTAGTTATTTCAATTTTTTAGTTAGCATTTATGACAAGGTTCGGATTTCATATTTGTAAGCATATCGCGAAGCCCTGTATTCGGGTAAATTGGCATCGATTTAGTTGGAGGCGGCGTGTGATAAACTGGAATGGATGGCGTAAGAGGTTTGCTAAATAACATTTTCATAAAATTGATTTTAAATTAATATAATATTATAAATTAAAATGGATTGTGCGTATTGCAATAAAACCTATAAAGTTAAAGAAAACTACGACAAACACTTGGTGTGTTGCGAATTCTTCTTTCGTGCTCGCAATACGACGGATTCGGATGACCCGCTTCCGTCACAGCGTCAACTATTTCGTATTATTCAAGAATTGGCGGTTAAATGCAGCAATTTGGAGAAAGATATGGCTATATTGAAAAATGCAAATACGTCACGTACGAAACGCGAGGTGATGGATATATTACGAACAACACACGTGCCAGCGATGCCATTTGATGCGTGGATAAAGGCGTTTGTCGTTGAAATTTCGCATTTAGAAGATGTATATAAATACGATTTGACATTTGGTATTAAATCGTGTATGAAGGCGACGCTGAATACAGATAGTCCGATTTGTGCATTTTTGCGAAAACCGAATAAATTCTATATATATCAAGGCGAATGGCGAATTGTGACGCCAGACGAATTCGACAAAATGATTCAAAACTTGTGTCATTTATTCTTGCGTAAATTCAACAACGACCAACTCGCCAAATTCGAAAATAGTGACAAGGAGTTAATGATTATTAATATGATTAAAATAAATGGAGGATTAAATACAAACGGCGAACAACGCAGGCGAGATATACGTAAATGGCTATTCACTCAAATTGCGGTATAATGGTATACAATTATTTTGACAAAAATATGTATGCACGCCAATCCATTCACTCAATAAATGTGTACATAATCCCAAACTGAAAATAAAAAAAATGCGGTTGCGAATGAATGAAAATCCAATGTAACCTATAATCATAAAATAACACCCTTCTGCAATACTTTGTATAAAAACGGGGTCAAACGTGGATGCGCTGTTTGCGCATTTATTACAATAATATTCGTGTATGTATAAAACATATCCTAAAAAATGTTTCAAAAACCCTAATATAAATAATAATAAAAGTTTATTTTTTATGCGTTGAAGAAAGATAAATAAGGTAGTTGTATATATTGCAACAAATATAGATTCAAACACATAATGCATATTATAATTGAAGAAAATTGATTCGTATATAAATACATCAGTTTATAACAAATTATGTTGTCTGTTATAAACGCACATTTGAGAGACGCCGACATTACATTCGAAGAAGGTCCGCATATTTACACCGTATGTGGCGAACAAGGTTATACCTCGGTCACGACTTGGAATCACCATCATTTCGGTGAATTTAATTCCAATAAAATAATTGATGGTATATTGAAAAGCAGGAAACGCGCCGACCCTACCTATAAATATTACAATATGACACGTGAACAAATCCAAGCAGATTGGGACCAGAACCGAGACGCAGCCGCAAGTGCAGGTACCAAAATGCACTACGACATCGAATGTTATTATAACGGAAACGCGCAGAATAATACAAGCGTTGAATACCAGTATTTTATGAAATTCGTCAAAGATTTTCCATTGAAACCGTTTCGCACAGAATGGATGATTTATTACGAAGAAATCAAAATATCGGGTTCAATCGATATGATTTTCGAAAACCCCGATGGCACAATCGAAATATATGACTGGAAACGCAGCAAAGAAATCAAATACGACGACGATTTTGGACATAAAACCGCGAAAACCCCGTGCATTTCACATATTCCCGATTCGAATTTCTGGCATTATGCATTGCAACTCAATGTGTACAAGACTATTTTAGAACATAAATATGATAAACGCGTGGTTGGTTTATATTTAGTATGTTTGCACCCAGATAATCCGTATAAAACGTATGACCGAATTAAAGTTCCATTTTTAGAAAAGGAAATGGCGGATTTATTTGCAGAAAGACGGAAACAAGTTGAAAAATTAGTATAAAGATATAATATAATTTAATACAAATGTGGCATATTATTTGGAATACGATACGTTTAGTCGCAATACACATTAGCCATTCGTATATGGTATCATATTTCGTAACGAAGTTTTCACATAAACCCATTTTAGCAATTAAGCCGCCGCCAACCTATATTGAAATACAAGAACAATTATTTGCCACCGAAATCGAGGCGTGTAATTCGAATATTCCACCGATTTTTTATAATAAGGCGGAATTTGCCGAATTTATAGAGGATAAAAACGACCTTGAACGTGAATGGAAAACTCGAGTTATATTTGAAAATACTCCACGTGGTAATATTATTATGCATTATGATATATATAAAGGTGGTTTTGCGTATTATTCAGATATGCAAGGAATACCATATAATGTATTAAATGCAGCGGCAATGAAATATGTGCGTATATTTAGATGTCGCGATTTCTTTATTCATACAGAAAAAAAACCAATCAAAGTTGAGATGAAACTACCCAAATCGGCGGCGTTTGCTAAACTCAAAAATTATACGGTAACCGTTGAACCTGACACTGTTCAAAATAAATTTATATTCTTGGGTAAAATCGCAAATTATAATTTATTGCAACCTATGCCGAAACCTGTACCTAAAATAAATGAGGCGCATTTTCAAAAAGATAAAATAAGTTATAATTTTTATAAGTCGTTATTTGCGCGTTAACGTTGTTTTGAAGGACATACGCCATCTGGTCCTCTTGGTCCTCTTGGTCCATCTGGTCCGATTGGTCCCTGTATGAGTTCACTTTCATCACCCACGCGTCCAATATTACCATTTAGTCCTTTTGGGCCTTTTGCTCCTTTTGGTCCTTTTGCTCCGTTTTTTCCTTGTTTGCCCACGGGTCCTCGACTTGCATTATAATTGGCAGTAACCTCGGATAACCAATTGTCGGCTTGTGCTTGCATCTCACTGATTTGATGCGTTGTATTAGTTGCCATTTTAATACGACTTGCGGTTTGATTATTTAATCCAGTTATGTCATCGCGTAATGCGGTTGAATTCGATACAGTTTGAGCAGCGACTGGTAATGCGCGCTGAACTTGGTCTAATGCGCGAGTCATTGTATATTTCGAATATTCACCAAAATCGGCATAATCGGCGGTATATTCAATTTGCGCATTTGAACAATCGGGCGTTACTTTATTTGCAGTTTTCAGTTTTTGTTCTACCAGATTCAGATTGTCTGTAATTGTCATTGGTTCAATCTGATTATAAAATGTAAAAACCAAACAAATTATAAATATAAATATAATTAAATATGTCATAATATTACATTATATAATTAACTTGCCCCACTTACGCCTTGTGTGCCAGTCGGTCCAGTTGGTCCAGTCGGACCAGGCGGTCCCTGTATCGGCGTGCCTGTTATTCCGATTTTGCCAAGTTTGCCTTGTTTGCCCGCTGGTCCTTGTTTCCCGTTTTTGCCAACTGGTCCATCGTTACCGTCGGGTCCCGTTTTACCGATTTTTTGCGATTTCGGTCTAAATGTCGACATTATATTCGATATTTCATCAAATGCGTCATTCACCAATCCCGATTTTAAATTAACTTGTGCTGCATTTAATACTACAGCGTCATGTGATGTATTAATACTTTTATATGAAGTATTTATATCGTCCGACGCGGTGGTTGATTGCGAAACCAAATTGAGTGCACTATTTACTGTTTCCTGAATTTTATCTTTAGTTTGTGATGCATAAACGGCTAATGTGGATGTCCCGTTCGCCGCTGCACAATCGGCTAATGTCGGCAGATTCATTTTTTGTATATTCGTATCCAATAGCATAATAATGGGTTTATATAAAGTGGTATATAATGCATTTGAACCAAAAATTGCAATGTCTACATCGTATTTACGTGCACCTGCGTGTTGCCATAATTCAGGTCCAATCGTTAAATCGTGTAGCATATTGTGACATAATTGTTTATATGCATTAATTAATGGAATTAATATAGTTAAATTAATTTTTATAAAATTTTCATCAACCGTGTTTGGAATTAATAATGCATCGTTAATTAATTGAACTGCGGCGTCGTATTTTGGATATAAATAAGGAAGTTGTTTAAATAATGAATTTGGACTTATGGTCAATAATCTATGTAGATTTGCTGAAAAATCATCATATTCTGAACTTAACATATAATAATAGGTATTATCATTGTAAGATGAGGTACGTATTGATTCTTTTATAGAAAAAAGTCGATAACACATTAAACCTAAAATCATCAATAATACAAAAATAATAAGTAATTTTAATGAAACCATATGATATCGATATATTATTATTCGCAGTTGCGATATGTCGGACGACTATATCCTTGATATCCTTGTGGTCCCATTATGCCCATTACGCCAGGCGGACCTATCAATGAATTACCTTGTCGTCCATCGTCACCATCGTCGCCGTCTGCGCCAACATCGCCATCCTCTCCAGTTTGTCCACGATTGCCAGTCGCGCCCTTTGGTCCAACCGCGGTTGGTTTTTGTAATATATTTACAATTTTTTGCAATGTTTCAGATAAATACGTTTTTGCAGTTTGCGCAGCAGTAACGTGGTTATCCATATTTACGTTATGTTGATTTGATACGCTTTGTAACTGTGTTATTGCGCTTTTGGTGGCAGCCATGTCATTCAATGATTTAGATGAGTCGCGCATTGAGTCGCGTACTTTATCTAATCCAGCAAATGCTGCATATTTGTCAGATGATATTGAATCTGAAGTTCGACCCGACATAGTGATGGGCGTGCCGTCAGATGGAGCAACCGCCGATGTTTCAGTTGGCACGGGCGTTTGATTTATAATATCGTGTATTGCAGTGAACGCGGCAGGAATGGTTCCCGCACCCTGTAGAATTGAAGCTTTATTCGTGGAGGTTAATACGTTGAAGTCATTTGATATTGTTAAATATAATTGTGAATAGGTTTGCATTAATGGAGTTATATCAGTAAGTTTGAATTTTACGAATTCAGGAACGGGATTTGCATTGGAGTTTGCATAGGGTTCTTTGGATATTGTTTTAAATGCTGTAATTAATGGCATAATTTTAGCCACGTCGGCTTTTAAAACGGGATACGAATTCGCCGCGCTATTCAATTTATTGTTAATTATAATATTCAATTGGTCCACTAAATTATTATACATTGTAACTGGAATATAACAGAATGATGAGTCATTATATGGTTTTGCGTTTGTATCTGTATTGGATACGGATGGGAAACGATGAAAACGTTCACCTACGGAAGCGTTTGCTATATCAACCTGCTCATCTGCAGTTATAAGCGCGTTTACTTCGTCTATTTTAGCGTTACATTTTTGAAGTACGGTATTGTTTGCACCGCCGCATCCATACGTATGCCAATTGTCATAATCGGCACGCCCATAATTCCATTCGTGATGATAGGTTGATGCACAATCTTCCGTTAATGTTTGATTGACGCCATTTATGTCCGTATAATTGCACGCCATTTGAGCACCATTCGGTTGATATGCCGATGCAGTTTGGAATCCTTCTGTGTTTTTATAAATCAGTTGGCACATTATTACAAATAATAAAAAAATAATGAATTTATACATATATTATGCCTATTTTTTCTGCCATTTGATAAACCCTACGCTTTTGTCTAATTGAAATGATGAGCCCAGATGTTGCACTGCTATATAGTAGGCTTTGAGTTCTTTCGGAGTAAGTGTTTCTAAATACTCGGCTTCATCAAATTCGGGCTGACATTCGACTTTTGCTTCCATTGTTATAATTGATTTATATATAAATATTTAAATCAATTTTTTTAACATCCAAAAGGTGTTCTATTGAGTTTTGTATGTTCAACCTTATTAGTGCAGTATTCGGTTGATTTTAATTTTAATAAATATTCGCTTTCTGATATAGTGATGTGTCCAGGTTTAGTAATCATACATATATCAGTTTGCGCTAAATGCGTTGAGAATGGAATGCAATTCAAATTCGTCTTTGTTAACTGATTGCATATTTTATCTTTAGTTGCCTTTATCGTTTCAGCGGTGGATATGGTAACTAACTTTGCAATATACGCGCCTTGACTGTTATCATTTACATAATCAGTTATCTCTTCGGTCTTCGAAAACGGTTGAGGTCTCAATATCCATCTATATTTCGTATGTATTAATCCGCGTGTAGTTAAAACCGATGATTTTATGACAGCAGGGTCATTCAATGACGTCACATTGGCTTTTACTAAAGGCACAATATTATATTTACCGCAGCACCCGCCATATCCTTTAATTACATTGCCTTTCATCAATGTCCGCGATAAACTTTGCGAAAGTGAGGTTTGGCCGATATATCCTTGATTTCGATGCGTGCCGTTGATTGAAAAATTGCTTCGTTCTGAAGATGCCACTTTTATTGTATTTTGCGTTTTTCGCTTTAATGCTATGATTGACATTTAATATAAGGTGATAAAAAATTGAAATACTTTTTTTGATTAAAATGAATGATAAATTACAAATGACAAGTCTTTATATTTCACGAATTTCCTCGCGCTTCACGGAAGAAGCAGTCCGCAATATATTTGGTACATTTCAAATTGGGTTAGTAATCCGTGTCGATTTCGTCGAGTTGGAACCCGTTAACCCGAATATGTGTTCGGCGTTTGTTCATTTGGATTGGTGGTCGACGCCACTCTGTTACGAGATTTTGGCAAAAATTGAGAATGAACCGTTTTGCTTATACATCGGCCCTGCGTTAACTGGATTGAACGAATTCTGGCGTTTGGCTCGTAATCTAAAGCCGATTCCTCAAACACGTCTGAATTTATCTCAAGTTGTCGCAGATTCTGTCGTATGTACAGCCGAACTGAAATCGCAGCGTGCTGAAATCGAAGCGCAGCGTGCAACCATCCAAGCCTTGACGGAACAAGTCACTGCATTAACTGCAAAACTGGAAAAACCCAGTTTATCGCGTCATATTAATACGCCCGAATTGGGGTTGTCATTGATATGTCCGCCAAATGATTTTGAAAAACAAACCGACCCCGTTGACATGATGCTATTACTCGCTCAATGGGACAACTAATTGTTTGTAATAAAAACGAAAAACAATGAAACAAAACAAAACAAAACAAAATAAAACAAAAAACAAAAAGAAACAAAATGAAACAAAATGAAACAAAATGAAACAAAAAACAAAATAAAACAAAAAGAAACAAAAAGAAACAAAAAGAAACAAAAAAACAAAACAAAAAACAAAAAAACAAAACAAAAAAATTGGACTTTGTCCTTTTTTTGTAATTAACGCCGTTTTTTCGTTTTTCTTTTTCGTCGCATTTTTCCTTTTGCGCGCATGCTATTAAATGTATCTTCCCGTTTAGATTTTGATTTTTTAATTATATTACGTATTAGCGGGTTAACTGATTGAGTTGCGCGAATGTGATGATTCTCCAATATGCGATGACGACGTTGTTCTGCGGACGAACGAATTGCGTCTCGTTTTATATGTTTGGCACGAGAGTATGCGTGAGACTCGTGTTTAACGCCCGAACAAGAATAATCAATCATACTAAATCCGATTCCCGATTTAAACGCGAATAATAATAATAAGGATAAGGGTAATTTTGTTGACTTGGTTCGTTTGTATATTATATTGTTAATGTTAGTTAATATGAGCGCGGCTTGGTCAGATAATCCAATAAAAATATAGTCTTGTAGCGAAGTTGGTCTATCTTTGCTAATAACCCATATATTTTGCTCACAATCTGCATCGAACTCATATATTTTATCCATATTACCAAGATTAACATTGTAATCTCTAAATAATCCATCTGACCCAGTACGTTCGATGTCGTCTTTCATGCGAGCAATCGCAACCGATTCATCCATATTTTTACATTTAACGCGTTTTACGGACGCAGGCATCGCTTTGGCTTTGGCTGACGCTAACATATTTAATGTAGGGTCAAATATGAAATCGGTGTCAGTATCCTTTACAATTCCGATTTCTTTCATTAAGTCAGGAAGTGTGGAATCAACTGAACTGGTTGATACATTTCCAGACCGACATGCTGATATATATCTAAAACTGGTCATATATTCAGTAAACTCCGATTCATCGATATTTTCCGAAAATAGACTGTTGTGTAAAAACTTTATATTTGCGTCGATTGTTCTCGCCGTAATCCGACCGTGTCCAATTAGTATGATGCTTAGTCTCGGTTGTAAAAACGATTCCAATGCTAACGCCATATCGGCATCAGTAACTTCACTCATATATTATGTTTCTATTTTAATCCTTCCAAATTAAGCGTCAATCCTGAATTTTGTTTAGCAAACGCATAATAGTCTGAAGTCTTACAACATACATCAATATTACGAACATGGTTGCCTCCTATTTTTCGAGTTTTATTTCTTATTTTTCGATTTGATTTTCGCATTTTTGTTCCGCCAACTGAATACAATTGTAATGGACCGCGTTTAGCGTCAAGCACGGCATTTAGTTGACCAGCGTTCTCAACATTCACCTGTATATGGCTATTATGGGTTATAACAACAGGATCGTAAATTAATGTAATCGGGTCGCCAATCGGCTTATATTCTTGCATTGGGTTAATCACAAAATGCATTCTTAAAAATCGCCGTTGCGGTGGATTATTAATCTCGTGTTCTATTTGCGTACCCTTTATACGGTTTGACAAAGCAGGCGCTTCGTGTATCAAGTTAAGTCCGTGTGCAAATATGGGTGTACTTTCGTTATCTGTTGGAATAACCGATTGTGGCGTACCGTGATAAAACGCATAATCGCGGAACATTACGGTTGTTCCAGCCATTACCGCTAATGATAATTGGTTTGCGTTTCTAACCACGTGTAAATCGTCGACTATGAACGTAGCGCCTCTAAATGCTGCGTCGGTATCTGCCAAGTATAATAATGAAACAAAGTCAACATTTTCGGAACCAATTTCAGGTATGCGAGGGGTATTGCCGTGTCGGTTTTGTCCACTATCTTTATGAAATGACACTTGGTCAGTACGAGAAGGTCTATACAAATATAAATCGAATATTATTAACGTTTGGGCTCTAAATTCGGGTTCCATATGCATATAATTGTCAAGTGCTAAACTAATAATTAAATTATATATAATTGGAGGCAGAGGAATTTCAACATTACATATAATCACTTCAGGTCGGGGAATTATAGGCTCAACCGAGCGTAGCGTAACGGATGAGCCATTGCGTTCTGTAATAATAAACATTCCCATTCGATAAGGCAATTCCGATATTTCTGATAGTATATCGGCTTGCAATCGGTTATTCATAAATTCGGCCACAACGTATCCTTTAAATCGGCAATATTGGGGTATAATATATTCGTTATAAAACTCGTTAGAACGCATCCAATCATTTAGTAGTTTTGTCTTATCAGGATGTGTCATATATCTCATTAATAACCGAATATGCGGCGTATCAATTGTAACTGTCGGAACAACGCAAACTTCAGCGAAACTCATACTATTAAATGAGGTATAAAATTGGGATTATGTTGTATTGCCCGTAATAATTGCATCTGCCGTTTCGCCTTTATTTTACTCGTGCATTTCGAGTGAACCTTGCGAGTTTTTACATTATATACTTTATAACAATTTCGTCTCGACACTTTGCGCATTTTGTACATATATATTCAACATAAAGGATATTTAATATATTGTAAATTGTTATATCCAATCTCGTGTAATTCTTTACCGTAATCGAAATCTAACAAAGAATATCCATAAACTAAAGATGAGTCAATGAAATACATATTGATTTCGCCTCTTGGTATATCACATACCATTTTCCCCAACTCATTGTTAAACGTCCCTAAAATTTCCAGATTACGCTTTACAATTTCGGTAAACGAGGTTAAATTGTAATTCGAAGTTAATTCGGAATATGGAGTAATAAATGTAATATTTATATAACGAGGTGCGCGAATTTCCGACAATAATTCATTTGTAATCACGCCGCCATCGACATACAACTGGTTGTTGAAATGTATAGGTGGAAATATAACAGGTATTGCGCTAGTTGCCATCAATAAGTTAACTTGGTCGGATTTTCCTAAAGAATTGTAATAATATGTGTCTAATTTACCAGTATAAAGATTCGTAGTACCAATCAGCGTTTCTTTGACGGAATCATTATATTTCGATATGACATTTGTAATTGTTTGATGCAATGGTGCAGTGTTTAATAAAGAATTGGTTATAGGAAAATATTCATACACATCTTTGTTTTTCAATGTGCTATACACCGCCTTTACTTTTTCGATGCCGACGTTGACATCTTTGAAATACGAAAGAAATCCTGCATTCAGTCCACC
>Ga0114978_10005029_pt1 | contig 10617 bp, 14 predicted proteins | sample S_140212_EF_Meta_FD_87027 | JGI IMG/M metagenome (GOLD analysis project Ga0114978, IMG submission 87027) | Freshwater microbial communities from Lake Simoncouche, Canada to study carbon cycling - S_140212_EF_MetaG | ecosystem: Environmental > Aquatic > Freshwater > Lake | place: Lake...
CTTGTTTAACGCATGTTCGGAGTTTATAGGGTAAGATTGCAGTTTCATTCAAAAACGACATCATATGCAGTAATTTGACATTCGTTTTCTCACGTATGCGGTTTTAATGTCATCCGATTCTTTAATAGTACGAGTTTATCATATTCCTCAATTGTTAATTTATTTGAAATATCAAACCTTGCAATGATTTCCACTCCTTTTTCCATATATAACCGTGTATAATGACAATCTGGGTGTAAATATTAGATGTAAAGTAATATTGTTATTTGTAATATAACAGAGGCGCAATAATATATTTTGGATGAGGCAAATGGGGGTTTGCTAAAAAATTGGTGAATTGTATAGATTTTTGGAAAAAATGTAATACGCGTAGGATTAAACATTCAAAATCTTTAAAGATTTCAATAAATATATATAAAAGGATGCGAATAGTATTTTATTATGATTGAGGAGAACAATGTATTAACAATAAAAACGGTTCAAATCCAGCCCATTCGTAATATGATTACCGCAATCAAAGATATATTAACCGATGCCACCATCACATTTACCAGCGATGGCATGAAAATCATTAATTTCGATAAAACGCATACAATTCTGGTCAATGTCAAATTGCAGGCACGGAAATTCGAGCAATATATATGTCATCCCGATAAAATCATTGTATGTGCGAATACCCTCCATTTATTCAAGGTCATATCCACTATGTCGAATGACGACACTCTTTCGATGTATATTGAAAACGGCGATTATCACGAAGGCATTGTGTCGCATTTAGGGTTGCAATATGACAATGGAGATATTAAGCAGTGTTATAGTCAGAAATTGCGATTAATCGAGCCAGACACGGAAGAATTGGTGGTGCCGAATGTGGAATATTCCACGGTGATTAATTTGCCAACGTCGGATTTCCAGAAAATCATTCGGGATTTGAATGGCATTTCAGATAGAATTGAAATCAAATCAGTTGGAAATGATTTGATTTTTTCGTGTGAGGGGAATTTTGCGAGTTCCAAGATATCGCGGTCGGAATCGGACGGATATATGGAATTTATTCAGAAACCCGATGCCTCGGTTATTATTCAAGGTGAGTTTTCTTTGAAAAGTTTGAGTCATTTTATTAAATGCACGCCGTTGTGTAGTCATTTGGAAATGTTTCTTGGGAATGATTTACCATTGATTGTGAAATACGATGTGGCGTCGTTGGGCGAAATTAAATTATGCTTGGCGCCGCTTCCTCCGTCTTGATTTAGGTGTGATTGTTTTTCTGATTTTCAGTTTGCATTTTCTTCGCGTTTTTAGTTTGCATTTTCTTGTTTGTCGTTTGCCTCCTTTAGGGTTCAGTTTGTTTATGTGTGCAATACTGTTTTTGTTAATTTGGTGGTCGTTAACTGTAATCTCGTCGCCATCGACCTTTGTTATTAATCCATCTTGCATGTTATTATGATAACTGTAGCGAATTGAGGTTCCGACTGTATATGGCATCATAGGTTGAATTTGAGTAACCCTAACATTCGTGTCATCCGTGTCATCCGTGTCATCTGCGGCACCATGGACGATATATGTGCCGTCATCATTTACCGTTTTAATTATACATGGATACCACATTTTTTCAGCGTTAAGCAGAACGGGGTCACCAACGACGTATGTAAGTGCGGGAGGAGGAGGGATCCGACGTGGGTGATTCACACGAATGGCTTTAGGGGAATTCACCGAATTTGCAGGGGAATTCACCGAATGTGTAGGGGAATTCACCGAATTTGTAGGGGAATTCACAGAATTTGTAGGGGGATTCACAGAATTTGTAGGGGAATTCACAGAATTTGTAGGGGGATTCACAGAATTTGTAGGGGAATTAAGCGCGTTAGGATGAAGTTTGGTTCCATATGTAATAACAGATGGGTCATTATCGATTTTTATAAATGCAGTTTGAACGCGAATGGGCCCAGAATCCGAGAGAGGGGTCAGCATGTTGTCATTTTGCGTAAAAGAATAAACAATGCCTAAATCGTGCATAAGTATATTAATGGCGGTGTCTGTTTTGTCAATAACTTTGCCGATTAACTTGGGTTGACCCTCAAATTGAATATTGTCGTTTACATTGAGAATATTGTCGTTTGCATTGGGCATATATATAATATAATATATTTTCACTGGGAATGTAGGTTATATTGTTCATAATTTTTACATATGAATTATGTAAACATTAACGGGATTTTCTTTTCTTTGACTTTCTTTTCTTTGACTTTCTTTTCTTTGACTTTCTTTTCTTTGACTTCTTTGATTTGCCGCCTTTGCTCGAACATTTTTGTTCAAAATCAGATGAGGCCATTATATAACCAGCATCACTAAAACTCCTAATGTCATTATAATTATTTTTAAATTTATTCAGCATTGGGTCCAATATACCCATAAGTTTGTCGTCTATCATATACGCAAATATAAATCCATGGATTTCGTCGTTTTGATGTTCGCGCATAACATGTAAGCGTAACATATCTGCAGCCATTATGTCGTCACTCGATTTATTCATTTTTTCATTGAAATTAAGTTTGTTTATATATAGGTCTTTTAGGTCGGGTGGTAGTTTGTCAATGCGGTGAATCTGGTATATAACGCCGTGTAGTTGTATACTATCCCCCGCGCTAACTGCGTCAATGTCACAAATATATTTGTTATAAATGGATGCGATGATTGGTGATACGGTTGGCGGGACGTATTGAAAGGGTGAGTTATAGTGTAAGGATGTGTTGGTTGACGGGACTGACGGGACTGACTGGACTGGTGGGGGTGGTGTTTTTTTCGACCCAAATAACGACTGAAACATAACATATATATATATATTAAAATTCAGGTTCGTGTTTTTTAAACAGACAACCTTGTTTGGATAAATTGGGAATGTCAATCATAACATTCGGGTCTTGAACGCGGCAATTTTCCAGCCAGACTTTTATAACACAGAAATTCTTTTTCGGTGAAATAGTAATACCATTTACTAAAGCATTGTGTATTTTATTGGTAAACAATGTTTCTCCACACAACGCATATAACAGATTTTTCCATATTTGACCTACACTCTTGTTCATTATTTTGAAAGAAAAGCACCCACCATTGCGGTTTTTCGGGTCTTCCCACATCGGCATTATGCCATCACGCATAATAAACAACATACAATTTTTAATCACATTGTCGGGCATATTTTCATTGATGCGAATCAAATCGACTGGTGTATTAATTTGCGCCATAATCATCTTATAACTGGCCGTATCCCAATTTTTATCGTGTGGTAAATGGTAATATAAATTCCATTTATCAATCAAACAAGGTTGGGTTAAAATACTCATTGTATTTTGCAGTGTATCCCGTGGTATTATATTTGAATTACTCTTTATATTAGTTATAGAACAACAAAGTTTAATTCTTCGGATTTTTTGGATTCATCGGAATCCGATTCTTTGGATTCCTTATCGACCACGTCATATCCATCTTTCGTAATTTTGATATATTGATTACTCGTTATTTCAAAGAATTTCACGTTATGGTCGATAATCTTTATAATATAATCTTTATCAAAACAATACAATGTTTCATCTAAAAAATGTATGGGATATTGATAATGTAAACTCCGTAATACAAAGGCTGGCGATAATAATTCGTTTCCCACCACAAACATCGTTCTATCAATGTTTAAATATATAACGTTATTCATCAATGGATGCGTATATACAATGCTTAAAAAATACGCAGTCGACAATTCGGCGGGTATGGTGACCACGCGTTGTGGATGCGTAACTGCATATTGCGACGTGAACATATCCGAGTATTTAATCACAATGATTGAATCAGTCGCGTCATCTGGGTCATAATTCTCAACTAAATCTTTATATTCTGTGAATTCACGATATGTTTCTTCAAATATTAAAGAATTGTCATAACGTGCATCGGTGACGTATGATGCATTGACCCAGTCACCAAACGGTTCAATCGTGGAATTCAACAAATATTTATGGACATAATAACGTGAATGCGAATGAAAATCGGATATGGAGTCGACAATGCGTTTAACAATAGGATTGGTGTATAATAATTTTGCATTATATAAAATTGTGCCATATAATTCAAAGATAAACTCCAATGCAACCATTTTATAAACCATTTTATATTGTATTTTTATATATTTATATTCTTTACGTAAAAAATTGATATTTAGTTTACAAAATAATATAACGCAAAAATGATGGAACCGACAGAACATACAATTGATATTCAAAATACAGAAGGACTTGCGTATTTATCTACAATTGAATCGGGTTCCATTGATTTAATACTAACCGACCCACCCTATATCATTTCAAGGGAAACGGGGATGAATAAACATTATAATACGGTAAAACAAAACGAAGAAAATGCGGTGGAATTTGTGAAAACGGAAGAAGAATGGTCGATTTATAAAGAAGAACACCATCTCGACGATGCGAACAAAGATAAGTATTTGAAATACGGTACAATATATGGTAAAAAATATTGTGTCAAGACGGATTATGGCGATTGGGACAACGAATTTACGATGGATATATTGGAACAGTTTATTTGTGAATTCTACAAAAAACTAAAGAATGGCGGAACGCTAATCCTATTCTTTGATTTATGGAAGATTTCATATTTGAAAGAAATTATGGAGAAATATAAATTCAAACAAATCAGAATGATTGAATGGGTAAAAACTAATCCGCAACCTTTGAATTCAAGTATAAATTATTTGACGAATTGCCGTGAAATTGCATTGCTCGGTATAAAAGGCAGCAAACCGACATTCAATAGCAAATACGATAATGGTATATATCGATTTCCGCTACAGGGCGGCAAAAACAGGTTTCATCCAACACAAAAAAGTTTGGAATTATTTTGCGAATTAATTATAAAACATTCCAATGAAAACGACGTTGTTTTAGATACATTTCTGGGCGGAGGCACGACCGCCATTGCAGCAAAAAGAACCAACCGACAGTTCAAAGGATGCGAAATTTCCAAAGAATATTGTGATAAAATCAACGAAATACTTTAATTTCGAAGATAACAATATATTTTATGTTCAAATGCAACGGGGTCAAACCAGTACGTGTCAGTTTTACAATTTATATCATTAACATCAAATGCTTTTTTTTCCCACGTAAATTCAAATGGATAACATTGCAATCGTGGAATACGTTTGGCGGAGTATAATTCGCCACTTTCTCGTTCTTCTTTACAAATCTGTCTTTTTTGCAAATTACAATGATTACACAAAGGTTGAAAATCACTTAATAATTGCGTATCTAACTGTAATACACGCAGGTCATTATATAAATCATTTTTATGGTCGCAGATAATATCAGATTTCGACCCACAAACCACACATTCTCGATTTATTATTGTATTGCGTATATCGGTGCGAATCGGTCGTTTTTGAATATGTGTTCGCATCGAATGTACAATTATGCCTTTCCCTTTATTTGTCTCCCTGAATGAATGTAGAACGTCATATGGAACTTCGTCTTCATTTTCGCTATATGTGTGTGTTTTATTATTGCGAATAACGGTATAGTTGAACTTCTTTTTCGCCCATCGGTCTCCGACGCCATTTCCGCCCCAATATAAACTCGGATTTTCTTTGATTTCATCAATTGATATAATACGCGTATATCCGTGTGATAATTTTTCAACCTCCATTTTGAAAGATTATTTGTTAAAAAAATACGCTTCAATTTTATATATCTAAAGAAATGGTGTTTCGCTCTGATGTTTTGCGCCGATTCGATTTCTTTGGAATAGATGTATTCTGTAAATCTTTCAAAGATGATATACTAATCATTGAATCATCATTATCGTGAATATCGACAGTCTTGGTCTTTAAGCCCGACAATATATTATTTATATCGGTATTTACGGGTCCGCGCATTTCGGGTCTCGGCTTGCTTTGTTCATATCCATTCAATTCAACGCCTTGCTCTTTAAACATTGCGCCGCGACTCATTGAAATGTCAGGTCGATTTGTATATTGCATTCCTGGGCGTGCGGCGGGTTGACGATGGTCTACAGCGGGCGGTGGCGGACCTGGATTCAATACATTATTCGCAAATGAAAATTCAGGACTGTTTTTATTCATACTCTCCACCGTCGCATTGGTAAACATCTTCATTAATTCAGGACTTTGACGAATAACGTCGTTGAATCCAGGCGTAGCGGTCGACAGCGCTTTATTCGTGATATTTATAACGGCCGCGCTGAATCCTAGACGCAGCAATAACGACAATTCAGGTGACAATTTACCGCCTTTATATTTATCGTGCAATTCCGAGAATATATCTTCATAACTATCCAAATCTTCGCTGATTTGTTCCCCCCATCCATCTAGATTCAAGTCAAACGGATTGAATGCTGTATTGGCATATTCAATGGAGTTAATAAATGTTATAAACCACCATCCCTGCAATTTAACGCTGTCTTTCTTTCGCTTATCTTCCATTGCGGTTTCATATTCATCTTCGACTTCTTCAAAGACGGAATCCATATCAAAATGTGACCCGTTTTTAAATAACCCCTTGTCTTTCCATTCCTCCAACTTTTTAAGCATTGCACGCTTTTTACGACGTTTTTCACGGTCATTTAATGTGCTATTCGCGGTTTCTTTGGGGACTTCATTGATTTTGGAATAACCGTCCCACGTTTTAGTTGTGCCGACTTGTTCAACGGTGGCTGCGCCAACGACGGGTTCGGTTTTTGTCGAAAACGAATTAAATATATTAGATGCGAATCCACTTAAGGTTTTTGTGCTTGAATCGCTTGTTCCTGAATTTCCCGTCAATTCGTTTAAATCGCTTTCTAACTTATCGATTTCTCCTAAATCAATGTTAATATTGGCGGATTTTGACCGTTGTTTATCATTCATAAGTAATTCGATGCCTGTGCCGAAATTCACCTTCTTGGTATCGACCTCTAAATCATTTAATCCAATTTCGACTATTTCCATTATGATAATTATATACTATTTATTTTTAAGTCTTCCGCATAAGTTATTATTTTTTTATGCTTTAAATACCAGATGCCTTGTAAAAAACAATCTGCCAAGTCGTCCTTCTTTTTATGTAACATATTCCAATCAACAAAGCATTCATTCTTTAAAAAATCAGCGCAAAACAATATACCATTATTTTTCTTTGTTTTATAATCCGTTTTATTTGCAATCAAATCTTTGAGTTTATTGGAAGACGATACAAATTCGATTTCGCTTTGCGTTTTTATTATAAAATATTGCGCCAACATCCCTTGAATCGTTTTCATTCGCGTCGCAATAGGGGAGATTTGGTTCTCTATAATGACGTGCGTTATGGCTGCGATGTCGATATTATTCAAGGCTGCATTCATATTTCGACCGACTTGTATAAGATTAATATCATTCGCCGATACTTTGACTATTTTTATAACATTATATTCAGTATCTTTAAAGAATTGCTTTAAATTCTCGACATTCGCCTTTTTTGTGCCGCATTGAATATTACATTCTTTGCATAATTGTTGCAATTCTTCGATTGTCATTTTATGGATTGTGCGTTTTATCGGGATTGTATATGGACCCGTTTTGGCGTGTTTTTCGCAATAATTGCCATTCTTTTCGTATTTGGCTTTTTTGCCACACTGCGTGTTTTTCGTAATACATTGACAAAGCAGGGGCGGCGGTTCGTCCAATAAATTCAATATATTCCAATCCACGATTTTCAGACCATCGGTTTCAAAGATGCAATAGGCCATATTTTTGATTCCAACGTCGAAACTAATTACTCGCATTTTGATAAATAATATAAGATTGTTATTATATTATTTTTATTTTATGAGTTGCACATCCCAATCCATAATATATTCCTTGCCTGTATCAAATTTGATTTTATAATACGGTTCTTGAAACCCCGACCCGCCTGCTCCAATTATTCGTTTTTCTATCAATTCACCTAAATACGCAGCGGCATTGCCGATTTGTATCCAATATAGTTGCCCTATTTCAATATCTCGAACGAGCATTTATATTATACTTACGTATTCTTTATATATTTGTGCTTGGTGTATGTTTGCGGGCATCCAATTGTTCACGTGATAAATAAATTTGTTTTAAATCGCTATGTGCATATCCAGTTGGGGTTGCATTATCAAATGCGGTTTTATAAACATATGGCGTGCTCGGCGATGGGTCATCGGCGAATCGCTTGTAATATCCAATGTCATTGCACGCTTCTTTGAAATTCGTGTCTTTAATGCGTTTGGAGTTTTCTGTTAAATATTTGCGATATTGCCAGTTTGACGTAATTCCCGATTCTTTAATAAGTTGCGCGTTTATAACGGCTTCGGGTTGCCAAGACGCAATGAGCGACCTACCGTCGGCCATAATTGGCGGAAATGCAGGATATTGATTATTTGTAGTATAGCCGTTCATATACTATATTTTATTTTTTATTCCAAATATGACTTTAACAATGAAATTAGATTGCTTTTCTTTAGTTTACTCGGGTCAGCGCAAATGCCTTTCGATATTACAACTTGTTTAAGTGATGCTAAATTCATTTTGCGATATACATCGAGTGATTCCTTATGTTCTTCGTCGTCATCTTCATCGTCATCGATTTCGTTAATTTCTATGTCTTCTGCTTCTTTGACTTCTACTTCTTCGACTTCAACCGCGACTTCAACCTCGACTTTTTCCACAACTTCAACAACGACTTTTTCCACGACTTCAACAACGACTTTTTCCATTTCTTCCACTTCTTCGACGTCTTTTAATTTAATAATTAACTGTATATTGTCCTCATCGGATTCCTCATCGGATTCCTCGTCGGATTCCTCATCGGATTCCTCATCGGATTCCTCGTCGGATTCCTCGTCGGATTCCTCGTCGGACACTTGAATCTTTTTGACAGGCACAACTTCGTCGACTTTCGCAACTTCGTCAACTTTCGCAACGTCGTCGACTTTCGTTTTACAAAATGGAAACGAACATTGATTAAATAATTGCGTTTTTAATGACGTGATTTCAGTGACCATATGATTTATAATTTCAAACATGGTTTCGTTTTTTCGTTCAGATGTTACAATGCGGTCTTTAAAGTGATATATTAACAACAATATCAACCCAAACGTTATTCCTAAACTAATTAAAAATATGGTTTCGACATAATTAAAATATCCCATTTACTATAATTTATAAAATATAAAGAAACGATGAACTTATTAAATTATTATAGTATATGGATTCCGTACAAATAGTTGAACCAGTGGATAGTGGATTTAAGAATAATATAATTTTGATTTTAGCAGTATTGCTCGGATTGTCATTTTTAGGCATAAATATATTAGCCGAAGGCGGAGACTTGGTTCAATTATTTACGAATACATTTGGTCCCCTGATTTCACAAATATTAAAAATGTTTGGATACACAGCTGGTAATATTATAAATAAATCAGCTGACGTCGCAGCCGACGCGGCTAAAATCGGCATAGATATAGCAGAGGGCACAGTTCACGACGTAGGCAATCTATTAATACCACAAAATGGGTCAGGTGGGTCGGAACAAGATGGACCGATGCAAGATAATACTGAAAGTCCCATACAAAATTCAATTGCGTCAAATAAAATGAATTGGTGTTTGGTTGGCGACTATGAAGGTAAACGTGGATGTGTAAGCATAACTGATGCAGATAAATGTTTGTCTGGACAAATGTATCCGTCACAGCAAATTTGTATTAATCCGAATTTTTCACCAAACTTAATAAAAATGCATAAATAGGTGTATAAAATTGAAACTAATATTTAATTACAATTATAACCAAAAATGCAACTCATTATTACAATTATCTCATTTTTCGCAATGGTATTGCCTTTATTTGTGGCAATTATGGGTTCTGTATATATATATTTATATACAGAAAAGTCAATTCCAAAGCTTGTGTCGATTGAAGGAAACATTGGCGTCGGCAAATCAACGATTGTGCAAAAATTAAAGACGCTGTATGAAGGGTGCACCGAAATCGTGTTTCTGGAAGAACCCGTCGAATTATGGGCAAAAATATGTGATAACGATGGCATTCCGATTCTAACCAAATTTTACGGCAACCCTGCTCAATATGCATTTGCGTTTCAAGTTATGGCATATTCATCAAGACTATCAATGATTCGCAAAACAATTCGCGAAAATCCGACTGCCAAAATCATCATATGTGAACGGTCGCTCGATGCAGACAAAGAAATATTCGCCAAAATGTTGCATCGCGATGGCGTAATGGAAGACATTAGGTATCAAATTTATAGCCAACTCTACGACGAATATGCAGAACCATATCGATTAAGCGGCATTGTATATATGAATGCACCCCCCGATGTATGTTTTAAACGCATTGCAAAACGCGGAAGAGACGGAGAAGACAATATAAAACTGGATTATTTAATTAAATGCAACAATGTGCATACGGAATGGCTTACTGGATTAAAAAATGTGCTGGAAATTGACGCGTCATTGGACACAACCCCCATCAACGACAATATTCAAATTCGGCAAATAATGGGATTTATCGACAAAATGATATAAAAATATA
>Ga0114978_10005030_pt1 | contig 10611 bp, 8 predicted proteins | sample S_140212_EF_Meta_FD_87027 | JGI IMG/M metagenome (GOLD analysis project Ga0114978, IMG submission 87027) | Freshwater microbial communities from Lake Simoncouche, Canada to study carbon cycling - S_140212_EF_MetaG | ecosystem: Environmental > Aquatic > Freshwater > Lake | place: Lake...
GGTGGCCACGGCCGCCTTCGCGCTGGCGACGATGGCGATCGCGGTGCCGACCGGCGTAAAAGTATTCAACTGGATTGGGACCCTTTGGGGCGGCCGAATCGTCACCCGCGTGCCCATGATGTTTGCCTTGGGCTTTATCTGGATGTTCATGATGGGTGGGCTCTCGGGCATCATGCATTCCGCGGCTCCAGCTGACGCCCAACAGCAAGATAGTTACTTCGTTATCGCTCACTTCCACTACGTCCTCATTGGCGGGGCGACCTTCGCCCTGCTTGCGGCCATTCATTTTTGGTTTCCTAAATTCTTCGGCCGCATGGTGCCGGAGTTCTGGGGTAAACTTTCCTTCTGGATTATCTTTGTCGGCTTCAACGCGACCTTTTTTCCGATGCATTTCTTGGGCTTGAATGGCATGCCACGCCGGACCTGGACCTATGATTCTAATATGGGCTGGAACGAGGGCAACCTCTTCGCCACGTGCGGTGCCTATCTGCTGGGCCTTGGTATGTTTACCTATTTCGCCGTGTTAGTTTGGTCCTACTTCAAGGGCGAAAAATGCGGCAACGATCCTTGGGATGCCCGCACCTTGGAATGGTCCATTCCTTCGCCGCCCCCTGAGCATAATTTCGCCGCCATCCCGACCGTCCACGCTCGCGATGCTTGGTGGTATGAGAAAACGCACAAAGAAGAGATCGCTCAAGAAAAGGCCGCGCATATTAAAGCCGAGGAATCGCACGGGGGCATCCACATGCCGGACCAATCATGGTACCCCCTGTTCGCCGCTGCTGGCCTGCTGGTGGGCGCGTATAATTTCGCCCAACTCCATTACCCCGTGACGATGTTCGGCCAGCAAGTGCTCGCTTCGCACCTGCCCCTCGCCATCACCGGCCTCGGCCTCATGGTCGCCGCTTGCTATCTGTGGGCCCTCGAAGGGCCCGGCGGCTACCATCTTCATATCGACGCAGAAGGCAAAGTTACCGAGTCCCGCGGCGATCACCACTAAGCTTTACCGAACCATCTCATGAGCAGTCCTGCGGCTAACGGTCACCTCGACCACCATCACGATCACACAACCTCAACCGGTATTCCGAACAAGAAGCTCCTTTGGTGGGCCTTCCTCGCTTCGGACTGCATGTTTTTCGGCGCGCTGATCTCGTCACATCTCGTCTACCGCCTCAACCCGCCCCCAGGGAATGCAGTTCCCACGCAGGTTTTCAACATCGAGCTGACGTCTTTCTCGACGTTCATCTTGCTGATGTCATCGCTCCTCATGGCTCTTGCGGTGAATGCCATCCAGAAGGGTAACGTGAAAAGCACCCGCACGATGCTCCTCGGCACGATCTTCTTCGGCTGCATCTTCCTCGGCGGCCAAGTGTTTGAATTTACGCATTTCGTGGCCGACAAGCACATGACGCTATCGAATAGTATCTTTGGCTCCACCTTTTACACCCTCACCGGCACGCACGGCACCCACGTTGCAATCGGCGTACTCTTGCTGGGCATGATGTATGTGCGGACCTTTAAGCCAACTCACGGCGGCAGCCTAGGCCGAAACTTCCTTCACCTGCTGGCCTTCGCCGCAGCGGCAGGAGTGGCGTTTCTTTTCTTCGTCCCCGGTCTGCTGGAAGTCATCGAGGGCGAAAGCCTCCGCGCCATGCTCAGCCATGATGCCAAGCCCCTTCTCCTCGGTGCCATCGCATGCGCGGCCCTCGTTTGGTTTGCCCGTACGAGCGACCCGGCGGTGGAGTTCGGCGAGAAAAACGCCATCGATGTTGAAGCCATCGGCCTCTATTGGCATTTCGTCGATATCGTCTGGATCATCATTTTTACCGCCGTCTATCTCCTCGAGTACCTCTGAGCCTACGCGCAGCTCTTAACTCTTCTCTCTACCGCCCATGTCCGCACCCACTGCTCCCGCCCTTGCCGCCGGCCACCACGAGCCGAGCAAATTTCATTTCTATATCCAGATCGCGATGATTCTAGCGGTTATTACCGGCATCGAAGTCGTGCTGGTTTACCTCCCGATCGTGAAGTGGCTGGTTGTCACGACGCTGATCCTGCTTTCTACGGTGAAATTCATGTTTGTTATCTTTTTCTTCATGCATCTGCGGTGGGATAAAGTATTCTGCACGATCCTGTTTTTCATCGGACTGGTGCTCGCTAGTTTCACCATGTTTTCCCTGATGAAGCTGTTCGCCTCTGACGCCGCCAAGCCTCTGACCGCCGCTGCGCTGGACTTCGCCCGCGCCACGCTCGGTTAAAGGAAACTCCAAGTGGAATCTAAGCCGCGCCACCCCGCGCGGCTTTTTTATTGTACTCGTGCCGCCAAATTCCGCGCAAGATACTGCGGCTGTTTTTCGCGCTTTTAGTGGCGATTCCGCTACTCGTTAATATAAGTTAACAGCTATGATCGACTGGACCCATTGGCACAATGAGCCGTTCCTCATTGGCGGGCTTATTTTCCTGGGCTGGCTTTATACAATTCTCGCGGGGCCATGGCGTGAGCGAATCGCACCAGGAATGCCTTATCCCCGCGGCCCCGCGCTCAAGTTTTACGCGGCATTATTATGTTTCTATCTCGGGGTCGGCTCGCCGCTCGATCAAATCGCTGAACGCTTTCTGCTCAGCGCGCACATGCTGCAGCACCAGATCTTGATCTACCCGGCCGCCATCCTATTTTTAAGCGGCTTGCCTGACTGGATGGTCCGTCCCCTGACCAGTCAAGCGAGGCTCCAAGGGCCGCTCAGAATTTTAACCCATCCCCTCGTCTGCGGGGGCATCTACACCGCCGTCTATTCTGGCTGGCACCTGCCGTTCCTCTACGACTGGGCTTTGCAAAATCGCGCGATCCATATTGCCGAGCATTTTATGATGTTCGGCGCGGCACTCTTTTATTGGTGGCCGCTGCTCAGTCCTTCAAAAGAATTTCCGCCCGCCAGCTATGCTTGGCAGATGCTTTACCTCGTGGCTGTCGTCATCGCCATGACGCCCGTATTTGCCTATATCATGTTTTCTTCCGACGTGCTCTACCCCACCTATGAATATGCCCCGCGCATTACGAGCCTGACCGCCGCCGCTGATCAACTGTTGGCTGGAGCCATGATGAAACTCATAGGGATGTCCGTCGCCATGATCGCTTTTGGCGTTAGCTTCTACCGATGGTTTCAAGCGGACGCGAAGCCCGCCGGCCAGCCCAGACGCGCCTAACCGCTCGCCACGCGTGTTGGGTAGGACTAAATTTTAAGCGCTAACTGATCAGCTGCCCGCTGGCGCCAGCAGATCGTCGATCGAGTCACTCTCGACGCTGATATCAGCAAACAGCCAAGTGGATAAATAGCGTTCGCTGCTCGAAGCAATAATCACGACGATTTGCTTGCCCTTATTTTCGGGCCGCTTGGCGAGCTGAATAGCGGCCCAGACCGCCGCCCCCGAAGAAATCCCGATGGGGATACCGTCGAGCTGATTAACCTGCTTCGACACCGGACCCGAATCAGTCTCCTTCACGCGGATAATCTCATCGTAAATTTTGGTATTCAGTACCGCGGGCACAAAGCCGGCGCCGATGCCCTGCAATTTATGTGGACCCGGCGCGCCACCGGAAAGCACCGGGGAAGCATCCGGCTCCACCGCCACAATTTTTACCCCCGCTTTGCGCCCCTTGAGCACCTCACCGATTCCTGTAATGGTACCACCGGTGCCAATGCCCGAGACGATAAAGTCAACCTGGCCATCCGTATCTCGCCAAATTTCCTCGGCGGTCGTCTGGCGGTGCGCCGCGGGGTTAGCGGGATTAGCAAATTGCTGCAAAATCACTCCTCCAGGGATTTTCGCGGCCAACTCTTCGGCTTTGGCAATGGCTCCCTTCATTCCTTTGGGCCCCTCCGTGAGAACGAGCCGCGCCCCGAGGATTTTGAGCAGCTTGCGACGCTCGCTACTCATCGTCTCCGGCATGGTCAGGATGAGCTTGAGCCCCTTGGCGGCCGCCACAAACGCTAGCGCGATCCCCGTGTTGCCGCTGGTCGGTTCAATTAGGACAGTGTTCTTGTTAATTTTCCCTGACTTCAGCGCATCCTCAATCATCGCAAATCCGATGCGGTCCTTAACACTGGAGAGCGGATTAAAAAATTCTAGCTTAAGCAGGATATCCGCCTGGGCCCCATGGGCTGCAGCCGTGCGATTAAGACGCACGAGCGGGGTGTTGCCGATCGTTTCAGTGATGTCGTTGTAAATTTTGGCCATGGTCGAGGGAGGGTGAAAATAATAGCTAACCTAACTAGATCGATTAATCATAATAACTTTACTCATGTTAGAGTAAAAGTAAATAGATAATCTATCAGTGGGTTATTTCAAAAATAGATTTCCGCGCGCCTGACGAAAGTCTGTCGGCCGCGGTAATTTACACTCGGCGGGCCTCGCGCAATCATTTAAGCAATTAGTTCATGACTTGGGAAATCGCCTTTGTGCTCGGCCTGCTTCTATTGACGCTGCTGGCCTTTATCTGGGAAAAATACCCACCCGACATCATCGCCCTGAGTGTCTTTAGCACCCTATTGCTTTCGGGTGTGCTGCCGCGGGAGGAGGCCATGGCGGTTTTCGCTAATCCCGCTGCGATCACGGTGGCGGCGATGTTCGTGCTGAGCGCTGCTTTGGTCAAATGCGGGGCGGTCGACTACCTCACCAGCTGGTTTAGCCGCACCGCTACGCTGCCCTACCCGTTGGTTATTTTTCTCTTGGTGGTCACGGTGGCCTTCATCTCTGCCTGGATCAATAACACCCCGGTAGTCGTCGTTTTTGTTCCCGTGGTGCTGGCCTTGGCCCGTAAGATGAAGCTGCCAGCTTCAAAATTCCTGATCCCTCTTTCTTATGCCGCCGTACTCGGTGGTACCTGCACCCTCATTGGGACCAGCACTAATCTCGTAGTTAACGGCATTCTGCTCGATCGGGGTGAACCCGGCCTGCGGATGTTCGAACTCGCCTGGGTGGGCGTCCCCGCCGCGGCCATCGGCGCGCTCTATCTTGCCCTAGCCGGCAAACGTCTCCTGCCCGCGCGTGAAATGCTTACCTCGATTCTCTCCGAAGAAGAACGTCGCGAATATCTCACCGAAGCCTTTGTCCCCTTAAAATCTCCCCTCATCGGCAAAAGCCTGAAAGCCGCTGGTCTGATCAGCACTCGCGGCTTCCGAGTCATTGAGGTCGTCCGCGACGGGGTCGCCATCACGATGGACCCTGACATCACCCCACTCTGCGTCAGCGATCGCATGGTGTTATCCTGCCGGCCCTCGGGGATCGCCCGCGCCCGCGCTATGCCCGGCTTTGATTTTACCGCTGAGGCTGGACTCGAACAAATTACCGCCCACGAAGGCGTCATCTTTGAAGCAGCCGTAGCGCCCAATTCAGAATTAATCGGTCGCAGTATCGGCGAACTTAATTTTCGCCAACGCTTCCGCGTCGTCGTCCTTGCCATCCATCGGGGCGGACAAAATGTCCGCCATGATGTTGCCTCCCTCTCCCTCGCGATCGGCGATATTCTCCTGATGATGGGTACGGAGCAGGCCATCAATAGCCTGCGCCAAGGGGATGATCTGATCCTCTTTGACCGGCCACCGCTGCCGTCCTTCTCTCTCCACCGACGCATCCCCCTCGTCATTGCTACCATTGCCAGTGTAGTTCTCGCCGAAACTTTTGGCCTAATCCCCATAGAGATTGGCGCCATCACTGGCTGCGTTCTCATGTGCCTCTGCGGCTGCCTGAAAACTCGCGAAGCGTATGCGGCGATCGAATGGAATCTGCTCTTTGTTATTTTTGGCCTACTCGCTCTCGGTGCGGCCATGCAACACACCGGCGCGGCCGCTTGGCTCGCCCAGACAATCGTGTCCGGCACCGATCATGTCGTCGCAGGTCCTTATAAACCACTAGCCCTACTGGCCTGTCTTTACCTCGTGACGATGCTGCTCACCGAAGTGCTTTCGAACACCGCGGTCGCCGCCCTCATGGCCCCCATCGCGCTAGGACTTGCGGCCGCTGCGGGCCTTGATCCACGACCCTTTATCATCGCCATTACCTTCGCTGCTTCCGCCGCTTTTGCGACCCCCATTGGCTACCAAACCAACACCTATGTTTACGGCATCGGCGGATATCGCTTCAGCGATTTTATCAAAATTGGAGTCCCACTCAACCTCATCTGTTTTCTCGTCGCCATGTATGTGATTCCGCGTGTCTGGGCTTTTTAAACAGCGCCGCACTGCCCCAGCCTGGCCTAGAGGCTCAGCCGTAATCCGTCATACGCCAAGTGGACCCGCGGAGGCAGTTGGGCGCTCCGCTCGACGTGGCCGATACGGTGCGTGAGATGAGTTAAATAACTAACCGGCGCCCCAATCTCTGCCGCAGCGGCACACGCTTCTTCAATATTCATGTGCGTGGGATGAGGCTCAACGCGTAACCCATCGAGCACGACCACATCCGCCCCCCGCGCCAAAGCCACGGCCGCCGGCGGCACCTCCTTGCAATCGTTGTAGTAGACAAATTTCTTGCCCGACGATTTTTCTTCGAAAATTAATCCCAAAGTATTGATCCCACCATGCGGCAGCCGAGTCGATCGGATCGTTCCTTGGGGCAACTCCAGTACGGCGGGCATTAACTGCAGCTTAAAGGCCGCATAACCCGCGGATATTGGGCGGTCCGCGATCGTGTAAGGAAACACCGCTTGCGTGCGACTCGCCCCCTCCTCGGTGGTGTAAACCGTCAACGCGTTCCCGCCGAGTAAATCACAGAAGCGCCGCAAGTCGTCCATCCCGTTGATGTGATCAGCATGCCCATGCGTCAGAATAAAAAAATCCACCCAAGAAATTTTTTCCCGCAAGCACTGGAGCCGAAACTCAGGCGCCGCATCAATCTGAATATGCAACCCATCCATCACGACATGCAGACTAGACCGCGTGCGCTGATCCCGCGGGTCAACCGACCGACACACCGCACAATCACACGCAATCATCGGTACCCCTTGCGATGTGCCCGTACCCATAAAAATTACTTCCATATGGACAGAGGAAATACCTGAATAAAGCGAAACGAAAGATGAAAGACCAAGTAGCTTCCTTGTGACAATGACGCAGGGCAGTCGCGACGGGGTGATGAAAGGCTAGAATAAAAGCCTCCTACCCCACAGAAAAACGAACACCCAGCGCGAGAAAGGTAAAAGGAGCGGCATGAATAAATTACCAAGACCAGAATGATTAATTAAACGCTCAAATTACTCTAAGGTCCGGCTAGCCCCAATGAGTTCTAGTGCTTGAAAGCTGAGAATTATTGCCCAGCCGCGCCCGGTCGCAGCAGCAGCTGTAGCTGAGCTTCATCGATCATCGCCACCCCGAAAGCCGCGGCCTCAGCCAACTTCGCGCCACCACCTTCTCCCACGATCAGATAATCATTGCGTCGACTTACCTTGGCCTCAACGACACCGCCGGCCGCCATAATTAACGCCGTGGCCTGCGCTCGGGTTAGCCGCTGCAGCGCCCCAGTTAGAACGAATCTCTTGCCCTGCAATAACTGGTCAGCCCCACCTACCTCCGGTGAATTATTGGGCCGAACGCCGAGGGCTACTAAGTCGATAAGTAATGCTTGGTGACTGGGCTCACTAAAATATTCCTGAACCGCTTGAAAGCTGCCTTCGCCTAAATCCACTTTTCTTCCCCACGCCGCCGCGGTCTCCGCGTCGTGAAACACTCGCGCTAACGCCGCGAGTCCCCCGCTCTGCCGCGCCAAAGCTCGCGCGCCCACTTCCCCCACTCCGGGAATGCCGAGCCCGTTGATAAACCGCCACAGTTCCGCTTGCTTACTTTGAGCGATGGCGCGGAGTACTCGCTCCGCAGTTTTGCCATTGCCGGCGGGGAAATCTTCCCGCCGCAAGCGGTAAAGATCAGCCGCCGTTTTAACCCGCCCCGTACTCACTAATTGATCGATCAGCGCCGGCCCAAGACCAGTAATATTAACGCCAGCGCGAGAGGCAAAATGCTCCAAGCGGCGCCGCACCTGCGCCGGACAATCGCGGTTAAGACAGCGTACCGCGGCCTGCTCCGGCGATTGCTGCAACTGGCCCTGGCAGGATGGACAGCTCACCGGAAAAAGATAGGCGGAAACTCCCGCCGTGCGCCGACTGCGATTTACGCCGCTGATAGCCGGAATAATTTCTCCGGCCTTCTCGACGTACACATAATCACCCACCCGAATATCTCGCCGCGCAATTTCATCCCGATTATACAGCGAAGCACGTCTCACCGTGGACCCACCGAGCTGCACCGGTTGCAACTCCCCCACGGGCGTCAAAACCCCAGTGCGTCCGACTTGCAGGGTGATCGCCAGCAACTTGGTCTGGGCCCGCTCGGGGGTAAACTTGTAAGCCAGCGCCCACCGCGGGGCCTGGTGGGTTACACCCATTTGCTTTTGCAGAAGGCTTTCATCCAGCTTCACCACGGCGCCATCCGTGGGAAAGGCATAATTTCCCCGCTCTCGACCAACAGCTTGTACGGCCGCCCACAGCGCATCGGCTCCCTGGACTACTCGCGGATTTTCAACCGTCGGCAATCCCCACGCACGCAACTGCTGCAGCCAATTTTGCTGCGAAACAGGCCGGAGCGCGGCGGGTTGACAGTCCCCGTAACCATAAAAAACCATCGTCAATTTCCGCGCGGCTGCAGTGCTCGCATCCAACTGCTGCAGCGTGCCCGCCGCCAAATTTCGCGGATGACTAAAAGGCGGCTCACCGGCCTTGCGCCGCGCCTGATTAATTCGCGCAAACTCCGCGAGTCCTAGATAAATTTCTCCCCGTACTTCCAGCACGGCCGGAATCCCCTGCGCGCTCCCGGTCGGCGCCGTTCCGCGCAACATTTTCGGCAGCGTCGTAGTGGCGAGTACATTCGCCGTGACGTCATCCCCCATTTCGCCGTCACCACGCGTCACCGCCCGAACGAGGCGGCCGTTTTCGTAAGTCACACTAAGCGCCAAACCATCGTACTTGGGCTCTACTACATAGGTTAAATTTTGCCGCCCCAACTGCCGCCTGATCCGCTCATCGAAGGAACGTAATTCTAGCTCCGAGTAACTTTTATCTAGGCTCAACATGCGCTCACGATGGCGATAAACCGGCCGCAGCCCCGTCCGATCATCGACGCCCAACCCATCGCTCGGCGCGGTACTCAGCGCAGGGTAACGGCCCTCCCACTCCGTTAGCTCACGCTTCAGCTGATCATAAGCGGCGTCACTGATAACCGGCGCGGCGTGTTTAAAATAAAGCTCATCATGGTGGGCCACTTCCGCCCGCAGCGCAGCCATGCGTTCGCGTACTTCCGCCAGTGGCAACGCCGCGATCTCGGCGGCCGTCGCCACCTCGGCGGCATAATTGACCGAGCCGCCCCCCACTACCCATAGAAAAGAAAATCCAATGACGAAAAACCAACGGCGCGCCCAAATCAGGCGAGGCGGCAATACGATATCAGGTGTGGCCATATTATTTGCTCCAATTGGCCCTGGCCCGGGCGGTTGCTATTTAAACTGACCCCCACGCAAACCCCCGCGGCGACGGCGTCAAGCTCGCGCACTCCCCCTCAACAATCGCTGATTTCAGATGCGGTAGAAAAACTCCGCGTTACTCACGTACAATTTGCGCAACTCCTGGGCTGAGCTACCCGCCAGCGCTGCATCCAGGGTACTAACCCAGCGCGGATAAGTGGTTGCTTGGGTTGAAACGGGCCAATCACCACCAAAAATGATGCGCTCAAAACCAAAACAATTAACGACCTGATCAATATAGGGCTGTAACTGGGTCGCCGTCCACTGCGTGTGATCTGCTTCCGTGACCAGCCCAGATAATTTGCACCACACATTGGGCAACGCGGCCAACTCGCGCATTTCCGCCCGCCAAGGATCTAGCCGGCCGGCCTTGATGTCTGGCTTAGCAATATGATCCATGATAAATTTTACCTCGGGACACTGCCGGACTAAGTGCAGCGTATTCGCCAACTGGGTATGATTAATGCACAGATCAAAACTGAACCCATACCGCGGCAGCAATTGTACCCCGCGAATAAATTCTGGCCGCAGACAAAAAGCGGGGTCGGCCTCGAATTGAATAATCCGGCGGATGCCCTTGATTAAAGGATTTGCTGCTAACCGCCCGAGATCAGCCGCAGCGGCCTCGCCCAACTCAAGCGGAGCCCACGCCACGATACCCTGCAAACGCGGCTCGGTCTGGGCTAATTCGGTCACCCACGCGGCCTCCGCCGCAGCCTGCGTCGGATCGCATTCGCATTGCACGAAGACCATTTTAGCTACCGCCACCGCCCCACACGCCGTTCGATAATCAGCGAGCAAATGATTCCGATTCAAAGCGGGCACGCTGCTTAGCCACGGATAGCGCAGTCGCTGAAGGTCCCAAACATGCAAATGGGTATCGATGATCGGATAATTTGGCATGAGATGAAATGCTGGCGCAGCCGCGATTAATTAACACAATTTTTCAAAGCTTCCCCTCGCCAGCAGCGGACGACTTCCTCCGCCGCCAATTGCTGGAGACGGGGAATACTACTCTCGCTATACCAAGCGACGTGCGAAGTGAGCAAA
>Ga0114978_10005031_pt1 | contig 10610 bp, 8 predicted proteins | sample S_140212_EF_Meta_FD_87027 | JGI IMG/M metagenome (GOLD analysis project Ga0114978, IMG submission 87027) | Freshwater microbial communities from Lake Simoncouche, Canada to study carbon cycling - S_140212_EF_MetaG | ecosystem: Environmental > Aquatic > Freshwater > Lake | place: Lake...
CAACACCCTTCGTGCACGGCTTCCGGCACAGACGCGGATTGCCGGAATCGGTGTCGCCATTCCGGGGCAGGTGCGTCACACTGATGGTGTGGTCCGGCTGGCCCCGCATCTGAACTGGATCGAAGTTCCCTTTGCGCGAATGCTGAATCAGCTCACGGGTCTTCCCGTCTTCATCGACAACGATGCCAGCTTGGGCTCGATTGCGGAACGCGACTTTGGTGCCGGGCGGGGGTTCAAAGAAATCGTTTATCTGTTCGGTGGTTCCGGTGGAATTGGCGGGGGGGTCATTCATGATGGTCAACCCCTGCGCGGCGCAGCCGGTTATGCCGGAGAACTCGGTCATGTTCGCATTTCGGATTCGATAGCCGAGGACTACTCCGGGCTCAGCGGAACCCTGGAATCACTCGTGAGCCGGGAAGCCCTGATGGCGGCTCTCAAACTCACTGGTGTTGATGATGAAGAACTTCGCGCTGCCCTTGCCAAAGACCCGTCGCTCAAAGTGCGCAAAGTTGCCGAGGCACAAATCGACGCGCTGGCAATTGCCATTGGCAACTTCGTCAACATCTTCAACCCCGAAATTATTTTGCTTGCCGGGTACCTGAGTGTTCTTTATGCCTTCGACACGGACCGGTTGCTCAGTCGTTTTCGGTGGAGTTCCCTCACTGCCTCACAGGATCGACTGATCCTGCGTCCGGCGGAGTTAGGAACGAACCTTCTCATGGTCGGCGCCGCCCAAATGCCCTTTGCTCGCGTTATTCAGGAACCCGCGACGATCACCCTCATCCCCGCGCGAGGCACAAAAAAGTAGGGTCGGCCGACCTGACGACCTGACGACCTTGAGAACAGCGAGGCGCCGCAGCGTCAAAGGGACGAGGCGCTGCGTGACTCCAGAAGGCTCAGAATCTCCGCGGTCGTTCCGGTTTCTCCGAGCTGCGGGAAGATGTTTGCGAGACTGTTTTCGTGAGCGGCAAGGTTTGTGTCGCTCATCGCATCGCTGGCCAGACACACATGGAAACCGAGCTCGTGGGCGCTCCGGGCCGTTGACTCGACACCCTTCGTGGTCATCAGGCCTGCAATCACGACTTGCGTCACGCCGAGCCCCGTGAGGGTGTCAAAAAGTTCCGTGTTGGTGAAGGCACCCCACTGCTTCTTTGTGACGTGAATGTCTGAGCGCCGCACGTTGAGTTCCGGAATCAGATCAGCCCAGTCTGCAGGAGGATTTTGCCTCGGATTGGCCTGTTCCGTTCGGCCCGGTGCCCCGGCATCAACGTTTACCCAGATGATGGGCAGACCCTTTTCGCGAAACGCGTTTGCCAGGTCTACGGCGTTGGTGACAACATCCGTTACGTTATGGGCCGTCGGCATGGCCACAATGCCGCGTTGCAAATCAATCACGATGAGCGCCGTCGTCGTGTCCAATGTGGAAATAGTCATGGTTCACCGTTTCACAGATTGGGCAAAATCAAAAGTTCGTGGTCGGGACGGTCCGCCTCGCCATCCTGCGATTCACGATGTAGTTTACGATTTCGATTCCGAGGCAGGCGAGGGAGCCGAGGGTGAGCGGTAGAAGGAGTTGAGCCCCGGTCAGCCACGAGAACCCGAAGAAATCGCGGGCGAGGGGCAGAAGGAACATGCCGGAGAAGAGCGCATACATGGAACCCACGATAAGGATGCGCCAGCGATCGAGGGGGCGGGCCAGCGTCGTGAGAATCCACATTCCCGTAATCGAGAGGAGGAACGCCGTCGCTGTCTGCCCATCCATCTCCGACCACGCGCTATCCGGTCGGATGAGCACGCTCTGAGCAACGACGGCGGCGCCGATAATGACCCCTGACGGTATGCAATACAGCAGCGATCGATGAAGGAAGCCGGGGAGGTAGCGGCGGGCATTCGGAAGAAGGGCGAGGGCCAGCGAGGGGAGTCCGATCGTGTACCCGTCGATGGCCGAGAGCTGGCGAGGCAAGAATGGGTAGGTCCACAGGAGCGTTCCAAAGACGAGGGCCAGCGTGATGGCCCACGTCGTCTTGGTGAGAAAGAGGCGGGAGACGCGTTCGACATTGGCGATCACTCGTCGTCCTTCGCCCACGACGGCGGGAAGGTGCGAGAAATTACCGTCGAGCAAAATGAGGTTAGAGACGGCCTTCGTGGCCGCCGCCCCCGAACCCATCGCAATACCGAGGTCAGCGCGTTTCAGCGCCAGCGCATCGTTGACACCGTCCCCCAACATGGCCACCACATGGCCGCGACTTTGCAGGGCAATGACCATGTCCCGTTTTTGCTCCGGCGTGACTCTGCCAAAAACGTGGGTCGTTTCCATAATGTCGGCAAGGTGCACGGGGTTCGTCGGCAGGTTTGTGGAATCGAATCCGTCACCATCGAAAGTCACTCCCGCGTGTCGAGCGACGGCGGCCACGGTGATGGGGCTGTCGCCCGACATGATGCGCACCTGCACCCCCTGTTCGTAGAAGTAGGCAAGCGTCGATGATGCATCCTCGCGAACGCGTTCCCTAAAAGTTACGAGAACGATGGGGTTCAGGTCGGTAGGAAGCAGTGTGAGGTCGGCCGGGGGGTGGGAAGTCACGGCCAAAACGAGCGTTCGCAGGCCCGTTGCCGCGAGAGACCGAGCCTGAACGCGAGCCGCGTGCTGGGAAGGATTGTCGTCGATAAGAACACGTTCCGGGGCACCGAGGACCCACATTTGTGTGGCTCCCTCGGGGGAGGTCAGCGTGAAGGCGCTCCACTTCGTGACAGAGGAGAAGGGCACGCTCGAGACGGGGGTGAGAGTGTCCGTGGTCGGGAAGGCGGAGCGCAATCCGCGGGTGGTCGCATTCGCATTGGGATCGCGGGCGAAATGCGCGAGGACCTGCATCCAATCAAGGTCATGACTGCCCCTCTGATTCTCCTGCACCAGAATGAGGTGTGACTCGTCGAATACGATGTCGCCTTCGGTGAGCGTTCCCGTTTTGTCGAAGCAGATCACGTCCACCCGGGCCAGAACTTCGACAGCGGCGAGCTCCTGAACCAAAACCTGTTTGCGCGAGAGTGCGATGGCGGCCAGCGCAAACGACACACTGGTCACCAGAACGAGGCCTTGGGGAATCATGCTGATGATGCTCGCGATGGAGGTGACGAGCGCCGCCAGCCACTCCCCCGAGGAGAGTGCAAAAGCCCACCCGCCGACCGCGACCATCTGGCCATTAACCACAATGGCCATGATGGGAATCAGGGCCCAGGTGACCCAGCGCACAATGCGATTGAGTGAGGTGCGCAATTCAGAGCTGACGAGAGAAAAACGCCGGGCCTCCAAGGTGATGCGACTTGCATAGGCGTCCGGCCCCACGCGAACGGCGCGAACGCGAGCATTTCCGGCGGTGACCCCCGACCCACCGAGCACCGCATCTCCGACCCTTTTCTCCTGGGGATCGGCCTCTCCCGTCAGTAACGACTCGTCGACCTCGAGGGAGGCTCCAACGAGGACGACGCCGTCCGCGGGAATCTGGTCGCTGGTTCGTAGCTCGAGGAGGTCATCTAAAACGACATCCTGTACGGCAATCTCAAGAACCTTGCCGTCTCGCCGAACCCGGGCCCGAGGCTGGTTTATCAGCGAAAGTTTGTCCAGCATGCGTTTGGAACGGTATTCCTGAACGACGCCGATGAGCACATTCGCAATCACGGCAAAACCGAAGAGGGCATCTTTCCATTGCCCCAGAATCAGGAGGAAAAGAAATGAGCCCCCGACGACGGCGTTGAAGAGCGTGAGGAGGTTTGCTCGGAAAATTGCGGTGAAACTGCGGCTGGAGTCCGTGTTTTGGAGGTTGGTGAGCCCCCGTTGAACGCGCTCGAAAACTTGGGCGGACGTCAGACCGCTGGTAGCCAGTACGTCCACGTCGACAGGTGCGAGCGTGAGGCGCGCGTGCTCCCGCATGCTTTCCGCGGCGATCGACTGGCGCGCTCGTCGGTCCTGACTCCCCTTGGCCATAAAACGACGTTAGCGCGGTGGCGCCAAAAAAGGGAGAGGATGGAAGACATGAACCCGACTCGACGGTTGCTTTTTTGGCTCTGGACGCCGTACGTGTCAGATGTTGTTATGGCGGGTGTCGGTCTCTGGATGCTGGCCTCCGGAGATCCCACTGGCTGGCTCCCCCTCATTTTTGCGACGGTTCGGGCGGCGTTGGGAACGATTGCCTTGATGCTGGCCTATCGAATGATTGGGCGCCGGGGTTCCTCCGATTAGGCAAACATTGCACTAGTGCATTATGTTGCATTAGTGCAAGAAAAACTCGCCGTCTCTCGAGAGACCCTCAAAGCCCAAGTGTGGAGTGACATTCATGTCGCCGCATTGAGTCTCGCGATGGACGATGGCCTCGCGGCGGCCACCATTGATCGCATTGCCGAAAAATCAGGAATTTCCCGGCGAACATTCTTCAACTACTTCCCCAGCAAAGAAGACGCGATCCTCGGGATTCGTGAGCCTGTCATCCCTGCAGACGCCCTCGAAGAGTTTGATCGGTCTTCCGCTGACAATCTCACACGAACCGTCTTTCTCCTTGCACGGGTCTTTCAAGCCGCGCGACCGCCATCCGCTTCGAAGATGACCCGAAGAGATGTTGTCGCGAAATTCCCTGACTTGTTGGGGCATTTTGCCCGCAGTGGCGAGGCTGTGGCGAGGCTCGTGGAACCGGTTATCCGTCCGCTCTTGGCGGCTCCAGCAACCTCTGAGTCGGAAGGCACCGACGGCACCGACGAGGCTCAGATGCTCGTCTCAGCGGCCAAGGCCATCATCATCTCTGCCTATCTCAAGAACCCCACGATTACGCAGTCCGACCCCACCAGCAGTCTCATCGCTGCCATCGCAACCTTTAGAAAGTCGATCTCGTAAACGTTATGGTCACCACAACACTGTCTGCCCCCGTGCAGGAAAAAAAGCGCTCGTTCCTCCTCCTCTTTCTCGCTCTGATGCTGGCGATGTTTCTGGCATCCCTCAGTCAAATGGTTCTCTCGAGTGCGCTACCCACCATCGTGGGGGAGCTCAACGGTGTGGAACACCTTGCGTGGGTGACGGCGGGGTATTTGCTGGCCGCCACGGTCATGATGCCCATCTACGGCAAGCTCAGCGATGTTTTTGGTCGCAAACCCCTGCTGGTCATTGCCATTGTCTTGTTTCTCATCGGTTCTGTTGTGGGAGGACTCGCTGGTGACATGAACTGGCTCATTGCGGGTCGTGCCATCCAAGGGCTCGGTGGTGGCGGGCTGATGATTTTGTCGCAGGCGTCCATCGCCGATGTCGTTCCTGCTCGTGAGCGCGGCAAGTACATGGGGCTCCTCGGAGCGGTCTTCGCGGTGTCGTCCGTCGCGGGTCCCCTTCTGGGCGGCTGGTTCACGGAGGGTCCCGGCTGGCGCTGGGCATTCTGGATGAACCTGCCCATCGGAATCCTGGCTTTGATTGCCGTTGTCGCCTACCTCAACATCCCCATTCAGCAGAAGAACCGGGGGCGCACCGACGTTTTCGGCATGATCACCATGGCAGCCGCCACGACAGGAATCGTGTTGTTGGTCACCTGGGGAGGCACTCTCTACGCGTGGGATTCGCCCGAAATCATCGCTCTGCTGAGCGGTACCGTCGCGGCGCTCGTTCTCTTTCTCATCGTGGAAAGTAGGGCGAGTGAGCCCATCATCCCGTTGACATTGTTCAAGGACCGAAACTTCAACCTCTCCACCATCGCCTCCGCGCTCACCGCCGTCGCAATGTTTGGCGCGATTGGCTACTTGCCCACCTACTTCCAGCTAGCCCGCGGCGAATCTGCGATTAGCGCCGGATTGTTGATGATTCCGATGATGGCGGCCCTTCTCATCACCTCCGTTGGAACGGGTTTCGTCATCTCCAAAACGGGGAAATACAAGGCTCTCCCGATTTACGGCACGGCCATCTTGGCCGTCGGGCTCGTCTTGCTCGGAACGGTAACCCTGCAAACCGAAATCTATGTCGTCTGCATTTACATGGCCCTCATCGGTGTAGGGCTCGGAGCCAGCATGCAAATTCTCACGCTCATTGTGCAGAACTCGTTCCCCAACGCCATGGTCGGCACGGCCACGGCATCAAACAACTACTTTCGTCAGGTGGGGGGAACGGTGGGAACCGCCGTTGTCGGCTCCCTCTTCGTGAGCAGGCTCGGCACGCTCCTGGCTGAAAACCTGCCGAAAGGCGGCGGGGCGGGCACGGAGCTCAATAGTTTGACTCCCGACATTATTAATAACCTTCCGGATGCCGTGCGCCTCCCCGTGATTCTCTCCTTCAATGAGGCCCTCATGCCTGTCTTCACGTGGATGGTACCCCTCGCGTTGGTGGCCGTGGTGGTGCTCATGTTTGTGAAGGCGAAGCCGCTGTCGACCAAGGTCGAAGACGACATCATGATTGAGGCCATCGCCGAAGGCCAGCTCATTATGAACGCCGACGACGAGCCTGGTCGAGTCGACCGTCCAATTTAGTCTTTTGCGGAATAACCGACGTCTCGATGCGCTATCGCTATTCGTCGGCGGTCAAGAGTGGCCTGCACATTCGATCTGGCCACCATCCTGACGCCCATCGCCGCAGTGGCCTTGGCGCTCGTCATGTTGCTCGCTGCCATCAAGCACTTCCAAATGAATGACGCCAAAGGTTCGGTGCCGAGCCTCGTGCTGATGGTTCTCTCGATCGTGGTCGCTGTCGGTCGCTGTCGGTCGTTTCTGAGAGCAGTTAGGGCGACTGTCGGTTCGCTGGGCTCTCGGCCGTCTGTTATGCCTCGGACATCCGTGAATTGATTGTGGAAAATCATTAATTGATATAGTTTTTCTAGAACACTTTTTTAGATTTACCCCTCAATTCCTTTGGAGAACCTTCATGAGCTTAAAATCAAAAGCAATCGTGACGGGCGGCATCGCCCTTGCACTTCTTGCTGGCACTGCCAGTCCGGCATTCGCGAGTTCTTTTTCGGGCGCCGACGTCTGGATTGGTGATAGCACTAACGGCACCAAGTGGTACCTTGACGTCACCGGAGGCATTGACCACTCCTACGTTTATGTTGACGGATTTGCATATGACCGGGTTTATTGTGGAACCGATGGTGGGCTTCAGGTAGACGGAGACGAGCTGAGCTCAAACAGCGACTTCGACCTCGTCACGGATGGCAACGGTGACGTCGTTGTGACTGGAACCGGTACCTATGGCGACCTCACCGTCGCTGCGGAATATCGCGCCTACGCGGAAGGGGATTTTCTTCGCACTGCTTACGTGCTGACAAACCCCACATCCGACCCGATTACGTTTACCCCTTCGGTGTACGAAGACCCCTCGGACGCCTACAGTGACGCGGCCACCACGACCAACGGCGACAACGTCGTCGACACGACGGATAATTACTACACGACTTTCGACACTCAAGATACTGATGAAGGCCCATCGGTCGTCTTCAGCCGCTTCTGGGGTTCCCCCTCGGCTTTTGGTGTTGCGAGTGTTGGTGACCTTGACATCACCAGCAACGAGGTTAGTGATGATGTCACCTTCAGCGATGTCACCATTGCTGCCGGAGAGTCCTACCTCTGGATCACCTACACCCGAATGGGTTCTTACGTCGTGACTGGTGACAAAGCCACGGATGACGCTGAGGCGTTGGTCTCCTCCGCTGCAGGAGTGAGCGAATTCTCCGCTGATTGGGTTCCCAGCGAACGCCTTCAGCGAGATCTTGACACGAGCATCTCGTCCAACTGGGTTTTCGTTGCACCCGCGCCTGTTGTTGAGCCCGTTGTTGAGCCCGTCTTGGCGGCAACCGGCGTAGACACAGCGGCGATTGCTTCGTCGGCACTCGCCGGCGCGTTCGTCCTCGTCGCTGGCTTGGGCTTCATTGCTCTTCGTCGCCGCAAGGCATAACGCGCATCACCTCTAAAATGGCGGGTCCGGGAGAAATCCTGGATCCGCCATTTTTCTTGGCTGTTGCTCTCCTCGCCGAGAATCCGCGACCATTACTCGGCCATTGCTGCAGCGAGGAGGGTGGGATACATTCTCCCCATGCAGGGATATGAAATTGTTAATATCGGTGCGCCGAACCAGTGGCGTGACTACTTCGGCGGCTTTCGCCCCGATTCCTCTCGGGACGGTCGCCGTGTCGTCGATCACGAGCTCACGGCCCAGTTCATTGGAATGACGGTCAATGCCCTCGAGCCCGGCGAAGAAGCCGGCTACTGGCACGATCACTCCCAGATTGAAGAACTCTACGTTTTCATCGCCGGTCACGGTCAGCTTGGTCTTGATGACGATGTCGTGGATGTTGAAGCTGGCTCCGTCGTGCGCGTCAGTCCTGGAGTCTGGCGCACCTGGCGGTGCACGCCCGAAAGCGCCGGGCAATTGCAGTGGTTGTGCATTCGGGCCGGTGGGACCGAGCTGCCCGAGTTCCCCAATGACGCGACCCGCGACGTCGAGAGAAAAATGCCCTGGTAGTTCGGCAGAGAGCGTGCCTGCCTCCGATAATTTAGGCTCCCACGTGCCAATCGCCCGAGCCGTCCAGCACCGAAACTTTCCCGCTCACGCTCTTGGGGCTGAGCGGGTGATGAACAAAGACTGGACTCGAATCCGGCTCCGGTGCGCGCAGGAACAGGCGATTGGGCAGGAGACCGACACGAATCCCCGTCGCCGTTCTTGAGCCCGCAACCTCGGTTGAGCATCGAAGCATTTGTCCGTGAAACTCGAGGGCGTACGTCGTCTGTGGCGCACTTGCCCACGTTGCAAGCTGATCCAGGAGAACGAGATTGATGGCTCGTTGATCGTCTTTTTCCCTCAGGGCGACCGTGAGAATCTCTCGAAAGAGTGCGACCGTTGCCGGAGTACTTCTCGCGGCAAAAAAACCAGCACAGGCCACGAAGCCCCAACGGTCGACCGCTTCTTGAGGCCAAACCGTGCCCTGAGAGAAGAGCAGATCAGCGTTCTGGTCGCTGAGATATTCCCGAGGGTTCACGCGCCAGACGGCGTCCGCATCCGAATGAATAAAGCTCACCCCAGCTCGGAGCAGTGCGGCAAAGACACGGACGCGGGTGACCCACAGGTTATCCTTGCCCGCTCCGAGAGCGATGAGGGCCGTGGGAACCCCGTGCTCGTGCACCCATTGCTGGGTCGTCCTATCAAGAGCAACAACCACAACGGCCTTCGCACCGCTGGCGTCGAAGGCGACCAGCCAGTTTTCCAGAACCGGGAGGTAATCCTCGCTCACGAAGACAATGACAGGAACGTCTCCCGCCGAACGAACAACGTTCACGAGTCGATGCAGGGCGAGAGCCATTCGAATTCTCTGCATGCCTGGCTGGTCCTCGTCTGTGCCCCCAGGAACATTCTGCCGGAGAAGTCGAAAATCGACTTAGTCGAACAATATCCAATCGTGCGTGAGTCTGTGCTCTTCCTGTTTCCTCGCGGTCGCAAATCTGACCTTCATTCCCGTTCTGGTTTTTCTTGTTGCCATGATTGCAGCCCGCCTGCGCACTGACATTCGACTTCCGGATGCCGCCTACAAGGGGATGACGATTTTTCTTCTGGGGGGGTCTATCTGGGAACGGCGGGCCCTCAAAAAAGGCATGGCCCCCAGCTCAGAAAACTGGGGGCCATGCCGAGTGGTGCCTCTGTTGTCTAGGCAGACTTCCTGCGGCGAATCACCATGATGGCAGTGATGCCGGCAAGAGCCAGCAGGACTCCACCGGAGAGCAGTGATGCTGCGTCAACGCCCGTGTTGGCGAGAGCGGGGGCTATCGAGGCGGCCAGTTCATCCGTCGATGCCACGCCTCCGTCACGCATTCCAATCAGGATGCGCCCGGGAACATCCGTGTTCAGACTGTACGAAATCATTTGATTGGCTCCACCAGTAAGGAGTGGTCTGAGACTCAGATTCGGAAACAGTTCAAACACATTGATCACGCCGGTCGTGGTGTTGTAACTTCCCCAGCCAAACGGGGCAGAAACAACCGAGGGGTCGGGAACGAAGTGCAGGATGGCGTAGTCGCCGACCTCTTTCTGCGAGATGTTCAACGGCGTCGTGCACGTGTCATCGCTAAAGAGGGCGATTGTCTGATCTGCGGCACTGACCAACTGGCCATAAACCGTCGCTTCATCTGCGAGGTCGCTGAGATCAGCGGTGCCGGAAAACGAGTAAGCGTTCGAGACCAGTTCTTGACACGCTGTTTCTGGGAAACCGTTAATGGTGTGAACCGTAACGACATTCGTTCCGTCAGAAGCATTGAGGTCTGCGGCGTAATCGAATTGGTCGTTCCCTTGGTCATTGACCGAGAATTCATCCGTGTTCAGGTACATGTTGAAGTCCCCATTGCCCAGGTCCATGATGACGGCTTGGTTGGTTTGATAGCCGTGGCGGCCTCGCACCGACTCGTGTGAATTGAATTTTTCCCACGAGACAACGAAGGCGGGGTGCCCGTCAACAGTGGTGCGCGCAATCCACAAGTTCGACTCACCTGTTGTGAAGTCGAGGTCCATCGCCCCGAGGTAGAGCCCGGAGGTTGCCTCGTCCGCGGTGATGAAGGCGAGGCTGTCGTCATAATTCGCGACCGGCTCATCGAATGTGAAGCTGGCATCGGAGTTG
>Ga0114978_10005034_pt1 | contig 10609 bp, 7 predicted proteins | sample S_140212_EF_Meta_FD_87027 | JGI IMG/M metagenome (GOLD analysis project Ga0114978, IMG submission 87027) | Freshwater microbial communities from Lake Simoncouche, Canada to study carbon cycling - S_140212_EF_MetaG | ecosystem: Environmental > Aquatic > Freshwater > Lake | place: Lake...
GAGGTGATCATCGTCTGCATCATGATGGTGATCATTGGAGCGCTGGCGATGCCGCGGTTTCTAGCCGTCGAACGCCAGCGCGAGGAGAAGTCGATCGTCGAAGTCGAGGACCTGTTGCGGATGTTTGCCTTCCGCAACTCGGTGGGAACGCAGCAGATTGGCTTGCACTTCGACCAGTCGACCCGCGAAATGTCGCTGTGGATACTCGACCTGAATCCGAAGGATCCTGAGGGAAATCGGGTCTGGCAACAGGACCGACTGAGTTCGTCGGTCGAGCTTCCCGAGCACATGGTGGTGAACGGCGTCATGAGCGACGACATCGAGATCCACGAGGAAGTATGGACGATCACTTCGAATCCCGACGGCAGCCGACCGCGCATCGGCATTTCGTTGAGTGGAAGCGAAACCTCGGGCACGCTGATGCTCGAGAACTACTCGAGCGTTCCTGCGCGCATTGACCTCGAAGGCACTGTGGTTCGCCGCGAAATCGACCTCGACGGCGAAGGCCGCGGATCGGATCGATGGTGATGCACGAACAAATCATGAACCACCCCGCCGCTCCACTCTCGCGCCGCCGCCCGTCGACCCATCATCGACGCGGCTTTGCATTGATGGACGCGGTGATCGCCGGCGTTCTGCTTTCGATCGGCATGATCACCGTGCTCTCCGTCGGCGGTCAGGCTATGGCGATGCAGCGACGCGGTGAAATCGATGTCCGTGCCGCGAGCGCGCTCGATGACCTGCTCTCCGGCGTTCTCATCGAGGGGCCGAAGGACTACGAAAAACTCCATCCTCTCAACGGTCGGTTCGACAGCGGATCGCCCTTTGAGGACTTCGAATACTTCCTCGAGATCGAACAAGGCGGCTCGGGCGTGCCCGCGCGCATTGTTGCGCGCGTCATCCATGAGGGTGGCCGCGAATACTCGATCGAAACAAGTATCGCGGAGAAGCGTGGCGACGAGACTGATCCCATCCGCATCCCGGCGGAACCAATAGACCGTGAGGCTCGATATGTACAGAAGCAGCAAGCACGCGACGGCCAGTCGGCAACTCCAACTCCGTGATGGCGATCTCGAGCGAGGCGCCCAACGGCGCGCGTTCACCATCGTCGAGCTCGTGGTAGCGATCGCCGTCAGCGCGATCGTCATCGTGACCGTCTCCTCGGCGCTGTCCCGCATTTCGCGCACCCGCGATGTCGCGCGCACGCGCCTTGAGGCCGTCACCCGCGCCAATGCCGCGCTCGATGCGGTTCGCCGCGACCTCGTTTCCGTCGTGCGCGACGGCGATCTCTTCTACACCCGCGTGCTGATCTTCGACGGAACCACCTATACGCCATACGGGCAGATGGGCCGTGACGAGGTGCTCGTGTTCAACAATCGGTTGCGCCCGATGCGCCGAGATGCCTACTCGAGCGAGGGCGGCGAGTACGAATCGCAATACCGCATCGAGGATGACCGAGACGGCAGCGTGCTTTGGCTTCGTCGCGATGCCGTGCCTGACGAGAATTCCGAGGGCGGCGGTCGGGCGATCCCGTCGGTGGAAGGCGTTGTCGGCATCGAAGTCGAGGCATATGACGGCGAAGCGTGGTACCCCGACTGGGATTCCGATGTGTTCGGTCTCCCTTGGGCGCTGCGCGTCACCATCACCGCGACGGGCGAATCAGCCGACAACCCCTCGTCTGAGCCACTGCGCTCCTTGATCACGCTCCGCACCCAGATTCCGATCGACCGCATCATTCCGCCGCCGACGCCGCCAGAGGAAGAAGATCCCGCGGCGAATCCTGACGGCTTGAATGCGGATCCTTCTGGTGATCCCAATGCCGACGCTCTCGGCGCAGGCGGCCCTCCTTCTGGAGCGGGTCCTGGCGGTCCGGGCGGTGACGCTGTTGGTACCGATGGCGGACAGGGCGGTGGTCGTGGTCAGGGCGGTGGTCGTGGTCAGGGCGGTGGTCGTGGTCAGGGCGGTGGTCAGGGCGGCCGTCCGAACGGTGGCGGCACTGGAGTGGGAACCGACCGTGGACCTGGTGGCGGATTGCAGACTGGTGGCCGGCCCGCGCCGGGAAATCGGCCTTCACGCGGAGCTGGCCAGGGCAACTCCGTGGGCGCTATCAACGGCCGTGGTGGCTTCTCCACTAGCTCGAGAGGTCGCTGATGAAATCAACCTCGCGCATCGCTCGACGACGGGGATCCGTCATCGTGATCGTGATCTGGTCGGTTGCGATTGCGGCCGTTGTTGTCGGCGCCGCGCAAGTGCTCGCCTTCCGACAGGCGGCGATGGGCCGAGAGTCCATCGCCAAAGTCGAGGCTCGATGGGCCGCGCGCGCAGGAATCGAAGAGACGATCGCGGTGCTGGAATATCACACCGAGGAACCTGACCCCAGCAACTCTCGGCAGATGTACAAGGATCTCGAGTTGGTTGCCGACGGGCAGTTGAGCTCTGGCGATTGGCAGATCCGCCATGTCGAAGACGGCGTCGAGATCAAAGGCCCGCAGGACGAGCATGCGAAGCTGAATGTGAACAACATCACTCAGCAGACGCTGCTTGAACTCGACGGTATGACCATGGATGTCGCCGACGCGATCGTCGATTGGCGCGACGCTGACGACACTCCCGGCATGATGGGAGCCGAATACGATTTCTATGTGAATCGCGATGTCGGCTACGAGCCGCGCAACGCGTCCTTCCGCTCGATTCCCGAGATCGAGCTCGTTGCGGGAGCCTTTCCGAAATATGTTCGCGGCGAGGATCAGAACCTCAACGGCCGGCTTGACCCCAATGAAAACGATGGCGGCGCAAGCGAGCCGCCCGACGATGCCGACGGATTTCTCGACGCTGGTTGGTCGAGCGCTCTTACGGCACGCAGTTCGGGAAGTCGCCTTGGCTCGACCGGCGAGCCCAAGTTGAACCTGAAGGAAGCGGCGCCCGAGGAGATGCAGGAGCGGTTCGGTGTAACGACCGAGCAAGCGACGGCGCTCAATTCGTTCGCCAAGGGTCAGAGTGCGAAACTTGAAATGCTGTTGACGCAGGATTTGCAGACGCTCAGTGCTTCAGGAGGCGCAGGCGCAGGCGCGAACGGTCGCGGAGGAGTCGGTGCAGCCGCTGGTGCAATGGGGAGAGGGGCGTCAGGTGGCGGCGCGGGTTCCAAGGGTGGAACAGGCGTCAAAGGCTTGGGTGACCAAAGCGCCGCGGGTCTCGCCGCTTCAATGGGTGGCGTAGGAAACGGTGGAGGTGGCCAGGCTAATAACCAAGGCGCTGGTCGTCAGAGCGGACGAAGTTCCTCTGGCGCGCCCGCTCAAGGCGGCGCCGCCCGCATCCAAGCACTCGATCAGGGGCAACTGCGGCGGATCTTCCAGGAGGGCAGCCTCGACCCCGCCGAGGCGCCGATTCTGGGCAAGGTCAATCTCAATACCGCCCCCCCCGCCGTTCTTCGTGCCTTGCTGCCCGATGATCCGATTAGTGCCGACGCGATTCTCTCGCTTCGCAACTCCTCGTCGACGGGGCTGCTTGCGATTTCAGATCTGCTCGGATCGAACCGAATAAGCCCACAGGCCATCGCAGCCATTGCCCCTTATGCCGATACGCAAAGTTATGTCTTCACCGTGACCAGCAGAGGCCGTTCGGCCACAACTGGACTGGAAATTGAAATCACGGTGGTCATTGATCGTTCCACGCTTCCTGCGCGGATCCTGGAGTACAGAGAACAGTGAAATCACAGCCGACCATCACGATCGACGACACGCTGCTTGCGGTAGCCGAAAGGCAAGCCGACTCTTGGCGCGTGCTGTTGGTTCGCCGCGGCGACCGACCCACCATTCTGGATGCCCGTGTGTTCGCCGCGTCCGACGAGGGCGGCATCGCCACTTGGTTGCAGTCGCAACATTGCGGCGACCTCCGCATCGTGCTTCCGGCATCGGCCACGATCGTTCGGATGATCACGATTCCGGTGGCTGCGCCAATGCAGATGCTCGCGGCTCTTCGCTTGCACGCCGAAGGAATGTTCCTTGGCTCGGTTCCACTCGTACGCATCGGTCTGGGAGTTCTCAGCGGCGCGTCCGATGGCGAGCGACAGGGCGTCATCATGGCTTGGCCGGGGACTCAGGTCGGCATCAGCATCGGCTCGAAGCTCGAGGCCATCGCCCGCTATGTGCCGGAGCCCGCGGCGATGCTCGTGCTTGCGTCGGCTGATCATCCAGCGATCGCCGCAGATCGGACCGACGGCTCGATCGCCATCGCCATGTACAGCCCCAAGGGGATGGTGATCCGCGCAACCCGCGAAACCGCTGCGACTGGTGTCGCTGGTGATGAAGCGTGGAACGAAGGTCTGCGCAGCGCGCTCGTCGAGACCGCGCTGAACGCAGGAATTGAACCAGCGCGCATCACTGCTTTCCTTTCACAGACCGACGCCTCCACCTCGCGGACGGGTGATCGCGTGCTCATGCTCGATCCCGAGATCCAGTCGATTCTCGCCGCGCGGCTCGATGTCACCGTTGCCGCGGCGGAACATGACGCGGATTGGTGGCGTGATTGGGCGATTGCGCTCGGCGCGGCGGTGGTCAGCTGTGGACCGCTCAGTGAACTTTCGCGTCTGCGTCGGCTCGAGGAGCGCAACACGCCTTCGCGCATCGACCGTTTCGTTGAGCGCTATTCGCAGCCTTCCCGCGCCTTGCGCGTGGCGGTCCTCGCGTTCCTGGTTGCTGGCCTGGCGCCGATTGGCGCTGCCTGGGCCCGTGGCAAGGTGCTCGAGTTCAAGATGCCCGATTCGGCGGACAAGTTCGAGACCGCCCAGCGTGACATAGAGCATCGCATCGCGTTGTACGGCGAACTGTCCAAGCGCACCCTGCCCGTGGCCAAGATCCTCGGCGATCTTGCTTGCTGCACGCCCGATGGCGTTGAGATCGAGTCGATCCAGTTGTCGGCTTCGCAAGGCGTGACCGTGCGCGGAGTCGCGAAGGCGCAAGGCGAGCGATCAGCGGCGGAGATCGTGAACTCGATGGCGCGCCTGATGGACGCTTCGGGCGTCTTCGACAAGACGCATTGGCGCTGGAACACGCCCGATGGTCGCGGCATCTTCAAGTTCGATCTCGACGCGCTCATTGCGCGCCCGACGATGATCGCGAAGTTCCCCGACGAGCGCGATTGGGCGGTGAAGACGCTTTCCCAGCGCAAGTACAGCTCGGTCAATGATGATTCAGCCACGACCGATCCAGAACCCGTAGGAACGACGACGGCGAGTGCGAGCGCCACGCCCGAAGCGGGAGATCACGCCGCAAGTGCGCCAGCGGGCGCCGTCGCCCAAGCCAGTGACACTCCGGATGGAGCGAAGTCGACCGATGGCGGTTCGCCTTCGATTCCAACGCGCGGCATTGGCCGACGCACTCCGACTACAGCCACCCCTGAGGCAAACTCGAGTACGCCCGCGGTGAACCCGAGCACGCCCGCGGCAAACCCGGCCGGCCCTACCGACACCTCCAAGCCCGCGACCTTTGGTTCGGGCGTTGGCTCGGGCGGTGGCCCTGCCGCAACCGCGCAGGCAAACCTCATCATTCCCGATCCGTTCACCGACGAGCAACTCAAGGCCATGTCGAAGGAAGAGGCGCGCACGCTTCTCTCTGAGATCTCAAAGGCGCGCCGCCGCAACGAGCTTGATGCCGAGACGCGCAAGCGCCTGACCGACGACTTTCAGCGAATTCTCGATCACCTGAAGAAGTGACATGACCATGTTGAACCCTCAGACTTCAGGCCGTTCCCGCGATCCGTTCGAGCGCGTGCTCGTCCGCTACCACTCCATGCAGCGCGCAAGCCGATGGGGCGTGCTCGCTGGTATCGCTCTTGGCGGCTTCTTCCTGCTCGATTCGGTGCTTTGGCCGATTGCCGACGACTACAACCGCCGCGCTGACCGCATGGAATCCGTGCTGCACAACGCATCGGAGCGTGCGACTGGACTTCCCGACGACATCGTCAATGCCGCGCTTTCCCACGGCCCAAATTCGGTGCCCAAGCTGGAATCCGTCGGCAAGGACAAACTCGCCGGAGCCATCGCCGAGATCTTCAAGAAAAAGAACATCAACCCTGGCCAAGATGTGCGCCCGGCGCAGCCGCTCCCCGCGAGCGTGCTTCCAGACATCGCCGCCTCGCTCGGCGGCGCGATGGGTAAGACGGTCGCTGAAGTGCGATTCGAGGGAACTCCCGACGCGGTGCTCGCGGTTCTGAACGAGCTCGACAACAGCAATGCGATCGATGCCATCGGCGACCTGCGACTGAACTACAGCGCCGCCACCAAGCGCGTCAGCGTGCAGATGAGCCTTGAGAAGTGGGGCGTCGTGCGGAAGTCGGGACGAGGTGGCGCATGAAAGTCATTCTTGATCGACTCCCTGGCGGTCTGCGCGCTGGAACTCCCGTGTTGGTTTCGGCTGCAGCAGTCGGACTCAGCGCAATCGTCCTTGCCTATGGCATCAGTGCGGTTGGAAAGTCGCTGATCCAACCGTCGCTTGATTCGACACAAGCAGACCCACTCGCCGCGCTCGCCGTCCAAAGCACAGCGTTGCTTGAAAACAGCCGCAAGCGCTTCGAAGGCCGCTCGATGTACTCATTGCCGCCGATGCCGCCGCGCAAGCCGCGGGTTGTCGACCTGCCGAAGCCCGTTGATCCGCCCAAGGTTGACCTCGGCCCTGCCCCGCCGCCTGCGCTCTACACCGGCCCGGCTCCCACCAGCGTGATTGGAAACTATGTCTTCTTCGCCACGCTCGGCGACGAGAACAAGAGCATCAAGGTCGGCGAGTCCAAGAACGGCATCAGCGTGATTTCCGTGAACGCGCCGTACTCGGTCAAGCTCGGCTATCAGCGCGGCGAATACACGGTTTCGGTTTGGGCGCGAGCGGAGGATCGCCTGACGAAGGGCGAACTTGCGCCTTCGCGCGTGACTGGCGTGGTTGGAAATGGCGCGGTGGTGAATGGCGCAGGGGTCAATGGCACGGGGGTCAACGGCGCAGCGGCCGGTAGCGCGGCGGGCGTCCGTGGCGTTCCCGGTGGCCTTCCTGCCAGCGGGGCGGATGGCGGAAAGGCTGAGGCTGGACTCGCTGGTACTAAGTTTGGAACTGGCTCTGGAATTGGCGCGGGGATGCGCCCTGGGGCAAGCACGAAAATTCCACGATCACAGCCGCCGACCGCGAACCCCCTTACCGACATCCCTGGCGATCAGCCGGGCGGTGATGTGCCGTCGGGCACGGGTCCTGAAGGCGAGCCGCAGGTGTTGCCGTCCGCCGCGATGAAACCGCAGCAGTTTCCGCCGCCGGCGCCCGGAGAAGTTGTTCCGCCGCCGGAGTACGTTGATCGCGAATCGCTCCCCGCTCCTTTGCTCGATGCGCAGATCTCCGCGATGACCATAGTGCAGGCTCGTTCAGCGCTTTTGGCCATCAACGCGACTGACTCGTTGAGTGTGGACGATCACAGCCGAGCGCGGCTCGACCACGAGCGCGCCCTGCTGCGGACCCGCCTCGACCGCAACCCATGAGGCCGACCGCGGAGTCCGACCGCGGAGCCCGACCGAATGCGTCTGAAGGCAGGCGCGGGCCGACTCAACGAATTTCCCCACCGCAATTGACCGCTTTGAGCATCGGTTGCCGATTGAAGCGATACGAATGAGACTTTCCGCCCCCACAGGTGGAGACGACAGCGAACCTCAATGTGAACACGCGGCACTCGCCGCATGAGAACCGGAGTCTGAACTTGCGTCCGAATCGACTTTTCTTCCGCTCGCCGAGCCTGACCGACATCGTCCGCACCTCGGCGATCCTCGCACTCTCCGGCGCAGTCGCCCCGCTTGCACTCGCCGAGGCGATGCAGAACACCACCGCGACGCAGACAACTGGTCAAGACGAGAAGAAGGCTGACCCGCGCGATGTCGCCAGCTATGCGCCGACGCCACCAGCCACGGCCATCCCGTCGCAGTTGCGCGGCGTGCGCGTCGGGCGCCGCGTCGTCGACGACACGCCGGTGAAGTTGGTGTTCAAGAACGAAAGCATCGAGACCCTGATGCCGCTCATCTTCGAGTGGACGGGCAAGTATGTGTTCTACAAGCCGACTGACATTTCGAGCAAGAAGATCACTCTGGTCGGAGATCGCGAGATCCCCAAGAGCCAGGCGCTCGACTACATCTTTCAGGCGTTGAAGATGGAGGATCTTGCGGTCACCGAGACCGAGGATGTCATCTACATCGGACTCGCGACCCAGCAGAAGAAGACGCAGCCAGGCGTCGTGCTCGGGCCGGAGGAGGATGTGATGTCGATGACCGACAACGGTCTCTTCGTCACCAAGATCTTCCGCCTCGGCAAGTCACGGGCGACCGATGTGCTTGAGCGCATCGAGCCGCTGATTCCCGAGGATTACGCGCAGCTCGCTGCCGACGGCGACTCCAACCAGATCATTCTTTCGGGCGACATCGGCCTGGCCAAGAAGGTCCAGACCCTGATCAACATGCTCGACATCCCCTCGTGGGACGACTACGCGACCGAGACTTTCCGCCTCCAGTATCAGGACGCGGGAACTGTCGCGACGATCATCGAGGAGCTCTTTACCGACGATGGTTCGGCGGGTGGAAAGTCGGTGGGCGGCGCGCGCGCGCAGCCAAATCGCGCCAACCGCGGCGCTCCCCAGCAGCCTGGACAACCGGGCGGCGGGCAAGGTGGCGGTGGAGGCAACGGCCTCATCGTGACCGTGCTGCAGTCGATGAACTCGCTCACCGTGCGCGCAACCCCGACGGTTCTTGTTGAGATCCGCCGCCTCGTTGCCAACGCGTGGGATCTTCCACCGAACTCCGCGGGCAGCATCTTCCGCACCTATGACCTCAAGTTCGCTGATCCAACCAAGGTTCGTGACCTCCTGGGCACGCTGCTTGGTAGTGGATCGAGTTCGGGCGGTCGAACTGGTGGCGCTCAGGCCAGCAATCGCGCATTCGCCGGCGGCCGCGTTCCGGCGCAGGGTGGCCAAGGTGGCGGCGACGGTTCGCCGACATCGGCTGTGGCCAACATCTTCTCGATCGAAGCCTACCCCGACTCAAACCGCTTGGTCGTCATTTCGAAGACGCCCGACAACTACGAGTGGCTCGACAAGTGGATCAACGACCTTGATCAGCCGTTCACTTCCGGTCTTCCGGTCAATGTGCCGCTGAAGCACGCGGGCGCTGTGGAGCTCAGCGAGATCCTGAACACGCTGCTTGCTTCCTCAGGCTCTGAGGGCGGCGGCCTGCGCTTGCCCGATGAAGGCATCCAGGGCCTGAGTTCGAGCTTCGACTCTGGACTCGGCGGCGACACGGCCCAGCAATCCTCGGGATTCAATGTCGGCGGTCAGGGTGCGGACAATCAGTTGCGCTTCCCGTGGCAAGGCTCGCGTGCGGGCCAGGGCGCGGCGGGTGGCGGAACACCGAGCGAAGTCAGCGGACTCATCGGTCGAAGCCGAGTGGTGCCCAACTCCGAGCAGAACTCGGTGCTCGTGATGGCGCCGCCGGAAGTCGAAAAGAAGGTCATCGAAATCATCCACGAGCTCGACAAGCCTGGTCGCCAGGTGATGATCACCGCCGTGCTTGCAGAAGTGAAAGTCGGCGACGGCTTCTCGTGGGGCGCGCGCGTTGGAACAGGCCTGACCGCTCCGATCAACGGTGGCGACAACGGCGTCGGCGGAAGCCTTTCGCTTGCGCTCACCAAGGGCAACGGCGCAGGCCAGCCCGCTGGTTCGCAGAACTTCGCTGCACCGTGGTTTGACACCAGCCTTCTCGATGTGCAGACCAGCGACAACCTCGGGTTCTTCCTGCAGGCACTTTCGACCGACAATTCGGTGCGCATTCTGCAGCAGCCGCGCGTGTTCACTCGTGACAACAAGGAAGCGAAGTTCGTCGCTGGCCAGGATGTGTCGCTCATCACCGGCAACACCTCGGGCTTCGGAACCACTGGTACGACGCAGAGCTTTGAGCAGCAGTTTGTCGGCGTCGGCATCAATGTCCGTCCGCGCATCACCCAGGACAACAATGTGGCGATGGAGGTCGAGATCCTGCTTTCGAATGTCTCGGCCGCGGCCGGCTTCAACGGCAACCCGACCATCGATCGTCGACAGACCAACACCAATGTCACCGTGAAGAACGGTCAGACCATCGTGATCTCCGGTATTCGCCGCGAGCAGGAGACGACGGTTGATCGCCGCCTGCCCTTCCTCGGTGATATTCCGATCCTCGGCGCGGCGTTCAGCTCAACCGAGCGCCAGAAGGAAGTCGTCGAGTTGGTGGTGTTCCTGGTTCCCGTTGTCGTCGAGAATCCAGACGCCAACGACACCAACTACAACCAGACCGAGCGCGAGCGACTTCAGCAGTTGCAGCAGCCGTTGGAGAAGAGCTCGGAGACCCTGCTCAAGGAGAGCAAGTTCTTCTCGGATATCAAGGAAGCTAAGCCGATCAAGCCCGAGGAGATCGGCAAGAGTCCCGTAGCAGGCCAGCCGGCCACTACGCCGAGCACGACGCCGGCCACCACGCCAGCCACGCCGCCCGTCGCGCCCGCAGCGGAAACTCCCAAGCTGCCGTAAGACTGTATGAAGCCTGAATGCAGCAACCTTTGACCCGACCAAA
>Ga0114978_10005035_pt1 | contig 10608 bp, 10 predicted proteins | sample S_140212_EF_Meta_FD_87027 | JGI IMG/M metagenome (GOLD analysis project Ga0114978, IMG submission 87027) | Freshwater microbial communities from Lake Simoncouche, Canada to study carbon cycling - S_140212_EF_MetaG | ecosystem: Environmental > Aquatic > Freshwater > Lake | place: Lake...
CGTCGCGTGTGCACGAAACCGGCTTGCGTCAGACCGTCCTTGACCAGGCGTGCGGTGGTGTAGGTGGCGAGCGTGGCGCCGGGACGCGCGAGACGTGCGAGCGCTTGCAGGATGCGCGGATTCCACATCGCCGGGTTTTTCTGCGGCGAAAAACCGTCAAGATAAAACGCATCGGCTGCCGTCCGCAGACGCGGCAGCGCGTGTGCGATGTCATCAAACACCAGCGTGAGAGTGATGGCCTCATTTTCAAAATGCAGACGGTGCGTGCCGCCAAGCAGCAGTGGCCAGGCGGCGTGTAGCTGGGGTGCGATGGCGTTGAAGGCGGCGTAGCGCTCGTGCAGCTGCACCAGATCAGCCGCGCAGAACGGATGCTTCTCGATGGCCACATAGTGCAGCCGTGCGGGGCGCGCCGCATCATCACGCCAGGCCTGCCAGGTGGCGAGAAAGTTGATGCCGATGCCAAAGCCGGTTTCAACGATGGTGAAGACGGACCGGCCGGCCCAGCCCGCCGGCAGATCATTGCCGCCGAGAAACACATGCCGCGCCTGACCGGGGCCGGAATCAGCGCTGTGATAGATGTCGCCATAGGCCGCCGAGTACGGCGTGCCCGCGGCATCGAAGGCAAGGGTGGCAGCGTCGAGGGTGATCACAGCAGCTGCAATGTGTTGGACGTGTTGGATGTGTGGGAGGCGTGGGGCGGGCTATTTGTATTCGTCGAGCTGCGGCAGTTCCTGCGGCGAGTGATACCACACCGCTTTTGATTTCCAGAAAATGCTGTTGGTCGGCCGCGCCACCGGATCGGTATCAAGCACGCCGGCCGGGATCAGCATGTTGTCGGTGGTTTTGATCTTGTGCGGCATGCGCGTTCCGCACTCGGGGCAAAACCACACCGCGAAGCGTTCGCCCTGCGGATGATCGAAGCGTTTGAGCAGCGCCTCGCCGGCCAGCCATTTAAATTGCGTTTCGGGTACAAACAGATTCGCCGCGTGCGCGCTGCCGCTGGCTTTCTGGCAACGGCTGCAATGGCAGTAGCGAAAGCCGGCAAAGGGGGCGGCGGCTTCAAACTTGATCGAGCCGCAGAGGCAGCTACCGGTGATGGGCGTGGATGACATGAAGGGGACTCCTTGAGGATGAGCGCAGACTCTACACCAGCAAGGCCGCGTGCGCGCACAGGATGCTGAGCATGTTCTGATTGGGTAAACGCAAATTTTTGCGCAGTGCCGAAGCGTTTTCCTTGTGGTTATGTAAGCGTGGAAGTTTGCCCCGCAAGGCTGCTGCCCGTAAAATATGAGCCCGACTCATTCACCTACGACGCGTCCGACCTGGCGCGCCGGCGTTCGCGGAACTCACACATGAAATTTATTTCCAAACGCAGTGCACGTGCGTTGACCGTGCTTTTTTTGGCCGGTCTTTGCAGCGTCGCCGCGGCACAAAATTATCCTTCGAAGCCGATCCGCATGATTCTGCCGTTTCCGCCCGGTGCGCCGAGCGATATGGTAGGCCGCGTGGTGGCGCAGAAACTCGCCGAACAGCTTGGTGAGAACGTGATTCCTGATAACCGCCCCGGCGCCGGCGGCAATGTGGCGATGACCCAGCTGGCCAAGGCGCCGCCTGATGGCTATACGCTGACGGTGACGTCGCCGGTGCTGGCGCTGAGTCCGTCGCTCTACAAGAGCCTGCAATACGATCCGTTGAAAGATTTTGTGCCGGTGGCGCGTTTGGCTTCAATTGAAAACGTGATGCTGGTGCATCCGTCGGTGCCGACCAAGACGCTGAAGGAATTTGTCGCGCTGGCGCGGGCCAAACCGGGCAAGCTCAATTTTGGTTCGGGTGGTGCCGGCACCACCAATCATTTGGCCAACGAATTGCTCAAATTTACCGAGAAGATCGACATCACCCATGTGCCGTACAAGGGCGCGACGGTGGCCACCGTCGCTCTGATCGGTGGCGAGATCGATGAGGTGATCGTTTCGGTGGCCTCGGTGCTGCCCCTGATCAACGCCGGCAAGGTGCGGCCGCTGGCGGTGTTGTCGGAAAACCGTGTGGCGACGCTGCCCAATGTGCCGACGTCGAAAGAAGCGGGCTTTCCGAAATTTCAGATGTCGATCTGGTACGGCATGTTTGCACCGACCGGCACGCCGCGCGAGATCATCATGAAGCTCAACCGCGAAGTCATCAAAGGCATGGAAGGCCGCGAGGCGCGCGAGAAGATGGCGGCCGCCGGTATTGATCCGTGGCCGGGCACGCCGGAGCAACTCGGCGCGCTGTTGAAGAGCGAGATGGCGCGCTACGCGACCATCGTCGAGGCGGCGAAGCTGCCGAAGGAATAATCGCATCACATTTCGCGCGTCATGAGCGCGCGGCATTTGCACAAGGGGAATTTCAATGACTGACACAGCGCAAGCCTTGCGCGACAAAACCGCCATCGTCGGCGTCGGCCTGAAAATGGGCTCGTATCCGGAGAACACCGCACTTGAGCTGGCCGTGCAGTGTTATCAGGAGGCACTCGACGATGCGGGCCTGCAACGCGGCGACGTCGACGGTATCATCCAGCTCGCCTATGGCTATGACTATGACCGCTTTCTTGAAGCCGTCGGCACCGATGTGCGCTACGCCTATCAGGGTTGGAGTCACGGCCGCTTTATCGCGCCGATGCTGCAGCACGCGGCGATGGCGGTGGCCACCGGCATGGCGAAGGCGGTGGCCATCGTGCACGGCCGCCGGCGCAAGGCTTACGGCCAGACCGCCGATAGCGAGATGTGGCGCCAGGGCCTGGGGCCGCATGGTGAAAGCCCGGCCTATGGTGCGATGGGCCCGGTGTTTGGCGCGGCGATTGCCGCCCAGCGTTACTTCCATATGTACGGCGGCAGCAACGAAGATCTCGCTCCGATCGCGATGGCCTTTCGTAAACACGCCCGGCTGAATCCGAACGCGATGCGACGTGACCCGATGACGCGCGAGGATTATCTGAAATCGCGCTGGATCGTTGAGCCGCTGCGCCTGTTTGATTGCTGCCAGAACAACGACGGCGGTGCCTGCATCATCATCACCTCGGCCGATCGCGCCAAAGATTGCAAGAAGCCGCCGGTGTATATCTCGGGCATGCAGGGCGTGCACGCCGGCCGCCAGTTCCACAATCTGACGCTGCCGGGTCTTGGCGTGGCGCAGCAGGAAGTCTATAAATACACGCCGACCAAGGAAGACCTCTACGCCTATCAAATGGCCGGCATCACGCAGAAAGACGTCGACGCCCTGATCACCTACGATGCCTTCTCGCCGCTGGTGCTGTTTGGTCTTGAGCGGTTTGGTTTCTGCGGACCGGGCGAGGCCCGCGAGTTCGTCAAGGACGGCCGCATCGAACTCGGTGGCGAGTTGCCGATCAACACCTCGGGTGGTTTGCTCTCCGAGGGCCACATGATCGGCTGGAACCTGTTTGTCGAGGTGACGCGCCAGTTGCGTCACGAGTGCGGCGAGCGCCAGGTCAAGGATGCCGAGATCATTCAATACGGCAGCTTTCTCGGCGAATCCGTGATTTTCCGTCGCTAGGCAGGGCGCTGATGAAAGCGTTTTTTAAATTTCGCGCGCCCTCTCAATGCAGGGCATACACAACGGGGCACGCCGCCGTTGTTTCGACGCTGGTTAGATAGCGGGAGAAAAGAAATGAGTCTGCAACCACAGTCAAAAATGATCGATGAACACGGCCGCTACCTGCCGTTTGTTTATCCTGAAGAAGTCACCTTTTGGGAAGCCACACGCCAGCGTCAGCTGAAATTGCAGCGCTGCAGCGATTGCCACAAGGTCTGGTATCCGATCGGCTCGAATTGCCCGCACTGCTTCTCGATGAAGTGGGAGTGGGCGTTGATGAGCGGCCGCGGCGTGCTGCACAACTATGTCGTCATGCACAAGGCGTGGACCAAGTGGTTCGAATCGCGCGTGCCGTACGCAGTCGTGCAGGTCGAGCTCGAAGAGGGCGCGCGGCTGACCACCAATCTGCTCGAATGTGATTTGAAAGACATCAAGATCGGTATGCCGGTCGAAGCCTGTTACGAAGACATCTCGCCGGAAATCACGCTGTTGCAGTTCCGGCCCGTAAAGCGTTAATGGTTACCCGCCCTCCCCTGCGCAACGCGCGGGGGAGGGCGAACAGTGATCAACGATCTGCATGAACAATAGGAATGGATATGTCAGAAACGACTGCAAGCACGGGTAAAACGCTGGACGCAGACCGCGCCGATTCAGTACGCATGAGCGAAGCCGAGGCCACCGCCATCGGCATGCGCGCCTTGAAGGCGATCGGTTACAACGAAGAAGACGCCAGGATCGTGGTCGATCAGCTGATCGACAACGCGTTGTGCGGTTATCGCTTCGCGTCCTTGCCGCGCATCCTCGCGATCGCCACCGATCCAAAACATCTCAAGGGCCGGCAGCCGATCAAGATTGATCACGAAACGCCGCTCTCGGCACGCATGGATGGCGCGAACAACATCGGCTACGTCACCTGTTACCGCGCTGCGATGCTGGCGGCGGAAAAAGCGAAGAAAACCGGTTTCGCCTCGGTCGGCGTTTACAACAGCTATTACTCGGGCCGCAATGCTTACTTCGTCGAGCAGATCGTCAAGCAGGGCCTGGTGGCTTTTCATATCGCCAGCGCGCAACCGCGTGTGCTGCCGATCGGCGGCAAGCGTCCGGCGCTGGGTACCAATCCGATTTGTATCGGCTTTCCGTCGGACAACGGCCCGGTCGTATTCGACATGGGCACCGCGGCGCTGATGTGGGGCGATGTGATGCTGCATGCGCATCTCGGTGAAGAACTGCCGGCCGGCATTGGCTTTGACAAAGAAGGCAATGCATCGACCAATGCGGCGGCCGTGCTCGAAGGCGGTGTCGTGCCCTTCGGCGGTCACAAGGGTTATGTGCTGTCGCTGGCGGTGCAGTCGCTGGGTCTGCTCGCCGGCTCGGCGTTGGCCAAGGGTCAGGTCTCCGACTACGGCTTCCTGTTCTGGGTGATGGACCCGCAACTGATGTTGCCCGGCGGCGAGTTTAAAGCGCAGATGGCCGAGCTGGTGCAATTCATCAAGTCAACGCCCAAGCGTCCGGGGGTGGACGAGATCCGCATCCCGTCGGAGCGCGCGTATCGCGAACGCGAGCGCCGTCGCGCCGAAGGCTTGGTCTACGACCGCAAGGTCATCGATTCGTTGAACGCACTTTAAAAGGTTTGCCACCGGGGCCGCAGGGTGCACAGAGATCGAGGAGAACGCGGCGTGATCGTGTTCTGCCGCGGTGAACCGGCTCTGCCCCAGGGCTGATTAGTATTGAATTCATGACGACAAAAACTTCAGGGCCGCTCGCCGGCATGCGTGTAATGGACGTCAGCATCATGGCGGCCGGGCCGTGGACGGCGGCGCTGCTGGGTATGCTGGGCGCCGAAGTCATCAAGGTTGAACCGCCAGCCGGGGACGGCACGCGCTGGGTGGCACCGACGCAAAAAGGCATGGGCACCAACTACATGTCGATGAACGTCAATAAAAAAGACATCGTGCTCGATTTCAAAAAGGCTGAAGACCGCGCCACCGCCCTTGAGCTCGCCGCCACCTGTGATGTCTTTGTACAGAACTTTCGTGTTGGCGTGATCGAGCGCCTGGGCCTCGATTACGAATCGCTGCGCAAGGTCAATCCGGATATCGTTTATTGCGCGATCTCCGGTTTTGGCGAAGTCGGGCCGCTGGCGAAAGCCGGTTGCGCCGATTACATCATGCAGGCGTATTCGGGCTTTGCGCGCTTGAACGGCGCGCCGGGTGAAACCCTCGAAGCCTTTCGCTTCACCGGTTTTCTGGATCTCACTACAGCCAGTGTTGCCACCGAGGCGGTACTCGCCGCGCTGCTCGAACGGGCCATGGGCGGCAGCGGACAGAAAGTTGAAGTCTCGATGCTGGAGGCGGCGCTGGAGATTCAAGCCACGCGCATCGCCGAATATCTCGGCGGCGGTTTGATCCCGGCGCCGCGCGGCAGTGAATCACCGGGCATCGTGCCCGACCGCGCCTTTGCCACCCTCGACGACGAGGTGTTTGTCACGGCGCACAACGACGCTGAATTCGCCGGCTTTTGTCGCGCCCTGGAGCGCCCGCAACTGGCGGCCGATCCGCGCTTTCTCAGCAATCGTTTGCGCGTTGAACATCGCGAGGCTTTGTTTGCCGAAGTTGCACCAGTGTTCAAGGCGCGGCCGGCTTTGTGGTGGCAGCGTGTGATGCAGCGCGAAGGCGTTGCGTGCACGCAGGCCTTCCGCTTTGAAACCTTCCGTCATCATCAGCAGGTGGTGATGAACGAAATGATCGCCAACGTCGCCACGCGCGACTGGGGCACGGTGTCGGTGGCCGGACTGCCGTGGCATTTTGCGCAGACGCCGTGCGGCGTGTTTGAGGCGCCGCGTCCCGGTGCAGACACCGCTGCCGTGCTGGCCGATCTGGCTGCCCGCAAGTCAGGGGTGCGCGCATGAGTGTGCTGAAAAAAATCCGCGTCGTTGAATTCGCCGAAGGCGTGCCGGGGCCGCTCGCCGCACTGCGTCTCTCGGATCTCGGTGCCGATGTGATCAAGGTTGAAACCCAAGACGGCGACTGGTTGCGCCACGCCGCCCCCGCGCTGCCCGACAGCCACATGAGTGCCGCGTTTTTTGAACTCAACCGTGGCAAGCGTTCGGTGCGGCTCGATGAGCATTTGACGCTGGCCGCGTTGCTGAAAAACGCCGACGTCTTTATCACCGATCGCACGCCGGAAGAACTCGCCGCGCTGGGCGTCGACGGCATAGACGCCGAACCGTATGCAGCCAATCCGAAGCTGGTGCGCGTCAGCATCAGTTTCTGGGGCGATCAAGGGCCGCTGCGTTTGCACAAAGGTTCGGAGCTCGCCGCGCAGGCGATGGCCGGTTACACGCGTTATCTCGGTTCACGCGATACGCCGTCCTGCCGGCTGGGGGCGGATGTGGCGTGTGCGGGCACCGGTATTTTTGCGGTGCAGGCGACGCTGGCTGCGCTGATTGCGCGCGCGAAGAGCGGCACCGGTCAACGCGTCACGCTCTCGCTGCTCAATTCCTTGCTGGCGTTAAAAAGCATTCATCTGGCCGCGCAGTCCGATCCGGATGTCTACGCCGGGCCGCGCGTTGGTGGTGCCAACTATCCGCCCGAGCGCGGCTGGAAGACCGGTGACGAGCCGATCTTTTTCGCCTTCGGCGGTTCGGTCGGCGCGGAAGGCCGGCCGGGCTGGGTGAAATTTTGCGAGGAGGCCGGTTTCAACAGCCTGCTCGAAGACCCGCGCTTCGACAAGATCGGTCGTGACTCGACCGGTTACGGCATCCATGTGCAGGCGCTGCGTGCTGAATATGAACGTGAGTTTGCGCGTTACTCGGCCGAAGAATTGGTCGCGCTAATTCGCAAACACGCCGGCAATGCCGCCAGCTATCAGCGCGCCGATCATGCGCTCGCGCATCCGCAGACCCAGGCCTTGAATGTGGTGCGTGAAGTGCCCGCTGCGAACGGCGCGACGGTGCGCGTGCGCGCGTTTCCGGCGCGCTTCTCGCAGCTGCAACCGGAGATCAAAGGCGTGGCACCGGCGTTGGGCGAACACACGCAGACGGTCGCCGCTGAGATCCGCGGCTAGTCTTTCCGGGCCGCGGTTTTATTCGGCTTGCAGATTGGCCGCTTTGACCACCCGCCCCCAGCGCGCGTGTTCGTCGCGCAGATAACGGCGCGTCTCCTCGGGGTTTAACGGTTGCACGATGCCGCCGACTTCTTCGAGCGGTTGACGGATGCGTGGCGTCAGCAACAAGCGGTTGATCTCCGCGTTTAACAACTCGACGATTTCTTTGGGCGTGCCCTTCGGCGCGAGCCAGGCATACCACGCAGTGAGTTCGGCGTCCGCACCGCCTTGTTCCAGCCACGTCGGCACCTCGGGCAGCGCCTTGATGCGTGTCGCGCTGGTGACTGCCAGCGGTGTTACTTCACCGGCCTGGATACGCGGCAGCATCGGTTGCGCGGTGTCGACCATCAGCTGCACATCCCCGCGGCGCAAGGCGATATAAGCCTGCGAGGTGGTTTGCAGGCCGACGATGGTAAAGCGGATGTTTTGCTGCGCCATCAGGGCGGCCGCCACCAGATGTGACGAGCCGCCGTAACCCAGCCGCGCGACCAGCAGCTTGTCGGGATTTTTGCGCGCGAACTCGATCACCTCTTTCAATGAACGATAGGGTGCGGCTTTCTCCGCCACCCACAGCATCGGCTGCATGACGTGGCGTGCGACCGGCTCGAAATCCTCGGCAGCGTTATAGCGCGCGTCCGCCTGCAGATGCGGATTCACCGCAAGTGTGGTCATGGTCGAGAACATCAGCGTGTAACCGTCGGCGCGCGCCCGTTTGACTGCATCGACGGCAATCGCACCGTTGGCACCGGTGCGATTGAGGACGACGATATTTTGTTTGAGCGCAGTTTTTAATTCTTCGCCCAGCTGCCGCACGAGGATATCGGCGGCGCTGCCGGGAAAATTCCCCACCACGATGGTCAGCGGCTTTGTCGGATAGCTTTGTGCGGTGGCCGCTGTGGTGACGATAGCGGCAGCCAGTGCCGCGGCGCTCAAGGGTAGGCAGACCGCCGCCCGCCGCAGGACAGTGTCGTAAACAGGTTGCATGATGGAATCTCCCGTAACGTGCAATCGGTACTTTGCGTTCATTGCGTGTGTGGCCGGTTTCGCGCCCAGCCTTTTTTTTATGCAGTGATGATAAGGCAAGCGATGTGCCTCTGCCGCTGTGTTGTGGTTTAATCGTGGCACAGTGTTTACGGGGGAGTGTTCAACATGGTGCAGGCAATCAACGGACCGCAGGCGATCGCCGGGCGGATCAGTGTCACCTCAAAACTCAGTCCTGATGCGGCCTACTGGCGTTCGGGCTATATGGGCGGCCGGCCCAGCGGTGTGGTGGTCGATGATCCGCAGGCGTTTTTGCTGGAGATGAGCGCGCAGCAAAAACTCATCGCGCATTTTCACGAGGTCGACCAGTTTCAGATTTTTGTTGGCGGCAGCGGGGTCATCGGCCGCAATAAACCGGCGACCATGGCCAACACCATGCACTATGCCGATCATCACACGGCCTACGGGCCGATCGTCGCCAGCGCGCAGGGCTTTTCGTATTTCACGCTGCGCGCGCAAACCGATGCCGGTGCCGTCGAGATCGACAAGCCCGGCTATCGTGAAAAATTAAAGCCCAGCAAGAAGCGGCATTTTCTCTCTGAGATGGTGTTGAGCACCGGGCCGGTGTTGGCGGATCGCCAGACCAGTTCGCTTGAAGCCTTGATCCCCAATCAGGATCAATACGATGACCGGCTTGGCGCTTATCTGTTGCGCGCCGGTGCCGGCATGACGGTCAGCGGCCCCGATCCGCGCGGCAGTGGCGGTCAATATTATCTGGTGATGAATGGCGGCCTGACCTACAAGGGCGCGGATTATCCCTTGTGGTCGCTGTTGTTCATCGGGCCCAATGATGAAGCTTGCACTTTCACCGCCAGTGCCGCTGGGGTTGAAGTATTTATCGGGCAGTATCCGCGTCGCGATTGAGTCTGGCCCGCCCGCGCTTGAAGACGCGGCTGTGTGACGGTGAGCCGAGACGCCTTTGCGACGTCCCAATAGAGAAGTCTTAAAGCCGCGGATCGCGATGCCCGGTGGCGAGTCCGGTATCAGCCACCTCGGAGCCCCGCGTAGCGATGGGCAGACTGACACCCAAGGCGCGCGCAAACTCCAGCACCAGATGCAAATCCTTGCGCAGATTTGGCAGTGCGGCGCCCGCCGCGCTGGCCTCCAGCATGCCTTTCCAGCGCGGGCCCAGATCGGGCCAGGCCTCCAGCACGCCACTATTGGCGAGCCCTTGTTGCAACACCGCTTTCATCACCGTGGCGTCGACACCGCCGGCCACCCCCAGCGACAGCCCTTCGAGCAGCGCCATCACATTCAAACCAAACACCAGTTGATGCGCGAGCTTGGCCGCCTGTCCGGTGCCGGCTGCACCGGTGTGTGTGATCTCGCGTGCAAACACGCGCAACACCGGCAGCGCGCGCGCCAGCGTTGGCGCCGCACCGCCCACCATCAAGCTCAAGGCGCCTTGTTGTGCCGCGATGATGCCGCCGGAGATCGGGATGTCGAGCACTGCCACCGCCTGCGCTTCCAAAGCGGCGGCGATCTGGCGCACCGGTTCCGGCCCCAGCGTGCTGCCAAGCGCGAGTATGGTGTGCGCCCGCAGATGGCCCTGCATGCCGTTCGCACCGAAGACGATGTCGTCGGTCTGTGCGCGATCAGAGACGAGGCTGATGATGAGTTCGCTGTGCTCTGCCACTGCCGCCGGTGAGTCACAGGCGGTAGCCCCTTGCGCCTGCAAGGCGTTGACCGCTGCGGCGCGCACATCGTAGACCGCCACCGCATAACCGGCCTTCAACAACAATTCAGCGACGGGACGGCCTAGTGCGCCGAGTCCGATCACACCGGTGCGCCGGATCGCCGGCGTGACGGGATTATTCATCAGCGCTTGCTCTTGTTCATTCGGCCTTGATGCCGGCGCTCTTGATGACTTGCGCATAG
>Ga0114978_10005036_pt1 | contig 10607 bp, 13 predicted proteins | sample S_140212_EF_Meta_FD_87027 | JGI IMG/M metagenome (GOLD analysis project Ga0114978, IMG submission 87027) | Freshwater microbial communities from Lake Simoncouche, Canada to study carbon cycling - S_140212_EF_MetaG | ecosystem: Environmental > Aquatic > Freshwater > Lake | place: Lake...
GAGGTCTCTCCAATTAAGGAAAAGGTCTATGATTTCACTGTTGAGCACACAAAAAATTTCATGACATATTCTGGTCATCTATGTAGAGACACCTTTCATTTAGCTGGTGTAGCAAGTAAGTCGAATGTTACGAGAGGTGTTCCCCGTTTGAAGGAGTTGCTCAAGGTTTCTCAGAATCCCAAGGCGATTTCCCTAACAATTCCACTCAAGAAGGAGTATTCAAATTCCAAGGCAAAGGCGCGTGAGGTGGCCCAGGAATTGGAGCTAACACTTCTTCGTGATATGACGATTAAGACGGCTATTTACTATGACCCCACTGATTCTTCTACTGTGTTAAAGGAAGACAGAGAGTTGCTTATGTTTTACAAGATGTTTGAAGCAACGGAGCAGGTACAGGAATCATGGAGTAAGTATATTCTCCGTCTTGAATTCAATCGTCAGAACATGTTTGACAAGAATATTACAATGGATGACATTCTATTCGTATTGCGACGACGATTTGAGGATGAGGTGCAGCTTGTATATTCTGATTTCAATAGCAAGAAGCTTGTTATGCGTATTCGCTTGTCAAATGATTCTTTGAACGAGACTAAGACTGACCCTGCTTCTCTTGATGCTCTCTCTGCATATAAGAAGTTCCAGAACAAGCTCCTGAACTCTGTTATTATTCGCGGCCTACCTGGAATTAAGGCGGTCACTTTCAGAAAGGGGTCTGAGCTTCTTACTTATAACAAGAACGAGGGAAAATACGAGACTCGTGAAGAGTATATCCTAGACACGGATGGAACAAATTTGCTCGAGGTTATGAATCATCCTGCGGTAGACGCAACTCGTGTAACAAGCACACACGTTCATGATATTTATCCCATCCTTGGTATTGAGGCTACGCGCCACATCCTTTACACGGAGATTACTACGCTGTTTGAGGAAGGTCAGATTAATTATCGCCACCTTGGTCTATTGGTTGATGTAATGACTCGTGCTGGTCGTCTGATGTCAGTTGACCGATATGGAATTAATAAGCTTGATATTGGTCCCCTAGCTAAGGCGAGTTTTGAGGAGACTGAGCGCATCTTATTGAAGGCGGCTGTGTTTGGCGAAATTGATCCAGTGACTGGAGTATCTGCGAATATTATGACGGGTCAGCCTATTCGTGGTGGCACGGCATTTAGTGATATCTTGTTGGACGAAGTGGCTGTTCTTAGATTGCAGAAGGGATTGCCTCAACCGACGGTGCTTGAAGGAGAAGCGCCGTTTGTGGAAGATGAGGATGAAGTTCCAGAGAATGATATGTGTAATGCAGCGAGGTTGAAGATGAACCTCACGCTACCAACATCAATGGTTTATTTGGAAGATGAGCCTGATATTGAATTCAGCGAATTGCAAGATTAAAAATATTGTCTAAAGTATAATGCCAGCGCCAGGAAATAACAAGCCGCCAGCAATAGTGAGGACTGGGACAGTTGGTACTGTAGTGCATGGAGGTCCTAATAAACCCCCTGCCACAAGTTCCCGTCGTTCAAGAAAACAGCGTAGACAAAATAAGCAAAAGAAGCAAAAGAAAACAAGAAGAGTATAAAATTCAAAGCCCTAAACGATTTACTCTATAATATTCTAATGCAGGCCGAGCCCTGGGAAACTAATAATTTTATTAGTTTGCGAGGTATAAATTTAAAAGATCTAGAACCTTTTTGTATATATGAAGGGTGGAAGGAAATAGACCACGAAATTATTATTACAATGAAAAACAAGATTCCCGAAAACGCGGAAGAATGGGAACTTCGCAAGAAAATCACAAATCCATATGAAATCATTTTTTCAGGTGATGAATGTTTTCCAAGTTTGGCAAAAGTCCATCCACTCAGCCGCTCATATTTCAAAATGATTGAAATGCTTAGTTATATTAATTTTTGGGACAACGTTGAAAGCCTTTCGGCTGAACCATTCAGCTCAGCCCATATTTGTGAAGGTCCAGGTGGATTCATACAGTGCGTCGTGGAAAACTTAGAGAGACTGAAAGTCCCTATCAAAGCCATCCACGCAATGACTCTAAGACCAACACGCTCACATATTCCCGGTTGGAGAAGGTCTGCAAATTTCTTAAAAAAGAATCCACAAATCCAACTTGAATATGGCGAAGATGATACAGGAAATATATTAAACCACGCAAATCAAATGGCGTTCGTTAAAAAGGCAGATGGTGCACATCTATTCACGGCAGACGGCGGGTTTGATTTCAGCATTAACTATACAAACCAAGAAAAAATGGCCTTTCCCCTTCTTGTTGCATCTTTCACAATTGGACTTCTATCAATACGTAAAGGGGGGACAATGATTATAAAGCTTTTTGATATTTACGGAAAAGCAACACAAGATCTTTTTCTAGGATCCGCGCTCTTCTTTGAAGAATTTACGATTTACAAGCCAGCAACAAGTCGTCCATGCAATTCTGAACGATATTTTATTGGCGTTGGATATCACGGAAAAGAATCAGCTGCAGAATTCATAGCGCATCTTCAATCAATACATTGCCAGGAACAACAAATGCAAAAGCAAAATAACCCTATTACACAATTATTCAAGAATCCTTGGCCTGTCACGGTAACTGATGCAGTGAATGAACAAATTAAATGGCAAGAAACTCTACAGATTTCAGCAATTAATGATACTCTAAATCTGGATAAAGATAGTATTCATGATAGAATAAACAAGGGATTTCAAATGAGTAAGAGGTGGTGTGATACGTTTGGTGTGAAATACGAGTAAAAATTGACTATTTTACCCGCTTATGAAAAAGAGCATAAATATGGAACACCAACAAGAAGATCCTCTCATAAGTTCTATCATTCCTCATTCTCTAGTTATGACTTTTGAAGAATGCGAGTATTGTGGACAAACAAATACTGCACAAGAAACTGTCATGTATCTGTTTGGTATTAAAACATGTAATGAACATATTCGCCTTGCTAAGAAGGATTGTGAAGCATATATGCATGAAAGGAAGATAGTAAAGATAAATGATGCTCTTAGAACTCCAGTGTTAAAGGAGTTCTTTGAATATTTAAATGAATTTCCAGTCAAGAGAACAAGCGGTGTTATTGAAAATGGGTGGAGTATTTTAATGAACGATGCGCATATTAGTTTCTTTAAAGAAACATGGAATATTCATGTTTGTAATAACTCTGATATCAATAAGAAAATCCCTATTAGCGAATTTCTTAAAGATGAAATTATTGAAGCTATGCCGAATCCTCCTCCAAAGGAATTAGTTGAACAAGTTATTGATATTCTAAATGAAGGAGTTTATAAGAGTTCTTATTTGACTTATTTGTCTGAAAATCCCATGAAACACACAGAACCTTCTTTCGTTCAAACTACTCTATATGATGGAAAGGAAGTTAGAGTTCTTGTCCCTGAAAATACCGTGAAGTGCCGAATTTAGGCACTTCACTCTGATGGCTAGAGCGATAAGTTAATGAATTCCCAATGTAATAAGCCGACTCTGTCGGCTTATACTTGGGAGTTCTTAACTTAAGCACTAGACGTTATGCCTTAAGAAGTCGTAGAACTAATATACGGCTTAATATAAGTATCATAAAGCCTCTGGCCTACAACCCCAGACGCTTGATCTTGAGTCATCTCGCTAGTTCCCATACGCTCTAACATGGCCAACATTGTGCGCAAAGCTGCCTCATTTGATATATCAATCTTAAATAACATTTTATACAAGGATGGATAGTCTCTTGCAAAAACAGGGACAGATTTCGTAATTTCTTCCTGCGTCTTACCTTCGGCCTTGAGCACCTTAACTTTTTCAATGCTTTCCTTTATAAATTTACTGCGGGCTGCAGCAACTTCTGGATCTAAAGGGATACTTGGCTCTTCTGGTGGAGGTCCAGATGGTGCAGGCATTCTTCAAATACTATACATAATTCATTTTAGACCCTGACCGTAGATAATGTCCACTCTTCCCCCAACTCCATCTTATAACCCACATATTCCAATTATAACATCCGAAGGTGGCTCTCCTGCTGCATACAAAGACCCAAACTCTCCGGAATCTTTAATGAAGAAAACAACGCTTTTAAAAGCACAAACGGCAGTTGATACAACATATGATGTTGATTTGAATAAGGTGACCGAATCATTCAAAGCTTCTATGCGCCCATTTAATAGAAATCATAGTTATTTGCATTATTTTTTATTAGTAATTCTAGTCACTGTATTCTATTTCAAAAAATCTCTTGGCAAATTCGTAAAAACATCATATTCTTATTTACGGCGTATCTTTCAGAATGGAGCAAGAAGAATCTCTTCCTCCACATGATATACAGAAATATAGGAGAATCTTAGAAATTATATGCGATTATAAAATTAAGTTAATTGAAGAATTTACAAAAACATCACAGGACCCCTCTATCTTACAGGATTTACCGAGAATATTATTGCCTGCATCAAAATCTATTATAAACTTTGTTGTAAGGAATGAAGAGCCTGTTAATCCAGACGAGAATTTAAAAGTGTGTATTGAAGCTTTAAAGAAAGAAACGACCATCTGGAATTTTGATGTAACAATATTAATACATGAATGGTGTGATATAATATTCAATGAGTATATGTTTTCTGATATTGAAGTAATATTATCTAATTACAAATAGAATGGCGCGTAAATCTCTAAAACTCATACATAATAAGTGTCCTCCTGGATATGTTAAGCGGGCTGGGTATACGCGTAAAAATACTGGAAAGTATGTAAAGGCTGCTTGCATAAAAAGCACCTCGCCGTATGCAACAAGGCCAAATAAAACTAGAAAAGCACCCCCCAGTGGTGTCCCGGCATACGTACAATGTGGTCCAGGAGAGATTTCACGCTCTTCTTACATCCGTCATTATACATCAAAGAAAAACAATAAGGTAAAGGCTATTGTTGTTAAGGCTGCTTGTGTAAGAGATACTGGCAAGCTTGGGAAATTACCGACACCTTCTTCAATTGGACCTTTAAGACAAGGAGAACTCCAGAGATTTGGATATTCTTATAAACTTCCTGATGAAGTGAGACATCAGAGCCTCAGAAATGCTATAAATGAACTAGGAGCGCTAGACGTTTATAGAAAACTAGATGCAGTTGGTAAACTAACCATGCGAACAAGCCCTAAAGCATCGGTGGCATTTATGACTGATCGTGATTGGATACGCAAAAACTTTGTGTTAAAAGCATTCTAGATAATAACTCCGCCAAGAATAAAAAATCTGCGAACCTCTGGTTACTGATTTTTATATTTACCGAGCAGATGCTGGGCTTTCTTATTATAACAGCAATATTTATATTTATACTGTCCAGTTTTTCACAATTACTATCTATAAAAGAAGTCCAAGATAACTGGGAAAAATATCGCTGCAGACCCGATGTAATAATGGCAGCTTCATTGTATGGTCATAACACATCTGAAAACTTCAACTTCTGCATAGGGAATGCATTTGAACAAAGAGCTAAAGCAATTATTGGACCATTTTTCGTATATCTCAAAGAATTTGTCGATATTCTTATGACTATGCTTGAAAGTATAAATTCCGTGAGGATGATATTTGCAACTATAGTGGGGAGTATTACTACAGTTTTTTCAGAATTCTCTTCCCGTATCCAAGCCCTCTTCTACAGGATTCAAATGTCAGCTATACGAATGAAATTCTTAATGGGGCGGGTATTTGCCACCTTGTATGCAGTCATGTTTATGGGACTTACTGGAATAAGAGCCACACAGAATTTTGGAAATACCTTTCTTTTTAAATTCCTAGACACATTCTGCTTTCATCCGAACACGCTGGTCCATATTCAATCAAAGGGAATGATACCAATTAAAGATGTGAAAATTGGTGATACTTTTACAACAGGCGACAGAGTTACTGCAACCTTTCAATTCAAAGCAGACGGTCAAGAAATGGTTAGCTTAAATAATATCATTGTAAGCACAAACCACTTCCTTTTACACAATGGCAAATGGATTAAGGCGGTAGATCATCCAAATGCAAAGAGAATTGCAGATTGGTCTGGAGGAGCTGAAAAACCTCTCATTTGTCTAAATACAAATACGCATTCATTTCCTATAGGCCCTTATATTTTTAGAGATTACGACGAGACAGATTCCGGCGACATAGAATCTATGGAAATGGCTCTAACTATGTTAAATGGAAAACCGTCTTCTAGCCCCCCTGGACCTGCAGGAGCGGCGGCATGCCATGGAAAAACTCTTCTAAAAGTGAAAAATCAAGCCCCGGCTCAAGCATCATCCATTCAACTTGGAACTATGCTCACAATGGGAGAGGTTATTGGAATTGTGAAAAAGGAGTGCACAACTATTTCTAAATATGGCGACGAGATATTTGCATCTGGAACTGCCGTCTGGTGTATGACAACAAAGACATGGCGACGTGTTTCAGATATAACTGGCGCAAAGGAGCTTGAGCAACCAGAGGTATTTTACTCGTTTATAGTGACTCCATCGGCATCAATTGTAACAGCCTCTGACACAGTATTCCGAGATTATATGGAAGTCCATACTCCAGATTTAGAATTGCCTTATGCGGCATCATTGAATAGCCTTTCTATCTAGACTTTCAACAGAATGCTAGAGGCGCTTCCGCTTCTAGTTACAACCTTATTAATGGTAGGTGTATTTTCATATGCATATGCAACTGTAGAACTTAAAAAGATTCGCGCAAATTGGAATACACTTCGTTGCGATCCGCTTGTTGTTCTTATTGCACAAATGGTCCCTACAGATCCGAATATAGACCCTTCAGAATTTGCTACTGAAAATTTTAAGTTTTGTACCGAGAAATTGGTTGATGCATCTATATCTATATTTATTCAACCAATGTTAAAAATATTTACATCTCAACTGGGTGCAACTGAAAATATAAAAAATTCCATAAATTATCTAAAAACCGCAGCCACGTCTCTCTTAGATCCTATTAATGACTCTTTTAATAATTCGTGGAGTTCAGTAAAAGTATTAGTATATCAAATTGCGAGAGTATTTTACAATATCCATAGCGCAATGGATCGCATTTTCGGTATAGCCACCGCAAGTGTTTTTGCTGGAATTTCTTTGTTTAAAGGTATTCAAAATGCAGTAGGATTTGTTATACAAATTATCATAGCGATTCTTATTGTTCTCTGTGTTCTTGTTATATTTTTATATTTTGTTATGTGGCCTGTTATTCCTATTATTTTAACAATGATTGGAATCTTATCATCAAGTGTTTATGCTGCAAATGTAAGCGGAATGACCGATTCATTTTGCGTTGCGCCAGATACACTTGTTAGACTGGCAGATGGGTGGAAAAAGGTCCGTGATATAGTTCCAGGCGATAAATTAAATGATGGGACCGTCGAGGGTGTTTTGAAGACGGCTGGGTCTTTGTGTGTTGAAATAGAAGGTGTTATTATAAGCAGAAGTCATTTAGTATATACGGATAAATGGATTTCTGCTGGAGATCATCCCTTGGCTAAAAATATAGATACTGTGCCAGATTTCTTATACTGCTTGAATACAAGCAATCATATATGGGAAGTGAAATCTTCAGAAGATTCTAAGAGTTTACTCCTAAGAGATTGGGAAGAATTGCCAGAGGGATTTGATTTAGAATGGGAAGATTTAGTATATAATTTATTAAATAATAATGATAGCAGTTCTTTAACTAGTGCAGGCAGAGGGCTAGTTGGTCCTAAATCGTATGTCATAAATATGTCAGGCGATACAATTCCCATAACAGAAGTTCAGATTGGGGATTATATAAGAGACGGAATTGCGACTACAAAGGTAATTGGTTTATATAAAGATTCTGCAACAGATGTTCCAGTAAGAGGTCCTAATGCCTCATGTTGGGTTTATAGAAACGTGACTTCTTCTTGGGAACATGCCTTTTTTAAAGCAACAGAATTCGGTAAAGAAGGATATCAGCTTATTACCGAATCAGGACAATATGCAGTAATATTCTCTATTGGAGCACAGAGTCAAAAAATTATCATTAGAGATTTTACAGAAGTTGGTGCAGACCAAATTCATAAAACATACCCATTTACTTCTAAAATTCTCAATGACTTTCAATAAATATTTAATACCGTTACCGTCAAATATAAAAGTTAAGAACCACCTGGTTCTTAACTTTTATATTTTCGGAAATGCTGTTAAGTGCTAGAATTTAAGAAACCGAACGAAGTTCGGTGTACTTAAATTCGGAACTTAACGGTAGAATGCTTCGTCGCACGACTTTTTTAATAAGTGCCCTCTGCTTATTAATTCTTGCAAACGTTTTAATGATGTCTTATGCATCCCCTGTTTTTAAAGCCACCGGCGAGGGTTTTGCGGATTATATGGGAAAGAAGGGTTCTGGCTTCGCAAATCCCAATAAGGAAACCGCCGGCTTTCGTAATTATTCCCCTGGAGGTGCAAAGGACTTATACCAACCTATAGGTAATTTTGATAACGTGAGACTTGAAACTGGAAATTCAGTAAGTAATTGGCGCTATACATCTCCGAATGAACCTTTGAATGGTCCCGAGTTTAATGTAGGAGATGATAACTTATTTATCTTCAAGAATAACCAGTGCAAGCCAGAATGCTGTGGTGCATCATATAGTTGCGATGGTGGATGTGTATGCACCACACCACAGCAGCGCACATATCTCAATCAGCGCGGAGGAAATCGAACGTCTCCTGAGTCTGGTGTTTAGATGATATATCCTCGCTTAATTTAGATGAACTCTTCTTTTATGAACAGTCTTATTCCAGTTAGAAATACGCCTGTTCAACAACCGGCATCAAGTATGCTACCGAATCTTTTAATATTTCTAATATCCTTCTGTCTATTGGTTGTAGCCATGTTTTATTTCAAAGATCAGATATCAGACACTTGGAAAAATGCATTGGAGGCAATACAAGGATATTTTGGAAAACCTATGGTGCAGGTGAATGATATAAGTGATAATAATGTTCCTCCCCACCCTGTGGAGTCACCTTCTGACACTTCATATATGGGCCCTCCTGAAATGTCTCACGCCGAATCCATAGAAAAAATTATGCCCGGCAGCTCAACAAACGAAGTCTACAACGTATCCTCAAATAAATACACGTATTATGATGCTGAACCTCTTTGTAAGGCGCTAGGTGCGGAACTTGCAACGTATGAGCAGGTAAAAGATGCCTTCTCAAAGGGTGCTGATTGGTGCAATTATGGGTGGGTAAAAGGACAGCTTGCCGTATATCCTACATCAGATGAAACTTATAGAAAAACAGAAGCTGGTCCAGAAGATCAGCGTGGATCTTGCGGAAATCCTGGATTGAATGGTGGTTATTTTGATAATCCAGAAATGCGCTTTGGAGTGAATTGCTACGGCAAGAAACCACCTAAGACAGCACACGATGAAGTTATATCTGCGAACACGCCAGTATCACCAGAAGCATTAGCGTTTGATAAAAAGGTAAATTCATTTAAAGCTGAAGCTAGTAATATCGGCATTCTTCCATTCAATAGTCATTCATGGACTTAGACTTTATAACCCCGTCCACCGTGATATCCATCTCTTGCATCTTGTAAATAAGAATCAGAATTCTTATTTCCAGAATCATATTCGGAATCCGAGCCAGAATCCTCCCACCTCCTTGCAACAAGTCGTCCGCTTTTACTATTTTCAAGATTTACAAATGTATAGAGAAATTCTGCTAATCCATATCGCAGACGATATCCGACACGCGTATCCACATTCATATCAGCCAGTTCTTCCCAGGGCTCCAAGAAATTATCTATAATTTCACTCGTCATATATGTTTCATAATAATCATAATCTTCTTCGGTATTTCTGTGAATAATCTCCGGCAAATAAACCGGCTTATTGAATTGAAGTCGCACTTTTTCTTGAACATGCAACCGAAACATCCAGAATGCCAGCTGTCTCCACTTCCATCGACTGTCCATAACATACCCATTATTCTTCATAAAATTTGTCAGCGATTCAAAGAAATCAATAATAATATACCGGCGCTGCTCTCGCTCAGCTCCAAAACTCCAGATTTCTTCATACAGCCACTGTCTGTATTCTTCCTTGGTTGGCGAACTGTATAAACTCATCTTTCTAATACTTTAACGGTTAGGACCTTTCCCCATCTGTCGCCCCGATTTCAACTTTTTTTGAGGCGTGTTTCTACCGTAGCGCCCCGATTGGCTTTTATGTAAGCCATAATATCCACAGTCTCATCTGTGCTTCCGGGAGGTCTCTTATTGAAATACTCATGAAGGAGAGCCTCTAGTCTTTGAAGTGTCAATGGCTGTGCGTGTTTTTCTTCAACAACCGTTAATCTTCCTCCAGTAATTTGTATGATAGCATTCATCATATTTGCACCTTTTAAGTAATCAATCACTTGTGTTTCCCACTTGAATCTTGCTGACCGGGCTTGCTGAGCTTGTCTTGTAAAAGTGGCCGCCAGGTTATCAAAATGAAGCCAACTGCGAACAATTTCACCGAGATCCTTTTTCGTAATCTCAGCCATCCTCTAACTAAGGAATAAGGGCACAATCAAATTAATTCACCGCACTCATGCAACCCC
>Ga0114978_10005044_pt1 | contig 10600 bp, 10 predicted proteins | sample S_140212_EF_Meta_FD_87027 | JGI IMG/M metagenome (GOLD analysis project Ga0114978, IMG submission 87027) | Freshwater microbial communities from Lake Simoncouche, Canada to study carbon cycling - S_140212_EF_MetaG | ecosystem: Environmental > Aquatic > Freshwater > Lake | place: Lake...
CCCTCGGGTGGCATCGGCATGAATACGGCCATCGCCGACGCCTTTGACTTGGGCTGGAAGCTCGCGGCGCGCGTGCAAGGCTGGGGCGGGGAGATGCTGCTTGAAAGCTATGAACTTGAGCGCCGCCCGATCGCATTCCGGAACACGCTCGCCTCAGCCGACAACCGGGACCGCATCGACAGCATCATGCACACCCTGCCGGATGCGGTTAGCGAGACCGGGCCTGAGGGCGAATCCGCCCGCGCGCGACTCAAGCCGCGACTGCTTTGGATGACCAAGCAGTTCAACACCATGGGCTTGCACCTTGGCGGTCGCTACGCCGAATCGCCCATTGTAGTTCCCGACGGGACGCCCGAACCCCCGGACGACCCGCGCATCGTGACACAGTCGAGCTGGCCCGGATGCCGCGCACCGCATGCATGGCTGTCAAAGGGACATTCAACACTGGACGAGTACGACGGCACCGCCTTTGTGTTGGTGCAATGCGGCACCTCGACGTCCGACACGGCGCCATTTTCAACTGCCGCCACCCGCCTCGGCGTGCCTTTGCGCCACGCGCATTTCAGCGATCCCGCGATCGCCGCGCTCTATCAGCGCCAATATGTTCTAGTCAGACCGGATGGCCATGTTTGCTGGCGCAGCAATCAGCTGCCGCCAGAGCCTGAGGCCATCCTTCGAACCGTTAGCGGGCGCGGCGCTTAGCCGGTGGCAAAGCCAAATAGGCCTCGCCCGAACCGCCCAGTTCGTCGCTAAGCTGTTTCGCCGCCCGTCGCAGGGTCTTTTCCATTCGCGCCACGGCGGCCGCGTCAAAACGGCTGCGTGGGCCGCTTAGCGTCAGCGCGGCAAGGACATTGCCAGCGCCATCAAAAACCGGCGCGGCAAGGCCGGACATATGCGCCTCAATTTCGCCCGCGCTGCTGGCAATGAGCCGCTTCCTAACGGCAGCGAACCGGGAGTTGAGCGGCCTCGAGAATGCCATTAAAAGTCGGCCTGCGGCACCGCGATTGAGCGGACGCATGTCCCCGACATAAACGTTGTCGCGAATGATCTGCGCCGAATTGACCCGGAATAGGCACAGGCGCTCGGCGCCGCAGCGCACGTTATAAGACGCACTTTCTCCCGTAGCCTCTGCAAGCTTTTGCAAGGCCAGCATGATGACATCGCCCTCCTGGAAGGAGGCTTGGTACATAGCCCCGAGAAAAAACGGCTTCGCGCCAATGCGGTAGCTCCCATCCGGATTGCGGTAGAGATAACCTCGATGCTCAAGCGTACCGGCCAGCCGCAGCGCGGTGCTCTTGAACAGGCCGGTACGGGTGGAGATGTCCGCAAGACTAAGCGAACGGTCGCTGCCGCGAAACGCGTCCATTAAATCGAGCGCGCGCTCGACCGCCGCCACCGGCTTGATCCCGGACTCTGTTTTTTTCGGTGCGGCCATGACGCGACATTTCCTCTGTTATCAGGCGCCGAGTATAGTCGGCCGCAAGGCGCGCCGACCAGACCGTCACTGATTGCTCAGGCCCAGCGACTTCACCAGCGGCGCATAAAAATTCACATCTCGCTTCACCATGCCGGCCAATTCGTCGGGGGGTGCGTAGGACACTTCCGCGAACTTGCCCACACGCTCGATGACATCAGGCATCTGGCTCACCTTGCGCAATTCGGCCGACAGCCTGTCGATGATGTGTTGCGGTGTTCCCGCGGGGGCCGCAACACCAAGGTAAGTGGCGCCGAACATATCCTCACCAAGCCCCAGTTCCGGCAAGGTCGGTATATCGGGAAACTGCGGTGAGCGTTTTTTTCCACCGATGGCCAGGGGACGAAGCTGGCCGGACTTGAGCAGATCAATAAAACTGGTGCCCGCCACCACCTCGATCTCGCCAACCATGGCCGCCTGATAACTGGGCATACCGCCCTTGTAGGGCACATGCACCATGTTCGTCCCGAGTTTCGCATTCAATGCCTCAAACCCCAGGTGCGGCAGACTGCCCACACCGTAGCTGCCGTAATTGACACCCTTGAGCGAGGCCTTGGCATACTTGGCAAGTTCTTCCATGCTGCGCACCGGCAGTTTGGGATTGACCGCGACGATAAAGCCCGAACCACGCATCAGCGTGCCAACGTAGGCAAAATCCTTTAGTGGATCGTAGGCTTTAAATTGATAGAGCGCGGGCACGATACCCGCCAGATCAGTGTTGAAGGTTACCAGCGTGTAACCGTCCGCAGTCGAGCGTGCCACCGACTGCATCGCGATCATGCCGCCCGCACCGAGACGGTTTTCCACCACCACCGGTTGACCGAGCAACTGCGTCCACTTTTCAGCGAGGATGCGCGAAATGATGTCGAACGAAGCGCCCGGCGGGTAGGTCACCACCAGCTTGATCGGACGGTTCGGATACTCACCCGACTGTGCGAGCACCGGCGGCATCGTGAGCGAAAGGCACAACGCAATAGCAACCAACAGGGTTCTAGGCATTCTTTGCCCTCCTCGGAAGAAATATGGGGTCAGTCTAGCGCAAAAAAATTCAATTTCTGAAGACCTCCTCGATAAGACCGGACCGCGATGGGGAGGGTATGTTCAAACTCTTGAAAAACAGCATCAAAAAAATTTGCAAACAAGGCCCCCGGATTGGGCCGCGGATTATCGCGTTTGCAACCAAGACAAGGGCATTTGCCAAAACGCCATGCAGCCTATCTTCGGAACCGGCACCGATCTAGACCTGGCGCGGCGTTTCGCTAGCGTCGAGCGCCTCAAGAATGCCTCGCACATAGCCGATGGCGCGAGCGGCGGCACCCGGTCCGTCCGGGACGTATTCCATCGGTTCCACCGAAATATCACCGGCATAGCCGTTGCGCTTGAGCGCAGCGAAGACCGGGGTGAAGCGCGCCGGCCCCTGACCCGGGCCGCGCCGGTTGATGTCATTGATTTGCACGTGGCCGATCTTCCCGGTGGGCAGCCAGCGTTCTATAACTTGCTCCAGCGCTTCGCCTTCCATGCGGCCGGCATGGTTGCAATCGATCATGCTGCAAACGGCCGGATTGCCAATCGAATCGACGATGGCCGCCGCCTCTGCGATGGTATTGATAACCGGCGTACTTTCGCGGGAAAGCGCCTCGATGCAATAACGCATGCCAAAGGTCTGCGCCACAGGCGCCACGGCGGCAAAGCAATCGCGCGCGCGTCGCATGGCAATCTCGCGGGTCTCGCCCGGCGCCACCTCGCGCCGCGATCCGTGCACCAGATAGCTGCCGCCAAAGTCGGCGCATAACTCGACCAGACCGCACATCGTGTCGACGGTGCGCGCTCGCACGGCGTCATCAGGCGAGGTGATCGACAATCCTTCCGGCGTGTAGAGCAGAAAATGCAGGCCAACTATGGCGATGCCCGCGTCGCTGGCGGCGCGGCGCACCGCGGCGCGCGCGGCGGCGCTCATGCGCGCCGGTTCCTCGGATAGCGTCCCGGGCGCCACCTCAAGCCCGTCATAACCTAGCGCGGCGGCGTATTCGCACTGCCGCGCAAAATGCATGGGGGCGAGCACTTCATTGCACAGCGCGATGCGCACGATCAGTCGCTCACTCGGGTTTCACCCCCGCAGCCGACAGTACGCGCCTGTTCTCAATGATCTCGGCACGCACATAGCGCGAAAATTCCTCGGGAGACATGTCCATGGCGTCGCCGCCAAGATTATTCAGGCGTTCTCGCACCGTCGGATCGGCCAGCACCTTGCGCACATCGGCCGATATTTTATTCACCAGCGCTGCAGGCATCCCACCCGGCCCCCAAAGCCCGAACCACAATGGCGTATCAGCGTTGGGCACACCAGCCTCGCCGGTGGTGGGCACATTGGGCAGCATCGGGCTGCGCTTTGGCGTACTCACCGCCAGCGGGCGCAATCTTCCGGCACGGATGTTTCCAATGCCCGCGGTGATCGGCAGCCAGTAGCAACAGACGGAGCCGGAAAAAATAGCCTGCACGATCTCCGGCGTGCCCTTGAACGGCACAAGCGTCGCGGTCACACCTGCGGCTGTGAGCATTTTTTCGGTGTTCAGATGGGTGCCGCTGCCAAGACCACCGTGGCCGATGTTCAAGGCAGCCGGATTGGCTTTGGCGTAGGCGATCAGATCGGCCAGCGTTTTGTACGGCGAATCGGCCGCGACCACCAGCACATTAGGCTGCACCACCAGCGGCGAGATTTCCGTGAAGTCGCGTGCCGTGTCATACGGCAGTTTGGCGATCATCGCCGGATTGATGGTGTGCGCCGCAGAATTTACGAGCAGCGTATAGCCATCTGGAGTGGCACGGGTCAGCACCGCCGATCCGATGGAGCCCCCGGCGCCGGCGCGATTTTCCACCACCACTGGCTGGCCCCAGTATTCAGACAGTTTGCCCGCGACAATGCGCCCCACCACGTCGGTTGAACTACCGGCCGAAAACGACACGATCACCGTGACCGCCTTGTTGGGATAGCCTTGCGCCAAGCCTTGCGCAAAACTCTGGGGGCCGGCCAAGCCCAGCGCCAGCAGTAATGCCGCACAACGTACCAATAGCTTCATATTTTTTCCCCTCCGGGTGCGATGCATCGGACATAGTCTGGGCGCTGAGCTGCGCTTTTGCGCGCTTTTTGCAACGATTACGCCGGCTCACACCATGGTTTTATTTTGCGCGCCAGATACTACCATTGGGGGCGCTGGCAACGCGGCCGCAACACCGCGTCACCTCAATATCACTGAATACGAAAGAGCCCTGATCGCCCGTGTTGCGACCGGCTCAACTGACGCCACATCGCCGACTGAAAGTGCATTCCATGCTCAGTTTCGTCCTCTGGCTCAGCTCTTGCTCCAGACCATGTGCGCGCGCGTGACACTGCAAGACAAAAATCCTCTGCGCATGAGCCTGGTGGACGCGGTGCCCCTCCATGCCCAGGCGAGGCAGGGGATCGCCTGACGATCGCCATGCTTTAACAACATAGCCAGTTCCTTGACCACCGGCGGCACGCCCAGTCGCGCAAGGGTCAGCCACCTTGCATCCTGCAGGCTCGCCAACCGTGTCTGTTTAAGCCATCCAATTGAATAAAAAGGAATTTTTATATTTCGTCCGAATTCTGCACCGGGAAATAAGCGCGCAATGCCCCTTCCCCCTGCAGACGAGTGCCACCGCGGTCAACCGAATCACGGAAGCTGCGTTATTGGACTGCAGGGTAAGATTTATGATCGTTTGACCGCCCAGCCTGGTTCCATTCCACTCTATTTTTGAAAGAAATCTCATAATGAACAAGCTTCTCGCCGTACTCGTAGCCGGCCTTTTCGCAACTTCCGTATTCGCACAGACCGCTGCCCCGGCTGCCCCTGCCGCCGCCAAAGCTGCCGCCCCCGCCGCTGCTGCACCCGCCGCCGCGCCTGCCGCTGCCAAAGCCGATGGCAAAGCAGAAGCGAAAAAAGCCGCTGACGAAGCCAAAGCCGCCAAAGCAAAAGCCAAAGCCGACGAAAAAGCCGCCAAAGCAAAAGCCAAAGCTGATGCCAAAGCAGCCAAAGACGCCGCCAAAAAAGAAGCCAAAGCGCCCGCAGCCAAAGCTGATGCCAAGGCCGACGCGAAGCCCGCAGCCGCCAAGTAATCAGCGGTCAGCAGCAATAAAAAAAGACAGGTTCGCCTGTCTTTTTTTTCGTCCGAATTTCAGTCGATGTCCGCGCCGACCAACCTACAGCACCGGACTTTGGTAAAGTGCAAACCATCTGCAACACGGCCAAAGACCTGAAGCACGAACCGCGCATTGCGATACTAGCAATGCCACCCATACCACCGATTACCAATTGGCAAAGAACCCAAAGAACCATTGGCAATTTTGACAATGAAACATACGCCGCCACCAAAATGCGCGATTGAGTCAACGCAATGAACCACCTTGCCCGCCTCAACGGCCCAGCCGACCCGTACGGTGGAGCCAGCGCATGAGAGTGCCGAGCATGTTCGGCACTGTGGGGCCTTTTGTCGCGACTATCGCCTTTGTCGCCATCGCGGCGTTCCTCGTGTTCGCCATCTACTTCACCCTGCTCGAACTGCAGTGGATCGCCTTTCTAACAGGCACCCTGTTCGCCTCCATGCTGGCGATGGTGTCACGCGCCACGCGTGCCGAGTTGGCCGCCGTCGACAGCGGCGCGAAATTCGCCGTGGCGCAAGATCGCCTTTCCAGCGAGACCAAAGCGCGGCAACATCTGGAATCCCGACTCGAGTACGCCACGCGGCGCCTGCGCTACAGCGATGATATTTTTCCGGTCATGGTTGCCTACCACGATGCGCAGGGCATCTTCCGCTACCATAACCACGCCTTTCGCCGCTGGGTTGACCTGCCCGAACACCACATAGACGGCCATCACCTGCGCGAAGTGCTGGGCAAGGTCGCCTACGCCAAAATCGAACCTGCCATGGCGCGCGCCATCGCTGGCGAGGCGGTGCGCTACGAGCACACGCAAAAAATGGCCAACGGCGCGCATGCGCGCCTGTCGGTGCAATTGCTGCCCGCTTCCGACGGGCACGAGTACGGCGACGGATTTTTTACGATCATTTCCGATATCACACCGAGCGATGCGAGCGGATCGAGCAACTCGAGCAACTCAAGCAGCAAGAAATTGGCGTCCACATCGTCGCGCACGTCGCAATTGCACTTCGACACATCTGTGGCCGAAGCGGCGACCGGGCTGCTCAATGTGCGTGAGCGCATGCTCTCCGCGCTCGAGCGCGACGAATTCGCCCTCTACCGCCAGACCATCACGCCGCTGAACCACGCCGCCGGATTGCACCGGCACTATGAGGTGCTGATCCGACTGATAGAGGAAGAGAGCCATCTGATCCCGCCGGGCGCGTTTTTACCGCTAGCCGAAGAAGAGGGCCTGCTGCCGCAGATTGACCGCTGGGTGGTGTCACACCTGCTACGCCACCTCGCCGGAACGCAGGCCGCCACGGGCATACCTGAACAGGCGGTGTATTTCATCAATATCGCAGCAGCGACCTTGCGTGACCAGGACTTTGCCGGCGATGTGGCGCATCAGCTTCGGGCCACCGGCCTGCCCGGCTCGACCATCTGCTTCGAGATTACCAACAAAGACCTGCTCGACAACCCGCGCGATGCCGAACACCTCATTACCGCGCTGCGCGCATCCGGTTGCCATATCGCTTTGAGCGGCTTTGGCCGCGACCGTGTGTCTGTCGCGCTGCTCAAGTCCCTGCCGCTCGATTTTGTCAAGATAGACGGCGGGCTGATTCTGTCCATGCTGCGCGACCCGGTTGCCATGGGTAAGGTCGAGACCATTAATCGCATTGCCAGGGAGCAAGGCATCAGGACCGTGGCCGAACTGGTGGAAGACCACGCCACGGAAGAAAAACTGCGCGAACTCAACATCGACTACGCCCAGGGCTTTGGCATTTCACAGCCGCGGCCGCTGAAAGACGCCCAAACCTGAAGCCCGAGTTTCAAGCTTGAGGCCTGCAGCGAGCGCCCGACGCCCGATGGACAGCACCAGATCAGTCTGGAAAATTTCCGCAGAACAACTTAATACGGGGTAATTGCCCCACCAAACCCGGCCAAAAACCCGCGGAACGTGGCCATAAGCCACTGTTTTGCGGTGATTCTTTTGCAAGGCCGGGCGGTCTTTTTGCGTTCTGCAAAAAAAATCGGCCGGTGAAGTTTTTAAGGCTTCACCGACCAGAAGGCGGGTCCAAGGAGGAGGAGGAAAACACCGCAGGACTCAAGATAACTTAATTTTTGATGCCGCGCAACAATTTATTTAAGAATAAGGTATATATTTTCATATCATTGTTTTAAAAGTAATTTTAATCACATTTTTTATATATTCCCACTTAGAAAATAAGGGAAATGCTGCGCACGCAACATTAAACCGTCTTCAAGCTGCAGCGCTTGACCATGCACCCTTGAAAAAAATAAAACCTGTTTTTTATCAATAACTTAAAGACGATCCTAAAGCTCTTGCCAGCCGCTATTTTCCATGCAATCGACATAAGCCTTGTAGGACGCCTTAGCGTCGTCGATCGCATTGGCCGCGTCACGACAGCGGTAATGGTCGATATAAAAATCGGCCCCGCCCTTCTGGCTGCTAACGCAAGCCGGGAGCACAGGCACCACGCTGATTATCAGAAAAATCCGCAGCAGCTTCATCTATGACCGCCTTGCCGGGCTGAGGTCGCTGATTATTATAATCACCAATAAAACGCCAGCTTGCGCTTTGACTAAAATTCGCGCGTAGACTGCATAAAAATACAAAATAAATCCTGCGGAGGATAAAACATGAAGCAAGCACTACGTGCGCTGCCCCTTAGCCTGCTGACCGCCTTGTTCGCCACCGCAGCGCTGGCGCCCGCCGCGCAGGCACAGGGCTACCCGAGCAAGCCCGTACGCATCATCATCGGTTACTCGCCCGGCGGTTCAGCCGACGCCGGTATCCGGCCGCTCGCGCGCGCGCTCGAGGTGCTGCTCGGCCAGCCCATGCTGGTCGAATACAAGCCGGGCAACGCCGCAGGGGTGGCCACCGAGTTCACGGCCAAGGCCGCGCCCGACGGCTACACACTTTATTTTTACGACAGCGGTCCGCTCACTGTGGCACCGCACCTGCTCAAGACCGGCTACAACAGCGTGACCTCTTTCACACACTTCGGGCATGTTTGCGGCAGCGGCAGCATGCTGGTGGCTCACCCGTCCACGCCATTCAACACGGTGAGCGATGTGGTGGCTGCCTCCAAGCGCGATCCGAACAAATGGAGCTACGGCACCTCGGGTGTCGCCGGCCCCCACCACTTGTCTGGCGAATATTTCAAGAGCGCCACCGGCGCCAACCTGCTGCACATTCCATACAAGGGCGGCGGACCGGCCATGGCCGACCTGATGGGCGGACAAGTGCCCCTGCTGTTCTCCTCGCTCGGCCCGGTGGTAGGCGCAATCAAGACGGGCAAAGTGCGTGCCATCGCCGTAACCTCGCTCACCCGCTCGGCCGCCTTCCCCGACGTACCGACCATGGACGAGGCCGGGGTGAAGGGCTTTGACTCCAACGCCTGGTACGGCCTGCTCGGCCCTGCGGGCATGCCACCCGAAGTGGTAGCGCGCATCAACCAGGCCATGGCCAAGGCCGCCGAGGACAAATCACTACGCGAGCAAATCAACGCCACCGGCTGCGATGTGGAATTTATGAGCCCGCTGCAAACCGTGGAAAAAATCAAGATTGACCTGGCCAAATGGGGCAAGGTCGTCAAGGATGCCAACATCAAGGCGGAGTAATCCGCAGGCGCCCGTATGATCCGTATCGAACAAGTCGACCACATCGGCATACGCATCACCGACAAAACGCGGGCGCTCGCCTTTTACGCGCTGCTCGGCTTCAAAGTCGAACTCGAGGTCGGATTCGACGCGGTGATCATCATCAAGAACGCTGCCGGCGTGGAACTTAACCTCATCATCAACGGCGTCGACGCCACCGGCGGCAAGAACATCCTGATGGACGTGCCCGAAAAACATCCGGGCCTCACACACCTTGCCTTCCGCGTGGCCGACATCAACGCCACCATCGCCACGCTGAAAAACAACGACATCACCATCACCCAAGGGCCGGTGACATTTGGTGACGGGCATGTGTCGGTGTTCATGCGCGACCCGGATCGCAACACCATCGAGTTGCGCGCACGCATGCCAGAGGGTGACGCAGAAAAAATCGCGGGCCTGGTTTTTTACGACCCGAAGGGCTAGCCTCCCGCGCGCCGTCACGCCGAGCCGTCCAGACCAAACCAAAGAAGGCATCCACCATGAACATCATTCCCAGCGGCGATATCCTGGGTGCCCGCGTCGAAGGGCTTGACCTGTCGCAGGTGCTCAGCGACGAACAATTCAAGACGCTAGAGGCCGCACTGGGCCGCCATGGCGTGCTCAGTTACCCGGAACAGGTACTGAGCTCGCAGCAACTGCGTGATTTCGCGGCGCGCTTTGGCACGCTCGAGATCAACGTCGCCGGCGCCTACCAGGACGCAAAGCTACCCGAGGTGATGATTCTTTCCAACAAGGTCGACGAAAACGGCAAGCCGCTAGGCCTGAGCGACGCCGGCCAGGACTGGCACACCGACATGTCCTACAGCAAGACCATCGCCTTTGCCAACGTGCTCTATGGCCTTGAAATCCCCCATCGTAACGGCGAGCCCTTGGGCAACACTGTGTTTTGCAACATGCACGCCGCCTACGACGAGCTGCCAACCGAGCTGAAAATGCGCCTCGATGGCATGACCATCACGCACGACTTCGCCAAGTTCTGGGAAAAAATGCGCGCCGAGCGCGGCAGCAAGCGCCCGCCCCTCACCGACGCGCAGCGCCGCGCCAAACCGCCAGTGACCCATCCGGTGTTTCTTACCCATCCGATCACCCGCAAAAGAGTGCTCTACGCCAACCCCGGCTACTCGATGCGAATCAATGAGCTGAGTCCGGAAGAGAGCGAAGCCACGCTTGCGTTTTTATTCCAGCACCAGTTACAGGAAAAATACCAACACAAGCACCGCTGGCGCGTGGGTGACGTGCTGATGTGGGACAACATGGGCACACTGCACAACGCCATTCCC
>Ga0114978_10005047_pt1 | contig 10596 bp, 10 predicted proteins | sample S_140212_EF_Meta_FD_87027 | JGI IMG/M metagenome (GOLD analysis project Ga0114978, IMG submission 87027) | Freshwater microbial communities from Lake Simoncouche, Canada to study carbon cycling - S_140212_EF_MetaG | ecosystem: Environmental > Aquatic > Freshwater > Lake | place: Lake...
GCTGACCAGTGCCCAGATCGCTTCTGAGCGTTTAGCGCAGTCGGGGGACCCCAGCGTGACCCAGGCTCTGCCGCGCCTCGAGCGGGCGCTGGACCGCGCCGTGACCCTCGCCACCGATGTGCTGGCCTATGGCAAGACCCAAGAGGCGGTGCCGAGGCCCGTCGCCGTGCCCCTCAAGGCGGCGCTGGAGGCTGCCGCCGAGGATGCAGGCCTGTCACCTGACGGCGTTGAGCTTGAGGCCGCCCTGACGGCCCAGGATCAGGTTCAGGCCGATCCCGACCAACTCCATCGCATCCTGCTCAATCTGCTGCGCAATGCCCGCGAGGCCATTGAGTCTGCGCCTAAGCCAGAGGTTCGCGGTACAGTCCGTGTCAGCCTTCTGCGGGATGGCACGACCCTTATTGTTCAACTGGTCGATAATGGCCCGGGCGTACCAGAGCGCCTGCGACCACGTCTGTTCCAACCCTTTGCGGGATCAGGTCGAAGCGGCAGCACCGGCCTTGGTCTCGCGATCGCCCGTGAGCTGGCTCAGGCCCATGGCGGCGATCTACGCTTGGTCCAATCCAGCGACGAGGGCTCGGTGTTCGAACTGCGCCTACCCGGCTGAGCTAGTCCTTCACCCGATCCAGATAGGCCTCAGACCGCATCTCATGCAGACGCGAGGCCGTGCGTTCAAACTCGAACGCCCCGTCACCGGCGGGATAGAGGTCGTCCGGTTCCACCTCCGCCAAGGCAATCAGCTTGGTTCCGGCCTCATAGAGGGCGTCGATCAGGGTCACGAACCGCTTGGCTTCATTGCGACGGGCAATCTCAAGGCGCGGAATATCGTCCAAGAACACCGTGTGAAACCGCGCCGCCAGCGCCAGATAGTCTTGCGCCCCCAAGGCTTGACCGCAGAGGCTGGCGAAGGATGTGCGCACAAAGCCGCCGCAGGTCCGGGGCAGGCGAATTTGTCGGCCCAAAACCTCCAAGGTCGCGCCGGTTTCGGGAGCGTCGTCGGTCAGGTCTGACCAGAGGGCGTCAAAGGCTTGGCCCTGCTCGGACGTGAGAGGCGAGAAATAGACCCGCGCGCCCTTTAGCCGGTCCAGCCTAAAGTCGGTCGGACCCCGGACTGCGACAATTTCCATCCTTGCACCCAGCATGTCGATGAAGGGCGTAAAGAGCGGCCGATTGATGCCGTCCTTATAGAGGTCGTGCGGTGGACGGTTGGAGGTCGCGACCAAAACCACACCCTTGGCAAATAGGGCTTCGAACAGACGGCCCAAGATCATGGCGTCGGCAATGTCGGTGACCTGTAGCTCATCAAAGCACAGGAGCTGGGCCTGCTCGGCAATCAGGTCGGCGACCGGTACGATGGGATCATCGCCTCGGTTCTGACCAAAGCGGGCCTTTCGCTCGGCGGGGGTGCCCTTTCGCCATTGATCGATCAGGCCGTGGACCTCAGCCATGAAGGCGTGGAAGTGGGCGCGGCGCTTGCGACGAATGGAGGCCGTGTCGAAGAACAGGTCCATGAGCATGGATTTGCCCCGTCCGACCGGACCCCAAAGATAGACGCCCTTGATGCCGCTAACGGACCTTGGCTTGCGAAACAGCGAAAAGCCCTGAGGTTCCTGCGCCGCCTTGAGCTCGGCTTCGAGCCTAGACAGGGTCGCAATGGCAGCCTGTTGCGCCACGTCAAGGCGGATCGTTCCGGCCTCGAGGCGCTGGGCATAGGCGGTTTGGAGTGAAACCGGCATCGAGGTCTTAAGATGCCGGGTCTTTGACACCCAGTTCAGCCCGCACAAAGCGGTAGGTCTCACGCTTTTCGCAGGCGCAGGCCCGCATCTTGCCGTCCTTGGTCCACCAGATCAGGGTTGGATAGGCGAAGTTCACGCCATTATCCTTGAGGAGGGGGCGAAGGTCAGCGACCATCTTGCGACCTGCCTCGACCACGGCGGTTCGGCCTGTATCGCCATCGGCAGGCACGATGCCGGGCGCGGTCCAGGCCTCGACGGGTACCCTGTTCCAATCCTCAAACAGGGCCCAAGACCGGTTCGTCCAAAGCTCTGCCACGGTGGCGCGCTCGACGGGTGTTGATTTCGCCACGCCATTGACCTCGGCCCGCGCGACCTCGATCACGCGAGTGTCGACGCCCACGGCGTGCAGACCGGGAAACTCCTCGGTCTTAAAGCGCATACAGTCAGGGCAAGACCGAAAGCCGACCATATAGAGGGTTGGGCCCGTATTGCCGGGAGACACCCAGCCTGCGCTTTCGACGATCTTGGTGATCTCGGCCTGATGTTTGGTGATGGTGTGGGGACGCCACTTAAGGTCCGTGTTCCAGAGATAGGCCCCAGCGCCGATCACGGCGGCGGCGAGGACAATGGCAATGAGGATCGTTCCAAGCCGGTTCATCGGATCACTTCCAAGTTGGCATGCAGTTTTGGGGTAGCGGCTAAACCTAATTGCCGCATCGTGCCGATGGCGACAAGGGCCACGAGCACAATCAGGCAGACATAGGCGATGGGGCGCTGGGGCCGACGAGGGTGACGCTCACTCATGGGGTGCAGCCTATAGAATATTCCACGCTAAGGCCCAAGCCTGTCGATGTCGGGTGTCAGTTTGGCCAGGTGCTCGGATCGAGTCCCAAGACCTCACCGGCCAGATAGAGCGAGCCGCAGATCATCACCCGGGGCGATCCCTCGCTCAGGGCAAGGTCGAGGGCCTGATGGACATCGGTGCAGGCCTTGGCCGATAGGCCAGCATCAGTCGCCACTTGAGCCAGGGCCACCGGCGAGGCGGCGGCATCGGCGTCAAAGCCGACGGTGAAGATCTTTGGTCCTAGAGAGACGAATGCCTCAAAGAACCCTGCCGCATCCTTATTGCCCAACATCCCGCAGATCAGGGCCAGTGGCCGACCATCGCGGGCCTGTAGATCGCTCAGAGCCTTGGCCAGAGCGCGGGCGGCATGGGGATTGTGACCGCCGTCTAGCCAAAGGTCTGATCCCGCCTTCGCGGCTTGTTCCGCCAAGGGACCGGAGGTCAGGCGCTGGAACCTTGCGGGCCAGACGACGCTGGACACACCCTTGGCCAATGACGCCTCGGTGATTCGCGCGTCCTTGAGGGTCAAGATGGCGAGGACGGCAAGGGCGGCATTATCGATCTGATGGGCCCCATAGAGCGAAGGCAGGGGCAAATCATGCAAGGCGGTCTCGGTCTGGACCAAAAGCCGGTCCTGATCGCGCCATCCGTCGGCCTGTTGGCCCAGAACAGTCAGGGGTGAGCGGGTCTTGGTGGCCATCCGCTCGATCACCGCCATGGCCTCGTCATTCTGGCGCGCAATGATGGCCGGAACGTCGGGCTTTAGAATACCGGCCTTCTCGGCGGCTATGAGAGCGATCGTGTCACCGAGAAACTCGCGGTGATCCATATCGACCGGCGTGATGACGCATACCGCAGGCGTCGAGACCACGTTGGTGGCATCCAGTACACCGCCAAGGCCAACCTCGATGATGCAAAGATCGGCGGGCACCTCAGCAAAGGCAGCAAGGGCCGCCGCCGCTGTGATCTCAAAGAAGGTGATGGGCAGGCCCCCATTGGCCGCTTCGACCCGTTCCAGCACCCTTGCCAAATGCTCCTCGGTGATCAGGTCGCCTGCGAGCCGGATCCGCTCCACAAAGCGCACCAGATGGGGTGAGGTGAAGACGTGAACCTTCAGGCCAGCGGCCTCGGCAATGGCGCGCAATGTGGCGACGGTCGAGCCCTTGCCGTTGGTTCCGGCCACATGGATGACCGGCGGAAGATGGTCTTGAGGATTACCCAGCGCCGCACAAAGACGCAGCATTCTGTCCAGCGACAGGTCGATGCGCAAAGGATGAAGCGCCCGCAGACGCTCTAACGCCGCGTCGTGAGGCCGAAGATGGTCGCTCATGGTCGCCCTAGCTTCAGGTTAGAGTCGTGCGGTTAGCGCAGGGCGCGGCCCATCATCAGGGTCTTGAGTATCGAGCCCAAAATAGCGGCCAACTCGTTGCGCGGTGTGACCCGGTCGACCATGCCCTTTTCGACCAGATATTCCGAACGTTGGAACCCGGGCGGCAGCGTCTCGCGAATGGTCTGTTCGATCACCCGTTGGCCGGCAAAGCCGATCAAGGCGCCCGGCTCAGCCAGATGGACATCGCCCAGCATGGCATAGGAGGCGGTGACGCCGCCGGTGGTGGGGTCGGTCAGGACGACGATGTAGGGAAGGCCCACCTCTTTCAGCTCTTGGATGGCCAAGGTCGTGCGGGCCATCTGCATCAGGGACAGGGCCCCTTCCTGCATGCGCGCGCCGCCAGCCGCCGTGTAGGCCACCAAAGGGCACTGACGTTCGAGCGCAGCGTGAGCGGCGGCGATAAAGCCTTCGCCCGCAGCCATGCCCAAAGAGCCGCCCATAAAGGCAAAGTCTTGCACCAGAACCACAGCCTTGGTGCCGCCGATCTCGCCGGTGGCAATGGCCATCGCATCGCGCTCGCCCGTCGCTTTGCGGGCAGCGGCCAGGCGATCGACATAGGACTTGCCGTCTGAGAAGTGCAGCGGATCGTCCGGCGCGGTGGGCGCAGGCAATTCTTCGTATTGGCCCTCATCGAAGGTAAAGGCAAAGCGCAGGGCTGGACCAATACGCATATGTCGGCCCGCTGGGGTCACCCAAAGGGCGGCCTCCAGATCAGGGCGATAGATCATTTCACCCGTATCGGGACACTTGACCCAAAGATTTTCTGGGGTGTCACGCTTGGTGACCAGATTGCGAATACCCGGGGCAATCTTCGCCAGCCAGCCGCCACGCTCGCGCGCGGACTTACCGCCGGAGGAGGGGGCGACCGGGGGGGTATTGGAACCCGCTGGGTCTTTCGTCTCAGCCATACTCATGCCCGGACTTTCAGCTTTAAGTGACGCTCACGTCAAGCCTTGCCATGCGAACAGCTTGGGCCAAGGCGGAGACGGACGCCAGAACTTTCGGTGCCGCTAAACTATCCGTTGCGGCGGCAGAGGCAATCTCTTCGACCAGAGCCGACCCGACAACGACCGCATCGGCAACCCGTGCCACGGCGGCGGCCCTCTCAGGGGTCTTGATCCCAAAGCCAACCGCGACCGGCAGGTTTGAGGCCTTGCGAACCCGCGCGACGGCGGGGGCGACGGTGGCGGCATCGGCCTCCTTGACCCCGGTCACACCGGCAACCGAGACGTAATAGACAAAGCCGGATGTGCGCTTGACGACGGTCTCTAGACGCTTGTCATCGGTGGTCGGCGCGGTCAGGCGGATCAAAGAAATGCCTGCAACATCAAGGGCATCGGACAGTTCAGCGGCCTCTTCAGGCGGGCTATCAACGATGATCAGGCCATCGACACCGGCAGCCGCAGCATCAGCCGCAAAGGGACCAAAGCCATAGGTCAGAACCGGGTTTGTATAGCCCATCAAAATGATCGGCGTGGTCTGGTCGTTGACGCGGAAACGGCGCACCAGATCCAAGGTTCCCCGCAAGGTCATGCCCGACTTGAGTGCCCGCAAGGCGGCGCGCTGGATCGGTGGGCCCTCGGCCATGGGATCGGAAAAGGGAAAGCCCAATTCGATCAGATCGGCCCCGGCGGCGGGCAAGCCTTTGAGAATTTCAAAAGCGGTTTCCACGTCGGGATCACCGGCCATGACATAGGTGATCAGGCCTGCTCGGTCCTCTTCCTTGAGAGCTTCAAAGCGCGAAGTGATTCGGTTCTGGCGCATCCGGGTCATTCTTTCGGTTTAAAGTCGGCTGCCCAGGGCTTCCGCCACGGTGAAAATATCCTTGTCGCCGCGCCCGCAGAGATTCATCAAAACGATGCCATCCTTGCCCAGTTCCTTGGCCACATCCCCGACGCGGGCCAGCGCGTGGGCGGGTTCTAGGGCAGGAATAATGCCCTCGAGCTGTGAGCAAAGCTGGAAGGCGTCCAGTGCCTCTTGGTCGGTGGCCGAGACATATTGCGCGCGGCCGACATCGTGTAGCCACGAATGTTCCGGACCGATGCCGGGATAGTCCAGACCAGCGGAAATGGAGTGGGCGTCGATGATCTGGCCATCGTCGTCTTGAAGCAGATAGGTCTTGTTGCCATGCAGGACGCCAGGGCGACCGCCGGTGAGAGAGGCAGCATGCTGGCCGGTGGACAGCCCATGGCCGGCCGCCTCAACCCCGATCAGGCGAACATTCTCGTCGGCCAAGAAGGGGTGGAACAGGCCGATGGCGTTCGAGCCGCCGCCGATACAGGCGACCACAGCATCAGGAAGGCGGCCCTCCCGCTCTAGGATCTGGGCTCGGGCCTCAATGCCCATTACCGACTGGAAGTCGCGGACCATGGCGGGATAGGGGTGCGGGCCAGCGGCTGTGCCGATGATGTAATAGGTGTCATCGACATTGGTCACCCAGTCGCGCATGGCCTCGTTCATGGCGTCCTTCAGGGTGCCGGTACCGCTGGTGACGGGACGGACCTCTGCGCCAAGCAGGTTCATGCGGAATACGTTCGGCTTTTGCCGCTCAACGTCGGTTGCGCCCATATAGACGATGCAGGGAAAACCAAATCGGGCGCAGACCGTTGCGGTGGCGACGCCGTGCTGACCGGCTCCGGTCTCAGCAATGATCCGCGTCTTGCCCATGCGCCGAGCGAGCAGGATCTGGCCGATGCAGTTATTGATCTTGTGCGCGCCCGTATGGTTCAGCTCATCGCGCTTGAAATAGATCTTGGCCCCGCCGAAATGCTGGGTCAGCCGTTCAGCGAAATAGAGCGGGCTTGGCCGTCCCACATAGTGGGTCATGTAGCCGCTCATCTCGGCGTGGAAGGCCGGATCGTTCTTGGCATCCTCATAGGCCTGACCAAGGTCAAGCACGAGGGGCATCAGGGTTTCAGCCACATAGCGGCCACCATAGTCGCCAAAGCGGCCATTGGCGTCGGGATAGGCGGAGTAGTTATTCGGAGTTGGAGCGTTCACGCGGACCTGCCAAGCGGTTTGTGACTAAAGACCAGACGCGCCATGGACGCGGCGAGCGGCTGACAAAAAGGCGGAAATCAGAGCAGGGTCCTTTACGCCCGGCCCGCGTTCCACGCCAGAAGAAACGTCGATCAAGGGTGCACCAGACTGGCCCATAGCCTCTTCAAGGTTCCAAGGATCAAGACCACCGGCCAAAAACCAAGGTCGCTCATAGCGCCGTCCGGTCATAATGGTCCAGTCAAAGCGCGCGCCGCCGCCGCCGGGCAGGTCGCTGTCTTTCGGAGGCTTGGCATCGAACAAGAGGTGATTGACCAGCCCATCGAACGGTTTTGCGGCCTCCAGATCGCTAGGTTCACGCACCGAAATGGCCTTGATGATCCCCGCGCCCGTGCGCTGAGCGATGGCGGCTACACGGGCAGGCGTCTCATTGCCATGGAGTTGAATCAGGTCGGGCCTAAGCCCCGCCATGATCTGATCGAGGGTCTGATCATCGGGATCGACCGTGACGGCGACGATGCTGGAGCGTGTGCGTACCGGCGCGGCCAATTCGGCGGCGCGTTGAACGCTCAGATTACGGGGGCTTTTGGCAAAGAACATGAAGCCCAGATAGGCAGCCTTGCCCTCAAGCGCCGCCGCCACGGTCTCAACCGTCGTCAGGCCGCAGATCTTGACCGGAGCCAAGGCGCGCAACTTGGCCAGATGGGGGTCGGCACTGTTCATGGATAAGGAGATGGCGGGCGATGGGCTGCTTGGCAAGGGCTGAGCGTCAGAGCTTGCCGATAAAAGGGCCTTACCGCTGCTGACTATTCGTCTGCGTTGAGACGCTCGCGCAGTTCTTTGCCGCTCTTGAAGAAGGGGACGTGCTTGGCCTTGACCGAAACGGCATCCCCAGTGCGCGGATTGCGTCCACCGCGGGCAGGGCGTGAGCGAACAGAGAAGGCCCCAAAGCCGCGAAGCTCGACCCGACCGCCGCCTTCAAGGGCCTCGATCATCTGGTCGAAAATGACGCCAACGACGCGTTCAACGTCTTTTTGGGTCAGGTGCGGATTTTCGGTCGCCAATTTGGCGATCAGTTCAGACTTAATCATCGAGAGGCCCCCGTCTCTATGGATTTGACCATGGTCGATAATCGAAAGGGTTTCAAGGGGTTGCAGGAAGAGAAATATAAAGTTCGTTTAATTTGAGCTCTAGCCCTGTTGTAAATAAAGAAATGGCGGCTTGGTTTCCCAAGCCGCCACGGTCCTAACCCTAAGGGGTTTTAGACTATTCCTTAGAAGCTTTCTCGCGCAGAGCCGCGCCGAGAATGTCACCCAGCGAAGCGCCGGAGTCCGAAGACCCGAACTGCTCGATGGCTTCCTTCTCTTCGGCCATTTCCAGAGCCTTGACCGACAGGGAGACGCGACGAGCGGCCTTGTCGATATTGGTGATCTGGGCGTCGAGGCGGTCATTGATGGCGAAGCGCTCTGGGCGCTGCTCCGAACGATCGCGGCTCAGGTCGGACTTGCGGATGAAGGCAGTCATCGGCGCATTTTCGTCGCCGAACTTCACTTCAAGGCCACCGGTGGTGACGTCAACGACGATCACGGTGACGGTCTGACCCTTACGGTGGGTGTCGCCAGCCATTGGATCACCGGCCAGTTGCTTGATGCCGAGCGAGATACGTTCCTTCTCGACGTCCACATCCAGAACCTTGGCCTTGACGACATCGCCCTTCTTGTAGCGCTGAATGGCTTCTTCGCCCGCTGCCGTCCAGTCGATGTCGGACAGGTGGACCATGCCATCGATGTCGTTTTCCAGACCGATGAACAGACCGAACTCGGTGGCGTTCTTGACTTCGCCTTCGACGGTCGAGCCCACGGGATGGGTTTCGATGAACTGCTCCCAAGGATTAGGCATGGCCTGCTTGAGGCCCAGCGAAACCCGGCGCTTCGAAGGATCGACGTCGAGAACCACGACTTCGACTTCTTGGCTGGTGGAGACGATCTTGCCCGGATGGACGTTCTTCTTGGTCCAGGACATTTCAGACACGTGGACCAGACCTTCAACGCCGGCTTCCAGCTCAACAAATGCGCCGTAATCGGTGATGTTGGTGATGCGGCCCATGAACTTGGCACCCATGGGGTACTTGGCTTCGACGCCATCCCAAGGATCGGACTGCAGTTGCTTCATGCCGAGGCTGATGCGCTGGGTGTCTGGGTTGATCTTGACGATCTGAACCTTGACGGTATCGCCCACGGCCAGAACTTGGCTTGGGTGAGACACGCGCTTCCAGCTCATATCGGTGACGTGCAGCAGGCCATCGATGCCGCCCAGATCCACGAATGCGCCATAATCGGTGATGTTCTTGACCACGCCGTCGCGGATTTCGCCTTCGAGCAGTTGCGAAACCAGTTCGGTGCGCTGTTCAGCACGGGCCTCTTCCAGAATGGCGCGGCGCGAGACAACGATGTTGCCACGGGGACGGTCCATCTTGAGGATCGAGAAGGGCTGTTCCTTACCCATGAGCGGACCAACGTCGCGCACAGGACGGATATCGACTTGGCTGCCGGGCAGGAACGCAGAAGCGCCGCCCAGATCAACGGTGAAGCCACCCTTGACGCGGCCAACAATGGCACCGACCACAGGCTCTTGACGGGCGAACACGCCTTCAAGACGGGTCCATGCCTCTTCGCGGCGGGCCTTATCGCGGCTGATGACGGCTTCGCCCAGAGCATTTTCAACGCGCTCAAGGAACACTTCAACCGTATCGCCGATCTTGACGGTGGGCTTGCCCGCAGCGTCAACACCGAACTCCTTCACCTGGATACGACCTTCGGTCTTCAGACCGACGTCAACAATGGCGAAGTCCTTTTCGATTCCAACGACCTTGCCCTGCACCACGGTGCCTTCGGCGAAGTCGCGGCCGCCGAGGACCTCGTCCAGTAGCGCGGCGAAATCGTCGCGCGAGGGGTTCATGCTCATAGTATCAGCCATGCTGTCTTTCATCTTGGTTATGAACGATCGGGTGCCAAACCGCAGGCTTGCGGTCCTTGATCAACGGCGTCGATCGTTCGGTTAGGGGTTAAGCCGAGGTCAGGATCAAATGCTTACAACGGGCCGAAGCTTACGGATGAACCTGATGAGGGCTTGCCGGGAGTCTCTGTCGCATCTGTCATGCTCGCGGCCGTACGAAGCAAAATCGCGATGGGATTATCCGTTGGAACGGATGCGCGCAGCCTCGACGATGCGGCGGGCTGCATCGGCGGCGGACTCTATACTCTCCTGAGACGTATCGAGCAAGACCGCGTCGTTAGCCTGGGTCAGGGGCGCAGCACCGCGTCCAGAATCGCGGGCATCACGCAGGCGGATATCCTCGAGGACCTCGGCCATCGAGACGCTCTCGCCTTGGCCGCTGAGCTGTTTCCAGCGTCGTTCGGCCCGCACCTCAGCTGAGGCTGTGACAAAGAGCTTGGCGACGGCGTCTGGCGCAATGACGGTACCAATATCGCGCCCATCAATCACCGCGCCGCCCGGGCGACGGGCGAAATCCTGCTGCATCTTTAGAAGCGCAAGGCGAACGGCGGGATGGACGGCGACCTGACTGGCGGCCTCTCCGGCCTCGCGGGTGCGGTATTCAGGCTGGTCCA
>Ga0114978_10005049_pt1 | contig 10595 bp, 8 predicted proteins | sample S_140212_EF_Meta_FD_87027 | JGI IMG/M metagenome (GOLD analysis project Ga0114978, IMG submission 87027) | Freshwater microbial communities from Lake Simoncouche, Canada to study carbon cycling - S_140212_EF_MetaG | ecosystem: Environmental > Aquatic > Freshwater > Lake | place: Lake...
TAACTGGACCCACTGGCGATACAGGTGAAGCCGGAAACGATGGACTTAATGGATCAACTGGTCACACTGGGGTCACTGGATTCACTGGAATGACCGGATACACCGGAGCACAAGGCGATAAGGGAGATACCGGAGATACCGGAGATATTGGAGTAACTGGGTACACGGGGTACACGGGTTATACTGGGTACACTGGGTACACGGGGTATACCGGAGTTACTGGGTATACCGGCTATACGGGATATACCGGACTATACGGCCAGAACTCGTGGACTCCGTACTTGGTTAATTTCGTCCAGTCTCCTCAAACTTTTGGGTCGTTTTTTTCTACCAGTGCTTCTAACGATAATTACTTATGGTCAGTCCAATCGTATCCTCAATGCTACTGTAGTTTTCAAATTCCAGAATATTTTACTGGGGCAACTTTTAAAGTAGGTCTTACAGTGGTAGACCCAAATAATAGTCCACCTATAACTACTCCGGAATCTGATGGATGGTACGTTAATGTAACACTAAATTCTGGGTCTCCAACGTATACTTTCACGGACGGAACAACATCTTATACTATTACTGGCGCAGACTCTAACTCTATTTTTAGTATTGCCTACGACGGCTCTTTAGTTAGATTGTACGTTGATGGGATAGAAAAAGATCAGGAGCCTTGGACGCTTACAGCTGGTCAATCAGTATACTTCGGAGCCCACAGCGTCAACGATTATATTGTCGGCCTCCCACCTTCATTATCGAATGTTGTTTTTGGACCGGCGCCTCCGGGATTTACGTCAGGAACAAATTTCGGAGATTACCTTTACTGGAGCGGAACTAATTGGGTAGTGGGAGATACCCAAATAACTCTTGGCAAATATGCAGGACAAACCGGCCAAGGGTATAATTATACTGTAAATACCAGTACTACAACTTATACATCGTCGCAAACTTTTAATTTGGGGGCATTTCTGTCGGGAGTAAGTGCATTTTCCGGATATAATATCGTAACTGTCCAAGTTATTGGTGGAGGTGGAGCAGGAGCTGGTAGTGGAAATCTTGGTGCAAATTCTTTTACGGGGTTTGGAGGAAATAGCGGTCAAGTAGTAACCCAAACGTTTTTTAATGCTGGTGGAACTATCCCAATTGTGGTTGGAGCGGGGGGAACTCCTGGTGGAACTGCAATAAGTGGTACTGGAACATCTACCGGAGGATCTGGAAGTGCATCAAGCGCAACCGTTGGAGGCACTGCAGTAACTGCCTCTGGGGGAGCTGGCGGAAGTGCGAATTATTTTGTAAATGGATCCGTTTATACACAAGGCTATCTTGCCGGTCAGAATGTATCAGGACCCGCGGGCACATTTCCCGGTGGTACGAATGGAAGTGGTTATGGATCTGGAGGAGCAGGAGGGTATTACGTTAATCCTCCGAATAATGGAGTAGTTGGATCGGCCGGCAGAGTTATTGTGACAGTTCGGTATCTTACGAACGTTTCAGAAAATACTTCTGCGTCGTCGGTATCTCTTGGCGAAAATGCCGGAAGTAATTACCAGGGAACAGATTCAATTGCTATTGGAAAAAATGCCGGAAATTATATCCAAGCTCGAAATTCGGTAGCTATTGGTGATAACGCAGGTCAAACGTGGCAATCATCTAATTCCGTAGCTATTGGATACCAAGCCGGACAAATCTTTCAGGGAGGTATGACTGGTATGACGGGTAGCTCGGTAGCTATTGGCGATAATGCAGGACAAAGTTCTCAGGGATACAGATCGGTAGCTATTGGGTACCAAGCCGGACAAACTGGTCAGGGAGGTGTGACTGGTGGGGCAGTAGCAATTGGCGATTCGGCCGGACAAAGTTTACAAGGGTACAGATCGGTAGCTATTGGGTACCTAGCTGGACAAACTGGTACGCAAGATTATTCAGTAGCGGTTGGTAGTTTAAGTAAATCTACCGGATACTGGTCGACTGCGCTTGGAGGACAGTCGGAAGCTACAGATAATTATACAACTGCGGTAGGAGACTATGCCCGAGCTAGTGGTCTAAATTCTACCGCGGTTGGACTAAGTTCGTACGCATCTAAAACAAACAGTATCGCTATTGGTCCAAGCTCTGAAGCATCTGGGGAAAATTCTCAAGCTATTGGAGTTGGTTCTAAAGCAAAAAACAGAAACAGTATCGCTATTGGCGGAGGTGCTGAGTCTAAAAGTTCAGGCGGTTCTGATGGCGGAGTTGCAATTGGAGGAAATACTGTAGCCGATACAAATGCCATAGCTTTAGGTTTGGAAGCAAAAGCTAGACCAGGGTATATTGTATTGAATGCATCAGGAGCAAATTTGAATCCAGACACAAATACTGGTCAAGCCGGATTTTTTACGACATCGGTAAGAAATGATACTACGTCTACTGCATCTCGTGTTATGGAATATAATCCAGATACAAAAGAAATAACATATCGCGATCTTTTACCTAAGTTTAGTATCATTATGTGGAATGGACTCGCAGGAACTATCCCTGCCGGTTGGATATTATGTGATGGAAATAACGATACTCCAAATATGAGTCAGCTTGGTACAATAATGGTCAGCGGAGCAGGAAGTGATATACGTCTTGAGGATTGGGCAACTGGAGGTTTGGGGGGGTCTATCGAGAAACGTCAATACATTACATTCATAATGAAAAACTATTAAAAAGACTGGATTTAATTGACTGGGGTTCTAATCTTTTTATTTACACTTTCATCTTGGCCAGTTCTTCCTGCCACAGCGCAGGCGCCGTAGTTTTTTCAAGTTGAGTAATATGATGCCTCAAATCTTCCAGATCTTTTTCGTGCTTTAGCGCGTGTTTCAGCGTAAGCGCCGCGATCGGCAAATTCAGCAAGTAATCATAAGAATCGCGAATTTTCACGAACTTATCTAGAGCCAGCAGACGGTCACACTCCTCGCCCGTCTTCTTGCGCAGTTCCGGCCTGGGCTTATCCTCGCACTGCTGCCTGATAAACCGCACGACGTTCTCGTGGTACGGCAGTTTCTCGCGGAGTTCCTTGAGCATATACGCCAACCGATCGCGGTACATCCCCAACCGAACGCCACAAAACTCCCGAATAATCTCGCCGACGCTCTCGTACTTGTGAATCACGCACTTGGAATTGAAGGCGTGCATATTCGTCAGCTTGATTTTCTCAACGAGCAACTTCTCCACCGGCGCCACTCCCGCCGGACCGAGCTTGACTTTTACCAGGATATCGGTGTCCGTAGACGTATCCGAGAAATCCTTAATGATTCCGTCGGCCAGCATCTTATCGAGCTTCTCCCGGAAATCCATCGTCCAGGTTTCTACCGGAAGTTCGGTGATCACCAGCGTATCGCCTTCCAGCTTAAATAGTCCACGAACCTCGTAATCTTGGCTGCTAACTTTACGAATGGTGCCTTTGAATTTAGAGTAGTAGGGCGTGAACTCTCGCTCAAGTCCGGTTCCGCTCTTGAGCCACTGACTGATTGCGTCCTTGATTTCTGCGGGGTTGAATTGCGGGATGAAAGTAGAGTATCCCGTTCCGATTCCTCGCGAGCCATTAATCAGAAGCATCGGAAGAATTGGGGCGTACCAATCGGGCTCCACCGGCATCCCGTCGTCGTCGCGGTAGTTCAGGCACGGCAGGTCGTCTGGGGGTACGAGGTTCTGGACGTACGGCTGGAGGTAAGTATGAATATACCTAGGCGAAGCGGAATCCTTACCTCCCTGTAACCGAGTGCCAAACTGGCCCTGCGGAACAAACCACGGGAGATTGTTTGAGCCCACGAAATCCTGCGCCATTCCCACGATAGCATCGTTCAACGAGGCCTCGCCGTGATGGTACCCCGAATGCTCGCTCACGTAGCCCGCAAACTGGGCCACGCGAATCTCCTGCTTCAAGTTGCGCTTGAAGGCAGAGTACAGAATCTTGCGCTGCGAAGTTTTCAGTCCGTCCATCACGTTCGGAATAGACCGCTCCAAATTGTAGTTCGAGAAATGAATCAAATCTTTGTCCACGAACTCCTCGTACTTCAGTGACGGAGTATTAGGAATAATGTCTGCGCGATCGTAAGTCTTGAGCCAGTCTTTACGGTCATCGGCCTTGGATTTATTGAAGGCCAAATCGATACGCTGATCGCTGTCCTCGGCGTACTCGTACGGCACGATATTGGGAACCTTGAAGTACTCCTTGGCCTCGTCGCGCGTAGACGTGCCCAGTCCCTTGTAATACTTAACCTTCCATCCACGAGCAGCATCGGTCTTCCGCCATTCCTCGTAAGCGTACTGCGTATAGAACGTCTTGTGCTGGGTACCCTTCTTAGCCTTCACGATCGGCGTGGCCATATACGTCAGAAACCCGGAAATCTTGATTAGGTCGTGCCACAATTCGTGGAACATATTGATAAGCAGACCGCGAATGTGCGATCCATCGTAATCCTGATCGGTCATAATCATGATCTTGCCGTACCGCAAACTCCGGACGTCAGCGTACTTCCGGCCAGACTCCAGTCCCATAATCTTTTTCAAGTTGGCGATTTCCTCGGTCATTTCTACCTTCTTGGCGCTCGTGTCCTTGACGTTGAGAAGCTTACCCTTCAGCGGAAACACCCCGAAGAATTTGCGCTGGTCTTGTGACAGACCTGATAGCGCCATCGCTTTAGCTGAATCTCCCTCCGTCAGAATGAGCGTACACTCGTGACTCCTGGCGGTTCCGGCAAACACCGCATCGTCCAGCTTCGGAATGCCCGTGATTTTAGACTGCTTCTTTCCGTCAGTCTTGGCCGCATCCTTGGTATCTTTCACGGCCTGTTGAGCCATAACGGTCTCCACGATATTCAGTTTCAGAACCAGTTTCTTGAGGTAGTCGTCGGATAGTTTACAGCTTACCTTGGACGTCATCACTTCCTTGGTCTGCGAACTGAAGTTCGGGTTCTCCACCAAACAGTTCACAAACACCGCCAGCGAATCGCGAACGAGTCCAGGACGTACTTTTATTTTCTTCTTTGTCTCCAAATGGTTCACAAAGTACGATACAATCTGATTTGTAATTTCATCCACATGCTTACCCGAACGAGTCCAAATGCCGTTCACAAAAGAAACGCTGAAGAACTTGTCGGTAGGGGAATCACCGGCTGCAATCTGCCACCCAAGATGAGGTACGTCTGTCACGACGGGTGCGTCTTTCGGAAGGTACCAGGAAGCATAAGTTGTAAGATCGCGGAACCGAATATGTGTGCCGCACCATGTGACTTTAACTTCCTTCCCAACTGTCATTGCCAAATCAAAGACGCGCCTCTCAATAACGCTACGAACCCCTGCCGGGATTGCCGGTGACGTCCACCCGAATCGGCTGAAGTCCGGCGTCCACTCGATTTCCACGAACGGTTTGGACTTGCAGGCCTTTACACTCGGCGTCCCAATCTTGGTCATATTATCCTCAAATGTCTGGACGTACTTCAAGCCCCGCACGCCGTCAACAATAGTCAGAACAAACTTCTTGGCGAAGATGTTCACGAGCTTTACGCCGTACCCGTTCTTACCGCCCACCAGTTTCTTCTCGGACTTATCGTAGTTGGTAGAAGTCAGAAGCTCGCCGAAGATGAGTTGGGGAATGTATACGCCGTACTCTGGATGCTTGTCCACGTCAATGGACTCGCCGTCATTGCGTACGGTAATCGTAGTATCGGTAGTATCAAACGAGATGGTCTTCACCGGATTCTCGGAATTCTTCTGCTTCAGGCGTACCACGTGATCGTGGGCGTTGACCAGAAGCTCGTCAAACAGCTTATAAAAGCCCGGGTTAAAGTTCACTGTCTCCAGATTGAAACTCTCCCCGTTCACTACGTACAACTCTTCATCGGCATTCTCAATGCTGCCGATATAAGTATCGGGCAGTGAAAGAATGTGTTCGCGGTGCGTATGTTTGCGGTACTGCTTTGACAAGTCGGCCATCTCTATATTCTACTCTGTTCCTGCCTATCCGTAAATTCGTTTTAGATAGAGTACTTGTTGACAAGATTGAACGCCACGTCCGATTCGTCCCACATATGGTGGTCTTTGAGTCGCTGTACTTTCTCGGCAGTTGTATGTAAGTAATTACAATGAACCATACGAGCTTTTAAGCGAATATTTTTAGAAAAGTATACGTCGCCGTTAGGATACTCTTCCGTGGATAATTTGGTTATTGTTATGGGGGTAGATTTGGCCATATTATTAAAAGCGTGCTGATCATTCGTATTTGAAGGCTGTTTCTGTAACCAAGAAATAGATTTCATAATGAGTTGCTTACTAAATAATCCCGGCCTGGCCAGGAAGAATCCGGTACAGTACCCCCAACCGTCATCTTGCATAACAAATGACCCGGGTTTAGATATAACATCCCCCAAACAGTTCTCAAAAAATACTATATCGTTATCTACCCACATAACCTTGTCGATATCCATGTTCATAAGTATAACTTCTAACTTTCGGGTAGTTATGCTCTTGAACTCGGAACTGAAATAGGTAGCTGCTTCCTTATCTGAACTCAAAATGTAACAATGGAATTGGGACATCGGAATTCCGCACTTCAGAGCAGAGTTGAGCATATTTTTTAACATCGGGAGCTGGGCTTCGTTCGTCATACAAACTATCCGCATCCCTTTAAACTCTAAAAACAATTTCGGTTTTGACGTTTTGCGCTTTAGAACTTTAAATGCCTCCACGCAAAGCCAAGACTACGAAGGCGGTACAAGTAGACGAATCTCCCGTGGTTTTCTTCCTGAAAGTCACCGATAATGATGAGGACAAAATCATTCCGGCCGGAGACGTGATTTCTTACTCGGATATCCTGAACTCCGTGGAAAAGAACACCGAAAGGTTCAATACCGATTTACTCAAGGGTATTCTCACCAACACTCGGTCCGAGCAGTACTCGCCCCACACGGCCTGTTTCTGGTGCTGTCATTCATTTAATTGGGCGGCGTGTATCCTCCCAATCTCCTACGATGTTTACAATAATCAGTACCTGTGCGAAGGCAATTTTTGTTCTCCCGAATGTGGACTGGCTTATCTGTACGCCGACAACAAGGTCCCCGATTCCACGAAATGGAACCGTCACGCTCTCCTGAATCATATGTACGCCGAACTTTATAAGGACCGTATTCTTTCGCCCGCCCCACCACGAAGTCTGTTGAGACTGTTTGGTGGATCGCTGGATATTGAGCAGTACCGTGACTATATTACGGGAGACAACTATATCGTTCTCTCGGAAATCCACCCAATTCGTCTGGTCCTCCCTTCAATGAACGTCCAGGGTCCGCTGCGGGATATTAAGAAGTACGTATCTCTTTCTTCCGACGTTGTGGAAAAGGCTTCGGAGCAGTTGAGACTGAAGCGGTCCAAGCCAATGAACGTGAACGTCCCTACGCTGGATATGTGTATGAAACGAGCTTAGTAGTAGCCCTTGCCTCGGTGCGTACGACGCGTCCTGGTCTTACGTCCGCCCTTAAATGGGCCAGTGGGGGGAGACGAGGGGTAAGGAGGGTTCACGTACTCTCCGCCCGGGTTACCTCCACGATGCCTGCGCCTGCTACGGCGCCTACCTCCCAGCGGTCCCTGCGGGGCATTGGGGGGAGGAGGGTTGCCAGTATTCACGTCCTGCTTAACAAAATTCGCGAACGTCCAGTTCTTGTTACCGCCGCGCTTTTTTAACGTACGTTTGCGCGACTTGGCCATTTGTATTACCGCAATTAAAAATTGCCTTTCGGCATTAGTTGATACGAATAGCAATGTACTGCGGTTCAGGAAGCTTTACAGCTTTTGCCCCGTTCTCATCGAACGGAACCATCCGAATTCTCTTTGCCGGAGGTTCCTTTACCGCCCAGTCCAATGGTCTAGTCCGCTTAAGCGAACCTTCGTAATAGTAAATGGGGTATACGAACGTATTGCCCATCTCGTTCGACATTGAATATATTTACCCGATAATTTCCGTTTTCAGCGTCCAAGCTCTGACAACGTAAATGCAGCAACAGGCTGGATTGATGGATATGATGCGTAACCAGATGTTGATGACAATGGGGATGTCTATGGGCATGGGTCGTAATCCGCTGTACAGCTTTGTGGGTATTAGTTTGTACGATAAGGTCGTCACATCTTATCCTAAATGGTTTCCGTACTTTGAGGACTTTTGTTGTCGGCGTAAGAGGTTGGAACCGTCTACGCCTCCACCTCCCGCAAATAAACCGATACGTGCCACGATTGAGTGTGAACGCGTCCTGAAAAGTTCAGGTAAGCAGGGAAACCAGGCGGTTTCGGGAAGTCAGAGCCGGATGGATTCGGTAGTTCATTACGTCAGTACCATTCCGGCTATTCGTAACTTGCTTTTTATGAACCATCACGATTACCTCCCAAACGAGTTTGAGCCCATAATGGTGGAGAACGATATTTATTTTCAGCTTACTACTCTGAAACACAACGACGGAGAACTTGATTCTATAAAGTTCCGTATCTTCTGCTACGATCACGAGTCGCAGTTTCTTCGTGATTTCGTGGAGAGGTGTAATGCCGATTACGAGCGCAAGCAGGCCAATAAGCTTGGCACGTCTTTGTACTACTTTGATATGATGACGGCTACCAAGAGTAAGAAGACCACGCAGAATACCCTGCCTACCACTCACCTTATTTACAACAAGCACCGATTTCATACCACACGCACATTTGATAACGTATTTTTTGAACAGCGCGAAAAGGTATGTAAGCACGTCGAGTTTTTCCTTACTCGGAAAGATTGGTACGAGAAGAAGGGAATTCCGTATACCTTGGGATTTATGTTTCACGGGGATCCGGGGTGTGGAAAGACGTCGTCGGTTAAGGCCATTGCCAATACTGCCCGTCGTCATATCATTAATATCCATCTATCCCAAATCAAGACCAAGGCCCAGCTCACTCATCTTTTTTATAATGATGATATCTACGTGTACGACGGCTCCAAGACCGAGAAGTATACTATTCCTATTCACGAGCGTCTGTACGTCATTGAAGATATTGACGCGATGGGCGATGCGGTTATGAGCAGGAAGTTCAAGCGTCCTGAACCGAAGAAGGAAGCCAAGACTCCAGAAGAAGCCTGGGCGGCCGCGCACGCGGAAGACGAGCCTGAACAGATTGATCTTTCGTTCCTTCTGAATCTTCTGGACGGTACACTAGAATCTTCCGGCCGTATAATTGCTATTTCTTCCAATTACCCTGAACGAATTGATAAGGCTCTTATCCGACCGGGACGTATTGATATGATTGTCCATTTCCGGAAATGTAACCGCCAAATCCTCCAAGAAATGGCCACGAGTTTTTACGATCGGGAGTTTGATGATTGGACGACACCCGAGTTGGAGTACGTTTGGACGCCAGCTGAAGTGAACCAGATTTTGTTCAGGAATTTTGATAAGCCTGAAGATGCGATTCAGGAACTAAAGACTCTGAAACCTCGTGATTTATACGGATTTGATGAAGTAACGCTTCCAAGTTATATGAGCGCCGAAGACAATTTAGAACTCGCCAAGACTAATTTCCCGAATGTATAGCCTTGGCCAGTCGCACGATATTCTGAATATACTTCCAGACATTAGTCTTGGAAGCAGGGCTCATATTTTCAATGTACTGCTTCAGCTTCTGGAAAATATTCATGTCAACGTGGTTAGCGTACTCGTCAAAGTTATAGTCCACAAAGAAAGATTCGTCGGAGCTCATGATCTTATCTTCAAACTCCACGACATTATCCACGACGTACTTCACGACCATTGATGGATTAGTCATTTTCATCAGGGACAAAGTGCTGGCAAACATAGAGAAATCGGGGTCGTCAGGGTACATTCCGCACAGCTCTTTTGAGAAGGAAAGAAACTGCTCAAAAAATGCTGAAATAAGTACTTTCTTGGATGCCATGTTAGTTTATACACGCAGAAACTATTAAAACTACTTACGATCAACACCGCCGAATTCGCTCTTGCGCTGGTTATTCATCTGCTCCATACGAGCCATCACATCGGCATTAGTGGCCGTCTTGGTCTTATCGTCCAGCGTGTTCTTCGACGTGGGGGCAGGGGGCGCGAGCTGGGCCGAGGTTGAGCCGTCAAGGAAAGTGTACCGACTCGTACCTTCCTTATTCACGAACTGGCCCGGAGTATCCCACAGAGCATACGACTCTCCAATCATCCCATTACCCTCAAACCCCCAAGCCGACAACTCTCCAAACTGGTTAGGGGCCGAGACGCCGGCATCGTTCTTGGACGGCACTTCCTTGCGAGAATTGGTAGGCTTGGCAATGAAGCCGTAAATATCCTTACCCACAACCACATCTTTCGTGTCGGGAACGTACAGCGTCGGAACCTTGGTGAGCCAAGCCGGAATCTGTTTACGATCCAACGTCTCAACCTGAATGAACTTATACAGTCCGCCCTTATTCAGACCCTTAATTGTCTCAATAACCTGCTTGGAGTTAGCATCCCGCTCACTGTAGAATAAGTAAGGCTGGGACATTACAAGTTTTCAGGAAAAAAACGGATGGAACAATAACGAAATGGAGCAAGTTAAAATGCCGGAAATCAAGAACGTCCGAA
>Ga0114978_10005050_pt1 | contig 10590 bp, 9 predicted proteins | sample S_140212_EF_Meta_FD_87027 | JGI IMG/M metagenome (GOLD analysis project Ga0114978, IMG submission 87027) | Freshwater microbial communities from Lake Simoncouche, Canada to study carbon cycling - S_140212_EF_MetaG | ecosystem: Environmental > Aquatic > Freshwater > Lake | place: Lake...
AGGATTTGCCTCGTGCAATATCGCGTCGACGATCCGTAGATGGTTCCAGCAGTCCTCTTGAATGGCGTTGGAATCAGCAGGAATGGCGTCCGTTGATCGCGCCGTGACAAGGTCGAGCGTTGCGCCTATGGCCGAATCCCACTCGTTGCGATGTCTGACGCGATACGAATGCGCATGTGAGATTTGCCGATCGGTCAGTTGCCGCATCCTGCCTGCCGGCGGAGCCTCGTTCGCGATCGAATCGAGGAACGGTGCAAACTCACCAATAAAGACCGTATCGAGCATAGCTCTGCGCAGCGGTCCGGCGATCACCGAGCCGAATGGGAGCTGATTGATGATGAAATCAAGGCCGAAGCGATCGATGCGATTGTGGGCTGCGTGGCAAGTCTGACGCAAATCCACTGGCCCGTGCGCCGTCGGGTTTGGTGTACTTAGATCCGTGACGCTCAACAAAGTCTCAAGTTCGAACGCATTTTTCCCCTGCGGCACGCGCCGGTGCGCGCGGGCAAGCAACGAATACAAGCGGCGTAACTGCGACAACGGTTCAAGGGCGTGGCAGGGACATGCACATGCACCATTTGCGGCATTCCGGTCGGGTCGCACGCAGGTGCTCAAACACATCCAGAGGGGAGCATCGGCTGAGCATTTTTTGTTGGCTGCTTCCAAGAACAGGTGAGCATCAGCCGAATCGACGAACACGAGAGCTTCGGGTGCATGATCAGAATCATGATCAAACTCATGATCAAACGCACGACCGGCCTCGCCCGCCTTCACCGATTGATCGGCCATGCGCATAATCGCTTGCACGAGGGCGACGTCTTTGTACTCGCGCTGCAATTGTGCGAGCAACAGGGGAAGCATTGGCTGCGGGAGTTTCCAGCTCGGTAGCAAATGCGTTGCAAACAACCAAGTGAGCGCGCGGTCGGCATCCGATTTGGCGGTCGCGTGTAGGTAGCGAACACATTGAAGTCCGTTGGCGCTGCGATGATTCCTCTGCAATTCCTTCGCGAAGTTTTTGTCGATCTGCAGTTCGGTCCAAAGTTGGAGCGCGATGGATTTGAAGTAGGTAGAAGGGCGGACGCAATCCATTTCCCAGTGCTTCAAGCCGGAAGTGATGTTCGGCAAGGTGGAGCAAAAAGGTACAGATTGAATGCACTGCTCTCCTTGTTGCGAAGCCATTGAATTTGGTCGACGATATCCGTTGAACATATGGGCCTCCTTCTGTGTGCGCCATTTGGCGACTTCCACAACCACGAGCATGCATGGGGATTGGTGCTTTCAGGCTCCTGAACGAACTGCAAACGTCAGATGCGGTGACAACGGCGCGTCTGCGCGGTTGAGAGGAGCCACTGCACTGAGCAACCGGGCAGTCGCGGCGTTGTCATCGCAGCTGATGCGATAAACGTCGCGACTCACGCCTGGCGAAACACCAGGACAAACGATGTCCTGAAAGCACCAATCCGAATGCGCGCTCACTGGATAGGAAATGGAAATCAACATGAATCCGCCTCGCAGCGAATCACAGACCCGAACGGGGGGTTAAACGTGTTGGCAACGGCGCCAGGGACGAGCCAAATCGCGGGCACTTGCGATGATTTGGTTGGAAGCGGACCGTACCCATCGGTTGCTATCACGATGCCCGCGAAGAGTTCGCCGTTGTACATCCGCTGATCAAGCAGCCCGAACGGCGCCCGCAAGTCAGTGCCGCCGCGCCCAGGCATCTCAAGCGATCCACGGTCGATCGGATCATCAAAGGTGTCGTAATCTTGAACTCGGAGAACCGTGGTATCGAAATGTGCGATCGTGATCGAGCAGTGGGTGCATTGGCGAAGTTGACCGATTTGGTCGACGACCTGTCCGAGTATGGCCAAGGACATCGAGCCCGAGGTATCGATTGCAAAGAGGATTCGCCCGACGCCCGTTCGCGCGCAGGAGGGCAAGAAAACCCCGCGCCAAAGATGCCGCTTGGCAAACGGATACGACTGGAAGTCCATGGGAACCAGCCCGTCGAGACGCTCGATGAACACGCGCTCCCAGGGCACGCGACGGGTTCGATTGCGCTTGGCAAGTTCCGACCACTGCCCACTCACCTTGCCTGGCAGGCGACCTTCACTTCGCAGCGCCTCGGAGACTTCCTGCAGCAGCAATGCGTGATCGTCGCCGGTGATTTGGTTTTGCGGACTTATGAAGGCATCGAGGTCGGCGCGATGGCCACATCCGGTTGGATCGCCGTCGAATCTCAGCGGACACTCTTTCGTTTGCAAGTTGATCGCGGCCGGCAGTGCGTGTTCAGTGACTTCCGTCGAGCTCGTCGACGCAGCGGGTTTGTTGAGTTTTTCCTCGATCAGTCTTTGATAAATCTGCTCGCAACTCAGATGGCCAAGGCTCTGGACCAGGGCGTCGAACTTCGTTGATCGAGGCGGGCGAATGTCGTATTCCGAACTCTGATTTTGCATCGACGGATCGAGAATCGGGTCATAGAGCGCGGCCGTCGCGATATCGATCGCGATGTTCCATTCCTTCTCTTGCCGATGGCCTCGCCGCTCGAGGTGTTCGAACAACGCGTGAATGATGTTGTGGCCATAGGCGTAGGCGACGAGTTGCTGCGCCTTGAGCCGAAGCGCTTGCGACACGATGATCGCCCCCGGCGCGATACCGATGCCTTCCGCGAGCAAGTCGCTGTGGACTTGAACAACGGGAATGCGCATCACGGCGGCGGCAAGCGATGGCTGTTCAAGAAGCAGCTGCATTCGCGCGCGCGTGATATCCCGCGCAAGTTCGGGATCGTCGATGCGCACGAGCCCTTGGTCGCTTGAGGTCATGCAATTCACGAAACCCCCTCAGCGCAACTGGATTTCTCTGCACGCTTGGGCACAAGGACATCTGCGTTGCGCTTCGCAAATGCCGCGACGGCGGGATTGAACGCGAGCGCAGGCGAAACGCGCAGAATGTCACGCGCAAGCCGCACCGCCCATTCAGCCCCGAGCCTCCCGAGCAGTGAACCAAGCGCCGCCGTGACTTTCGGCTCTCTGACGCGCTGCGCGATGTGCTTCACCAGCACCCACAGGTCGCCAGCATTCGTCGGCAACACCGCATCGTCTGGCCGCGCGATGATCCGCTCGATGACCTCGATCGAGAGCGACTTCTTCGCATGCTCGAGAAACTCGATCGCCGCTCCCTTGCCGACGCAGCCCTGATACACCTCGAGCGCTCCGGCTTCGGTGCCGAGCGCGAGATACGCATCGCTCAGCATGTGCCACGAACGGGGCGAGGCGAAGGCGATCCCATCCGCTTCCCCCGGCTTTGGCGCGAGCAATTCGCGCCGCACCGCAATGAACGCGATCACTACTGGCGAAACTCCGGCCGTGACCGCCCATTCAGACCAGTCGTCGAAATGGGGCTCAAATTCAAGGTGAATGAAGCGATTTGCCAGCGCGGCGGGCATGCGGAACACAACCGACCTGTCCTCGGCTCGGTTGCCCGCCGCGATGATCTGCCAACCATCGGGCAGCACATACTCGCCCACGCGGCGGTCGAGCACGAGCTGATAAAGGCTCGCCTGCACCAGCGGGGGAGCAGCGTTGAGCTCGTCAAAGAAGAGGATGCCCGGCTTGTCGGTCTTGACGGGAAGAAACGACGGCGGTGCCCAGACCGCTCGTCCATCGACCACCGCAGGCAGGCCGCGGAGATCGGTTGGATCAAGCAACGGTGCGCGGATGTCGATGACGGGCCGATCAAGACTCTTGGCAAGAGACTGGACGACGGCGCTCTTCCCAACGCCCGGCGCGCCCCACACAAATGCAGGCCTGCCGATTTCAACAAGTGTTCGAAGAGTTTGGCTTACGCGGCTCGATCGCATGCAATCTGTCCTTTCGATTTGCGACGCGCCAGTCGTGGAACTTGCTGTTGAGTTCAGCGCACGCAAGTGCGCCGAGATCAAGCAGCAAAGACCGACCGCCGCGATCGCAAGGTTTTTTCAAACCGTCTTTTCACCCCCGAGCAGGAGAGATTGGAATGTTCCAGCGCCCGTGACGAACGCCAGTTTGATGAAGTGACGGTAGATACCGTCCTGCACCGCATCACCGAAATAGCCGCGAACGCCGCGGTTTTTCGAGTGTTCCTCAGCACCGTGGCGGTCACCCGCTCGGTTGCTGTTGATCGCGAGGGCTTACCCTCTGAGGACGATCAAACTCTTCATGCGAACCCAAATGATACAGAGCCGAGGGTTGCATTGGAACACTCGGCAGGAGAAAAAGTCCCGCTTCGATATAAATGTTCACACGCGCGTTAGTCGCGGGTAATCGACTTCGGTCCCGTGCCCGCCGTCTTCTCGTACTTGCCGTCGCCGACCTTCTGGTACTTGGTAAAGCCCAGCCGATCGAGCGTGGAATCGGAGGTCTTGCGCTTGTCGGCGGCCTCAGAATGCTGGCCACCGAGCATGGGCGGCTGCAGCACCTTACGGACCGGCTCCCCGGTTTCGGGATGACTGGTCAGTACGGGATCGCTCATTTTTTGCACCAGTTCGAAGTGCTCGCCGAGAGATCCGTCGGGCTTCACGACTGCGTAGACATACGTTGGCATGGGCGCATGGTAGAACGCGCAGGTCCGCACGGGAAGCGGCTTGAGCCTATGTCGAAGATGAACTCCAACGACACCACCGCCCGCTTGCTCGACCTGCGCCAGCTGCTTACCCGAGCCAGCGCGGCGTACTTTGTCGACGCTGCACCATTTATGACCGATCAGGAGTTTGACACGCTCCTGGCGGAACTTGCGTCGCTCGAGGCGATGCATCCCGAGCTTGACGACCCGAATTCGCCCAGTAAACGCGTCGGTGGCGCGCCGCTCGAGGGCGAGTTTGAAACGCGCGCTCATCGCGCGGCCATGCGTTCGGTCGACAACACCTACTCGATCGGCGATTTCCGCACTTGGTACCAACGGTGCGCCGACGGCCTCGCTGGCGATGCGCCGGCTTTGTTCGCTGATCCCAAGGTCGACGGACTCGCCATTTCGCTGCGCTACGAAAACGGCGAACTCACCGAAGCCTTGACTCGAGGTGACGGGCTGCGCGGCGATGTCGTGACCAACAATGTGCGGGCAATCCGCGCGATCCCCCTCAAATTGCGCGCGCCGCAGCGAGAGAGTTGGAGCGGGATTCCTGCGGTGCTTGAGGTTCGTGGCGAGATCTTCATGCCAGTGCGCGAGTTCGAGCGCATCAACGAAGAGCGTGAGAAGCACGGCGAGCAACTCTTCGCCAACGCCCGCAATTCCTGCGTCGGCACGCTGAAGAACAAGGATCCGAAGATCGTCGCCTCGCGTCGCTTGTCCTTCGTCGCTCACGGTCGCGGCGAGGGCGAAGGTTTGCCCGCACTCGTGTCGCACTCTGAGTTCGTCGCCTATCTCAAGGAACTCGGCGTTCCTGTTTCTCCTCTCGGTGCGCGTTACGAATCCGTCGACGCCGCCGCATGCGCCATCGAAGAATTCGCCGACAAGCGCGCGTCGCTTGATTTTGCTGTGGACGGAATGGTCGTCCGCATCGACCGCTTCGATTTGCAAGATGCGCTCGGCGCAACTTCAAAGAGCCCGCGTTGGGCGATCGCCTACAAATATCCTGCAGAACAAGGCGAAACCACGCTGCTCAAGGTTGATTGGCAAGTGGGCAAGGGCGGAACCATTACTCCGCGCGCCATCATGGAGCCGCTCAAGATCGCGGGTTCCACCGTCAAACACGCGACGCTGCACAACATCGAAGAAATTCAGCGCCGCGATCTGCGCATCGGCGACCGAGTGATCATCGAGAAGGCTGGAGAGATCATTCCGCAAGTCGTGCGCGCGGTGGTGGAGAAACGCACGGGCAGCGAGCAGGTGATCGATGCGCCCACGATCTGCCCAGCATGCAGCGCATCCGTCGAGCGTGAAGGCCCGAAGATCTTTTGCGGAAATCCCTCGTGTTCAGCGCGCTTTCGCGAGCGACTCAAGTGGTTCGTCGGTCGTGACCAGATGAACATCGACGGACTCGGCGAGGAGATCATCGACGCGCTCGTTGACGCGGGTCTGGTGAAGGACTTCGTGGATATGTTCCGCCTTGAGGCAACTTCGGTCGCGCGCACACTGGCCAAGGGCGAGAAGGCACTCGCGGAAGTTGAGAAGAAGGGCCCGGGCAAACGCGCGACCGCGATCATCGAAAGTGCCGCCGACGCCGCGAAATCACGCGGTTTGACTCGAGTTCTCGCGGGCTTGGGCATCAAGCATGTCGGCGCGACCGCGGCAAAAACGCTTGCCCGCCGCTTCCGCAGTGCCGACGAACTTCTCGGCGCAACCGAAGAACAACTCGCCGCGCTCGAGGATTTCGGGGAGATCACCGCAAAGTCACTCGCTACTTGGCTTGCGGGCACCGAGGCCAAGCGCATCTTCGCCGAGCTCGCGTCCGTGGGCGTTGATCTCAACAGTTGCGAACCCAAGCCCGTCGAAGTCGGCACCAACGCATTCGCAGGAAAGACCTTCGTTGTTACGGGAACGCTCGAACATTTTGGCCGCAGCGAGGCGACCGAAATTCTCGAGCGCGCGGGCGCGAAGGTCGCGGGCAGCGTGTCGAAGAAGACCGCGGTTGTGGTTGCGGGCGCCGAAGCCGGCAGCAAACTCGCCAAAGCGCAGGAACTCGGCGTTGATGTCTGGGATGAATCCCGATTCATCGCCGAACTCACCGCGGCGGGACTCAAGTAGAATCGCCGACTCGGAATCCATACCACCGTGTCGCAAGTCCTCCTCGGCGTTCGCAATCTCTCCTTCCGCATCGCGGTCTTTGTCGCATTGGCGGCGCTGCTCGTCTGGTTCCTCGGCGGCAGTTTTCTTGCGCGCCCCGAGGTGATCGTGCACGCGACGGCGATGGTGGAAACTTCGGGTGAAGGTCAGGTCGAGGTCTCGCTCATCCAAATCGTTCATCCGCTCTCGAGCATCCCCAGCGAGCGCTCGATTTTTCAGATCGAAACGCGCCGCGACGGTGGTGCCATCATGCGCTGTCCGACGCAGGACATCCTGCGCGGCGCGACGAATTTGGTGAGCGTGACTGCGGCCGCAGGTAGTGGCGAAGTGTGGTTCGCCGGAAATCCCAGCACCGATCTCGCCGCTTGGCGCATCTACCGAGTCACGGCCGATGCGCAGTGCCCAGCGTTGATGCTCGAGGTTGCCGATCGTCTTGAGGCCGAGCGACAACTCGCGCGCATCGCTGCGGGAATGCCCATGCAAACCGCTCAACAGGCCGCCGCTGCCCGCGACTCTGTGTTGCGCGCGAGCGGCGGGGGCTAAGCCGCCGCATGAAGAACATCGAGTTCAAGGCCGAACTGCGCAACATTGGCCTCGCGCGATCGATTTGTCTGGTGATGGATGCGCGATCGATGGGCGTGTTGCTGCAGACCGACGAGTATGTTCGTGTGCCGGAAGGCCGCCTCAAGCGTCGCGTCGAGCGCAACGAGGACACGGGCGCCATTCGCGAAGAGTGGATTTGGTACGACCGCGCCGATCGAACCAATGCGCGTGTGTCGCGCTGGACCAGCCTCGATGAAACGCAGGTCGCGGTGCGTTGGCCTTCGCTCGACCGCAAGATCTCCAACATCATCATCAAGCGCCGAGAGCTGTGGCGCGCGGGAAATGTGCGTGTGCATCTCGACGCGGTGGCCGGCCTGGGCAACTTCCTCGATATGGAAGGCATCGTTGGCATCGGCGACGATCCCGCCGCAACGCGACTGCGCGTGGGCACGCTCATCGGAAAGTTCCGCCCCGCGCTTGGCGAACCAGTGAGCGGTTCTTACGCCGATCTGTGATGTGCGCGTCCGAACGATCGGCTTTACAGCGTCATGTTTCCGCTCAGAATCACCGCACCAAGCGCCGTCGCCACCGCCACGCGCCACCAGCCGAACACCGCGAATCCGCCGCGCGACAGGTAGCCAACCAGCCATTTCACAGCAAAAGCCGCTGAAATCGCGGCAACGGCAAGACCGATCACGATCGGTGCCGGTCCTCCGAGTTCATCGATGCGCACGCCGAGATCGTGACGCTGCTTGAAGATTTCATACGCGCAGGCCGCGCTCAGCGTGGGTAATCCCAGCAAAAAACTGAACTCGGCCGCGCGTCGGGGCGAGAGTCCGAACAGCATGCCGCCCAAGATCGTCACCATCGACCGGCTCGTTCCTGGCCACATCGCCAGCGCCTGCATGAATCCAATCGCCAGCGCGTGCTGAAACGACAGCATCGAGAAATCGTCCTTCTCGTCGCGCTCGCGGCCGACCAGCGTGCGGATCCACGGCGAAAGCACGAGAAGAAGCACGCCGCCGCCACCAAGCGCCATGAGCACAGGTATGGGCAGGAAGAGCCGTTCCTTGATCGCCTTGTTGAACATCAGCCCAAGCACGGCCGCGGGCAGGAACGCGACGATCAACTTCAGAAACAGCATCAATCCCGCGTGGTTGGCGCCGGAAAGTCCCTTCACCATCGCAGCGACTCGCGCGCGATAGAGTCCGAGCACGGCCAAGATCGCGCCGCCCTGAATCACGATGTTGAACGAGTCAACAGCGGCTTTTTTCGCTGCGTCTTCGGACAAACCGAGGAGCCACGCGACCAGAATGAGATGGCCAGTCGAACTGACGGGCAGGTACTCGGTTACGCCTTCGACGAGGCCAAGAATGATCGCTTGAAGAATGGTCACGCGCGATCTATCGGCAACTGGCGGTGCCATGCGCCAACCATGCGCCAACCATGCATCGATCATGCATCGTCACGCGTCGCGAAGCCACGGCATCAGCCCACGCACCGTCGCGCTGGCGGCTTCGATCGGATGGCCGCTGGAAGCCTTGCGCCACGCGCGGAACTCAGGATGCCCCGCGTCGTGGTCGCGCATGAAACGCTCGGCAAACGCGCCGCTGCGCACATCGGTCAGCAGTGCTCGCAACTTCGCGCGCAGATGCTCGTCGACCAGCGCGTTTTCCGCAACGAACGCGCCGAACTCCGCGGTGTCGGAGATCGCCCGCCGCATGCCCTCCGGCCCGCGCGCATACACGAGGTCCGCAACCTGCTTCACCTCGTGGCAACACTCGATGTAGGCAACCTCGGGCGAATAGCCCGCCTCGACCAACAGCGCGAAGCTCTCGTGCACCAGCGCCATCAGCCCACCACACAGCACCGCCTGCTCGCCGAAGAGATCGCTTTCGGCTTCGGCAGCGAAACTCGCCTCGATGAGTCCGCTGCGCGCGCAGCCGATGCCGGCGCCCCAAGCGATGGCCATGGCGCGCGCGCAGCCTGCGGCGTTCTCGCGTTCCACGGCGAAGAGCGCCGGAATCCCCAGTCCCTCCTCGTAGCGCGCACGCACCGTCGCGCCCGGACCCTTGGGGGCCACCAGCACCACGCCCAGATCTGCCCGCGGCGTGATGAATCCGAACCGAATGGCAAAGCCGTGCACGAAGCCAACCACCGCGCCGGTCGGCAGCGCGTCCTCGATCCACCTCGCCCACGCCGTCGGTTGCGCCTGATCGGGAAGGGCGATGATCGCCAGATCCGCCCGCCTCGCCGCCTCGGAAAGTTCCATCGCCTCGAAGCCTTCGCGGCTCGCCAGCTCAACTTTCTGCGACCCCGCACGCCCGCCGACCACGACGCGTAGCCCCGAATCACGAAGGTTCAGCGCGTGCGCCCGCCCTTGGTTGCCGTAGCCGAGCACGGCGATGGTCTTCCCGACGAGCGGCTCGATTGGCGCCTGGGCGCCGCGCAGGATGACAGGTTGCGACATGCCGCGAAGATAGCAGGGGGGGGGAGCAATTCTTGCGTATGAAGAGCGATCTCAAACCTAGGGTTGGATCCGCCAACGAATCGAGTGCCCTCGTGCCGATGACAGGCCACCGCCATGACGCAGACCAACGACCGCCGCCGCCACGAACGATTCACCGTCGACCCCATGTATAGCGCGGTGGCGGTTTTGCCTCTCGCGACCTCGAACCGAACATCAGATGGTTGCGGGGGGGAGCATGTGGACGGACATGTGGAAGGCCATGTGGACGGTCATGTCTACGAGGTTTCTCTCGGCGGCATCCGCTTCGAACTCGATCAACCGCTGCCTGTGGGTACCCGAGTTTCCGTTGAGGTCACGCTTCCTGGCTGCACGAAACCGATCTGCGCCGAAGGCCGCATTGTGCGCGTTTTCGACGAAATCGACGATCCAGGACCGAGGCGAATGGTCGTTGAATTCGAGACTTTCGTCGTTGGCGCCCGCGAATATCTCGATCGCTACCTCTCGCAGAAATGGCTGCGCCGCGCGCCTACTCAGCCGCGCGTTGAAGAGGAATCGGAGCCGACCTGCGAAGTGATGATCGAAACCAATGCCGTTGCCGGCAAGGGTTCGAAGAAGCGCAGCTCCGCCAGCGCCGCGTAAAGTGGGCGGCGGATGCGCGCCACATCCTCGATCTCCTCCACAACGCCCCGGCCGGTCAGGCTGGGGCGATCTCCTTGATGGGCCGCCAAGCGCTCGGCTAGGAGTTCGAGCGGCAAATCGAGAAACACCAACAGCGCGCGGGAATCCCGCCGGGCGGCCGCCAATGCGTCTGCCGCTCG
>Ga0114978_10005051_pt1 | contig 10589 bp, 9 predicted proteins | sample S_140212_EF_Meta_FD_87027 | JGI IMG/M metagenome (GOLD analysis project Ga0114978, IMG submission 87027) | Freshwater microbial communities from Lake Simoncouche, Canada to study carbon cycling - S_140212_EF_MetaG | ecosystem: Environmental > Aquatic > Freshwater > Lake | place: Lake...
AATCCGCATATCCAGACCGACCCGCGTAATATCGCCCGTGTAGCCGATGTCTTGGTCGAGCGCCTGGTGCAAATTGACAACGCCAACGCGTCGTTTTATCGTGCGCGCCACAAGGCTTTTATGGAGCGTTGGCGCGCCGCCATCGTGCGTTGGGAGCAGCAGGCCGCGCCGCTCAAGGGCGTGCGCGCGGTGGTGCATCACAATGACTGGACCTACCTGTTCAACTGGCTGGGTATGAAAGAGGCGGCCAGACTCGAACCCAAACCGGGCATTCCGCCAACGCCCGGACATCTGGCTGAATTGCTCAAGTTGATGGAACGCGAACCGGCGAAGTTCATTATCTATGCTGCCTACAACGATCCGAAGGCGGCAGAATTTCTTTCATCTCGCAGCAATATTCCCGCGGTGATGCTGCCCTTTTCGGTGGGCGGCACGGACAAGGCGAAGGATTTGTTCGGGCTGTTCGATGACACCCTTGGCAGACTGCTGGCCATCACGGGTGGAAAGCCGACGGGGGAGAAATGAACTTTGACGCGCTCACGCCGGCTGTTTTGCTGCCGGCCCTCATCGCCGGATTGCTGGTTACCGCCACCCATGTGCCGCTGGGTATGCAGGTGCTTGCGCGCGGCATCGTCTTCATTGACCTTGCCGTGGCGCAGATTGCCGGCGTCGGCGTCATCCTTGCCGATGCCATGGGCTGGGCACCGCAGGGCGCCGCGGTGCAGGTAGCCGCGTTTAGCGCCGCGCTCGCCGGGGCCTTGCTGCTGACCTGGACGGAGCGGCGCTGGCCGCAGGTGCAGGAGGCCATCATTGGCGTGGTGTTTGTGCTGGCCTCGAGCATCGCCATATTGCTGCTCGCGCACAACCCGCACGGTGGTGAGCATTTGAAAGAGCTGCTGGCCGGCCAGATCCTGTGGGTGGAGCCGGCGCGCCTCGCCGTCGATGCGCTGATTTACGCCGTGGTGCTGCTGATCTGGTTCGGCCTGGGCAAACGCCTCGGTCGTATCGGGTTCTACGTGCTGTTCGCCTGTGCGGTCACCGTCTCGGTGCAACTGGTCGGCCTTTACCTGGTGTTCGCCACTTTGGTTGTGCCGGCCCTTGCAACGTACTACTCGCGCGGCCGGCGGCATCTCAAGGCCTATGCCGTGGGTGTGTGCGGCTATGTCATCGGACTCGTCGGTTCTGCACTGGCGGACCTGCCATCGGGGGCGATGATCGTCTGCGCAATGGTCGCCTGTGGCATTGTGCTGGCATTCTTTGGCGCAGGCCGCGGCCAGCCCCGCCGGGACGGGGATTTCGATTGATTTGTCATCATGACGGTGGAATAATCATTTTCGAAAAATCGTTTCCCTCCCCAAGAAAGATCAAGGCGAACCGTGGTCTTTTCCCTGTTCGGTAAGAAAGACGATTCGCCGTCCAAAAAGCCCGAGCCAAAAAAACCTGCTTCGGGTCCGGTAGCGAAAAGCGAGGCCCAGCCTGACAAGCGCGCGTTGCCCAACGCGTCTGCGCTTGATCAGGACGACGACCTCTCGCTCGATTTCACCAGCTTTGTTGCGCTGCCCATGGGTGCCGCCGGTTTGGTAACGGCGGCATCTGGTCTATCTGCCCCCGCCGTGTCGCCGCTGACGGCTGTGCCGGAGATGGGTAATGGGCTCAAATCTGCGGCAAGGCTTGCGCCGACAGCGTCCCCACCTCCGCCGCCAAGGCCGCAGCGCAAACCGCCGCCTCCCGACTCGGTGATGAGCATTGAGGTCACCAGCAGCCCAGATGCGCTGGCCGTGGTCGAGGAGGCGGCGATCCTGTTTGCCAACGCCCAGGATCAAAGTGCGCTCGCCGTGCTGCTACAGGCTGTGCACGAAGATGACGCCGGGACGGTCGCGCGGCAGGTGTGGCTGATGTTGTTTGACATGTACCAGCACCTGGGCATGAAAAAAGAGCACGAGGAGCGCGCTCTGGCGTTTGCGGCCAAGTTCGAGCGCTCACCGCCGACCTGGATTGAGCAGCAGGCCAAGACCATCGCCGCGACGCTCAAGGCCGGAGGCGCCGGTTTTGTCGAGTTTGGCGATGTGCTCGATGCCCGCATCACCACACAAATCGACCAGATGCGGCAGATCGCGGGCAAGAGCCCGACGGTGCGCCTTGATCTGGCCAAGCTGGCCGCGGTTGATGCGACCGGTTGCCGCATATTGTTGCAATGCCTGCAGCAACTCAGGCGTGGTGGAACGTCCGTGGCCTTATCGGGCGAGGGGCGGTTCATCGCCTTGCTCGCCGCTCAGGCGACGGCTGGTGACGGGAGTACCGACCAGGCGGTCTGGCTTCTCTTGCTCGAGGCCTATCAGATGCTTGGCCGGCAGGATGCCTATGAAGAGGCTGCGCTCAACTTTGCCATCACCTATGAATTGTCCCCGCCGGCCTGGGAGCCGGCCGCGGTCGTGCCGCAAACGCTGCAGTCCCCCGCCGGAGCATCGCCGGCGCCGTTGTCGGAACAGGTTATGTGCTTGACCGGGGAGATTACCGGCACTGACTGCGGCACGCTGAAGGCTGTTGTTGATTACGCCGCCGGCTGCAATCCGGTGGTGATTGATTTTTCCGCTGTGGCGCGTGTTGATTTCGCTAACGCGGGCCAGTTGCTCAATACTTTCAGCAAACTTCACCAGGCCGGCAAGGCGGTAAAAATTCGCGGTGCCAACGAGTTGATCCTGGCGCTGTTCGGTGTCATGGGCGTGCAGGCGGTTACCGGAATCGAAACCAAAAGCTAGACGGCAAAGCACCCGGCGCTGTGGCCCGCATTGCCTGGAGGGTGCTTTTTTGGTAAGATTTGCAAATGGGTATGTCCTTAAAATCGCGCCGCATTGCCGTCTGGCTGGCTATTTTGGCCATGGCGTTCAACGCGCTATGGCCGCTGGCCGCCAACGCGAAACCGGCTGGCGCCTTTGATCCATCGACGGAAATTTGTACCGTTGGCGGGGTCAAGACATTCAGCGCTGGGAATGTGTTGCCGCAACCGGCGGAGTCGGCGCATTTGCCGGACTGCTCCTTCTGTACCCTTGGCGCTGATGGATTCGCTTTGCCAGCGGCGGCTGTTTCAAGCGCACTGCACGTTCCCAAGGCTGCCGATTTCCAGTTGGTCGCTGCCGCGCTCCCGCCGGCTGAGCCCTTCTGCTATTCCCCCGCTCATCCACGAGCCCCCCCGGTTCTCTCCTGAAATTCGCGTTGTAGTGGCGCGGCGCTGAGGCGCCGCATGCGGACAAATAAGTTTCGTCCGCAGCTCTCAATTCAGGTTCAGGAGAACCTAATGAAACCGTTTTTGCATGTTATGCATGCCATGAAGGAAGCCGGCTTCCGCATGGCCATTTCCCCCGCGCTTGTCGGCGCACTCTTTTGCGCCCACGCGGCGCAGGCGCAACAGGCACCTGCCACTCCCGCCGTCCTTGAAACACTGGGGGCAGTCGTTGTTACGGCAAGCCGCAGCGATACACGTCTTGAAGATATGCACTTGTACACCACGGTGATCACGCAAAAGGAAATTCAGAACTCCCCGGCGCAGAGTCTTGACCAGTTGCTGCGCAACGTGCCGGGTCTGGGTGTGCAGGGAACGCAGTCGGCCATCACCGACCCTACCGGGCACAACATCAAGTTTCGTGGCATGGATAAAAAGGTGCTGGTGCTGCTCGACGGCATGCCGATTCTCGATCCGTTCTACACCACCATCCAGTGGTTCAAAATCCCCTTGTCCTCGATTGAGCGGGTTGAGGTGGTGCGTGGCGGCGGCTCCAGCTTGTGGGGCAATCTCGCGGTGGGCGGTGTGATCAATATTATTTCCAAGCGACCAAGGGGTTCGGACGGCGAGGCCAGCGCCAGTATCGGCAGCCGCACCACGCTTAACGGGGCGATCAGCAAGAATTTTGTCATCTCGGATGCCCTGAGCATCAACCTGGCGGCCGATTCTTTCAACGCCGACGGCTACAACACCATCGTTCCCGCCTACAACGCGCAGTATTGGCCGGGCCGGGGGGCGTCCACGGCCTATAACGAGAACATGCGCCTGACGGCTTTTTTCAAGCCCTCAACCGACCTTAACGGTTTTGTACGCATGGGCTATCACAAGCAGAACGAGGATATCGGCGGCTACTTGTATGGCAGTAATGTGCAACGCAGTCCGGACCTCGCCGGCAGCGTGACCAAGTATTTCGACGACAGGTCCAATGTCCAGGCCAATTATTGGTCGCAGTGGCTGACTTACGACAAATACAATGGAGCGGGTTGCTATACCAGCACGGTGTTTGCGTGCGGTGCGCCCATCAGCTCTACCGGGGCCACTGCCGCGCAGCAGGGGGCGGCGACCAAACAGTACGCCACCTCCTACGATCTGAACACTTATCGTGAAAAAGGCGGATCGGTGATGTATTCACGCGCCTTCCGCGGCCTGCTCACCGGCATGCAGCTGGGTGCGGACCTGCGCAAAATTTCCGGTGAAGACGACCAACAAAGTTATGCCACGCCAAGCGCAGCGCTGCCCGCTGCAATGCGGCTGCAGCGGACAAACTACGGCGGTGGTGCGCAGACTTTCACCGGTGTGTTCGGCCAGTTCAAGCTTTCGCCCCTAGACGCATTGGAGTTGAGCATCAGCACACGCTGGGACAGATATGCGAGCACCAAGGGCATTGCGCAACAGACCAATTTCAACACCGCCGGAACTGCAATAAGCTCAAGCTCGGGTGGCGCGGTGGACGATGTATCCAAGCGTGCATTCAACCCGGCTTTTTCGGCGCGTTACGAACTGAATGACAAGTTCTCGTTGCGCGGTTCCACCTATCGCGCTTTTCGTGCGCCGGGGCTGAATAATCTTTACCGCAGTTTTGGCAACGCCACCATATCGATCGCCAATCCCTTGCTGGGCCCGGAAACCCTTCGGGGTGCCGAAGTTGGTGCGGACTGGCGTGGCGGCAATTATTCGCTCGGCGCCACGCTGTTTGCCGCCAAGGTCCAGGACGTGGTCACGACCTACACGGTCAGCGATGGCAAGGCTGCCGCGGTCGGCGCGATTCCGCAGGCGGTGTTGAATATTTGCGGTGCCGGGTACACCGGTGTGGCCAATACCGCCTGCCCGGGAACCGTGGGCCACTACACCAACGGCCAGGACCAGCGCTCCAACGGCTTGGAATTTGAGGGCAAGTGGCAGGCGAGCCGGGCCATTAGCCTCAACACCTACTTTACGCGTACATTGACCTATTATCAGAACGTCACCACCACCGACCCGACGGGCGTGCAACTGCCGTTGGTGCCGAAGAATGTGCTGGGCGCCAGCCTGGTGTGGACACCTAATGAGCAGTGGGCCAACAGCTTCGATATACGCGCCAGCGACAAGCAAACGCTCAACCTGACCAATGCGGTGACCGATCCGGTGCAGCAGGGCGGCCATACGCTACTGAGCGCCAGTTCGACCTACCGTGTTAATAAGAGCTTGGATGTGTTTGCCTCTGTGGTCAACCTGACTGATAAAGAGTACTCGGACAGCAGTGCCAGTAGCATCCAGCAAACCGTGCGTGCGATGCCGCGCACCATCACCACCGGCTTGCGCACGCGGTTTTAGGGGTTAACATGGGGTCGATCATGAATGCATTACTTCGCCGTGGTGTATTGCCGCTTGCCCTTGTCTTGACGGCATGGGCGGGTGGCGTGGTCGCGCAGCATGCGAATCATGGCCTCGTCGGTGCGGGTGACAAGCCCGCAGCCCGGCGGCCGGCGCCCAGCCTGGCCCTGGGTGCAGCATTCTCGCCTTCGGGCGAATTGTGGATTGCCGGACTGGATGAAAAGGCGCGCCTATTTGTACAGTCGAGCGCCGATCTTGGCGGCAGCTGGAGCGAACGCCGGGTGCTCGACACCCAGGGCGATCGTATCGCCGCGGATGGCGAAAACCGGCCGAAAATTGTTTTTGGCCTCAGGGGCTGGGTGGTGATCACCTACACCAAACCAATGCCCAAGCCCTACACCGGCGACATCCGCATGTTGCGTTCCGAGGACGGCGGAAAAACCTTCTTGCCGGTGTTCACCGTGCATGACGACCGTCAGGCCATTACGCATCGGTTTGAATCGACGGCTTTTGATTCGAAGGGTAATCTGTATGTGCTGTGGGTAGACAAGCGCGATGCCGAACTGGCCCGCGCCCAATCGGGTGGCAAGCGTGCCGCCTACGACGGCGCTGCGATCTACGGAAAAATCTCCCGCGATGGCGGCAAGAGCTTTGAGCCCGACCTGAAGCTCGCTGACAGCTCGTGCGAGTGCTGTCGTATCGCGCTGGTGGAGACGCCCGACGCCGGCATGGTGGCGATGTGGCGGCATGTGTTTCCAAAAAGCATTCGCGACCATGCGTTCGCCCCGCTTTCCGCCCTTGGCCGGTCGCGGGTGCCGGCGCGTGCGACTGAAGACCAATGGGAGCTCGCAGCTTGCCCGCATCACGGACCGGGTTTGGCTAATGCCAGCGGCGGTGGATTTCATTCGGTATGGTTTGGCCTGCGCGGTGGAAAAGCGGCGGTGCATTACGGCCTTCTGGACGCTGCCGGCAAACCAACGGGGCCGGTGCGCGACTTGCCCGATGAACGCGCAGAGCATGCGGATATTGCGGCAAACGACAACGGCGTCGCCGTGGTCTGGCGCAGCTTTGACGGTGAACGGACGCGTCTTCGCGCCTGGTTGTCCAAAGACAAGGGCCAGCATTTTGAAATGCGCGAGCTTGCAGTGAGCGACAGGGACAACGACCACCCGCGCCTGGTGACGCGCAATGGCGAAAGCTGGGTGGTGTGGCGGACGGAAAGGGAAATCCATGTATTCAAGCTTGCTGCGTAATTTAATGCTTGCCGGCGTAGTGCTGGGGCTGATGGCGGCGCCTGCGGTGTCTGCGCCCAAGGGCGTGCGTACTTTTGATAAAACGACTTGGGCGCAAATGAAGCGTGAGCTGCCGCGACCGAGTGTGGTGGTGTTCACGACCACCGACTGTGCCTATTGCCCGGATGTCATCGAAGCGCTCGCCGTAGATGTCAAAAAGGGGCAGACCAAGGCCAAGCTGATGATTGTGGTGATGGATGGCACCGAGCAACCCGAAGCCATGGCGGCTGACAAACACTACCGTAAAGGCGACGCCATGTATGTGTTCGAGGGGCAGGCCATGGCCTTGCGCTACAGTGTCGATCCCGATTGGCGCGGCATGACGCCGTATGTGGCCATGCTGGGTCGTTCGGGTGAACCGAAATTCGTAGTCGGGCGGCCGAGCAAGGCCGACGTGGCTGCTTTGTTGGGCAAACCCTGAGGTGCAGTGCCGCTTGTGCAGGGCCATTTTTATTTAAGGAAAGCAGATGACAGTTCGCTCGCTATTACTACCCGTACTACTCGTTGCCGGTTTCGTGCTGGCTTCGGCCGCGATGGCGCAATCGACGGGCATCAGCATTGCAAAGCCTTGGACGCGCGCCACCGCGCCGGGCGCGGTGGTTGGCGGGGGATTTGTCACCATCCGCAACAATGCCAAAACGGCCGATCGGCTGCTCAGTGCGTCCAGCCCCGTCTCAGCCAGCGTGGAATTGCACGAAATGGCCATGGACAAGGACATCATGAAAATGCGCGAGGTCAAGTCGCTGATCGTTCCGGCCGGCGGCGTGCTCGAACTCAAGCCCGGCGGTTATCACATGATGCTGATCAACCTCAAGGCGCCGCTCAAGCAGGGCGACAAGGTGCCGGTGACGCTGAAGTTCGAAAAAGCGGGCGAGGTGAAGGTGGAGCTTGCGGTGGAGTCACTTGGCGCCAACTCGGCCGGGGCGCAGGGCCATGGTGCCGCTGATCACAGCGACATGAAAAAGCACCGATAGGTAGCACGGGAGTCGCGGGCCTCCGAGATTCAGGCCTGCGGGAGGCTGCCCGCCAGCGCAGCAAGACAGCTCGGGCACAGGCATTCGGCGCCGGCCTCTGAGGGTTTCACTGGGGGCAGTGCAAAACACCAGCATTGCGCCTGGCCCGCTTTGGCGCCGCATGTGAATGCGGCCCGACAACGCGGGCAGTTACTTGCCCCCATGGACGCGGAGCCGGGCTTGTCCGGCGGACGGTTGACCTCAGGCACGCCCTTAGTCCCTGCTTATTCCGAGCATGGCCTCTTGCACCCCCGCCATCATCCCGGTTTGCAATTGCAGGATTGCTAACTTCATTAGATGGGGGCGGTCTGCCCCAGGTTCAAGTGCGATATGTTTTGTTTCAGGCGAAGCCATGTGCGAATGCTGTATGCGGGAGGAGGCAGAAACTTTATTCCCTTGCCTGCCCAAGTGCAACATGCATTCCGCGGGCTCTTGAAACGCCGCCGCGCTTCCCCATATTGGAAGCATGGGCGCGAGCCTGAACGAATTTTTCGACCACAGATATGGAGACGATCATGGTAAATGTGAACCGCTATGCCCCGCTGGGGGACATTTTTGACGATTTGTTAAAAGGCTTTGTCGTGCGTCCGGTTTCCTACGACACCCCGGCTGCGAACGATATCCGCCAGTTCAGAATTGATGTGAGTGAACAGAATGGCGATTACAAGGTGCTGGCCGATCTGCCCGGGGTGAAAAAAGAGGATATCCGCATCAGTGTCGACGGTGACGTGGTGTCGATAAACGCCGAGACGCGCAATGAAAAGGAAGTAAAAGAAGGCGAGCGCGTCGTGCATACCGAGCGTTTCCTGGGCAAGTATTCGCGCAGCTTCCGTCTTGGCCGTGAAGTCGACGAAGCCGGCGCGCAGGCGAAGTACAGCGACGGCGTGCTCGAACTGGTGTTGCCGAAAAAAGCGGCGCCTGCGAGCAAGCAAATTACCGTGCAGTAAAGTACCGCGGCGGCGGCATATCGCCGCCGCTGCGGCACCGCGCGAGGGAAGCCGACCTCCCGTGGTCTTCGTCCTTGGCGCGGGGTGTGGGAGCGGCCGGGTTTTCCCGGCCGCTTTTTATTTGCCGGCGCGGCGGGCTGGCGCGGGGGGTACAATCTTGATTCCAAAATCAAGTCGCCGACCATGACTGCCACTGCAGAAATCAAAGCCCAGGTGCTCGCCGAAGCGCTGCCTTACATCCGCCGTTTTCATGGCAAAACCATCGTCATCAAATACGGTGGCAATGCCATGACCGATCCTGCGCTGCAGGCCGGTTTCGCCCACGACGTGGTGCTGCTCAAGCTTGTCGGCATGGATCCTGTGGTGGTACACGGCGGCGGCCCGCAGATCGAGCAGATGCTCAAGAAGCTCGATATCAAGAGCAGCTTCGTGCAGGGCATGCGCGTCACCGATGACGCCACGCTTGACGTGGTCGAGATGGTGCTGGGTGCGCTTAACAAAGACATTGTCACTTTGATCAACCAGGCCGGTGGCAAGGCGGTCGGTCTGACCGGTCAGGACGGCGGCTTTATTCGCGCCAAAAAAATGATGATCGAGGACAAGGACAAGCCCGGCCAAATGCTCGACATCGGGCAGGTCGGCGAGATTTCATCCATCGACCCGGCTGTCATCGACACGCTGGAGGCGGGTGGTTTTATCCCGGTGGTGGCACCCATCGGCGTTGGCAAGGATGGGACGACCTTCAACATCAATGCCGACCTGGTGGCCGGCAAGATCGCCGAAGTGCTCAAGGCCGAAAAACTGGTGCTGTTGACCAACACGCCCGGCGTGCTCGATAGCAAGGGCAAGCTGCTGACCGGTTTGACGCCCAAGCTTATCGATGAACTGGTGGCGGATGGCACCTTGTCGGGCGGCATGTTGCCGAAAATCTCATCGGCGGTTGAGGCGGCCAAGAGCGGGGTCAAGAGCGTGCATATCATCGACGGTCGCGTCGAGCATGCCCTGCTGCTGGAGATCCTGACCGACGAGGGTATAGGCACGTTGATTCGCAGCAAGTGACAAAAAGCGTGCAGCGCACGCTTTTTTATCCCGGGTAGTCCAGCCAGGGTAAATGAGGGGAATGCGCGGAATGCGTCGATATTCCCCGCAACGTAGGCTAGCCGACTTTGTTGCCTTCGTTGTCCCACAAGCCCACGAGATAACCTTCTTTGGCATTGTGGATGGTCAGCAGGCGGCCGCGCGGTTCTGCGCTAAAGGAAAGATGCACCCAGCGGCCAAACTCGAGAATGCACTGGTCGAAGCGCATACCCGAGTCGCGCAGCGTGGCGGCAATTTCCAGCGGCGCGCCGAACTGGGGGCAGGTAAAGTCGGCGGCAAGGCCAAGGCAGTGCTGTGATTTTTCCGCGCCGCCGATGGCGATATTGAGTTCGCGCGAGCGATAGCCGCTGGAAATGTCGAGTGGGTAGCCGATCACCTCTTGCGCCTGTTCCAGCCCGGCGGCGAGCCGCCTGAGATTCTCGACGATATCGGGCGGCGGGTCGTTGTTGATGCCGCGCGCCAGCGCCGTTTCGGAGGCGGTAAGCTGTTCAAGCGTGAAATGGACGCTAAGCTGCATGATGGATCGGATTCTAGAACCTTTTTCAACCAAGAGCTGATTCCAGAATGAGTCGTCGTCATTGCGAGGAGGCGCAGCCGACGCGGCAATCTTGTAGCATTGCGACGGCAGTCACCAGGGCGACGAGAT
>Ga0114978_10005052_pt1 | contig 10587 bp, 9 predicted proteins | sample S_140212_EF_Meta_FD_87027 | JGI IMG/M metagenome (GOLD analysis project Ga0114978, IMG submission 87027) | Freshwater microbial communities from Lake Simoncouche, Canada to study carbon cycling - S_140212_EF_MetaG | ecosystem: Environmental > Aquatic > Freshwater > Lake | place: Lake...
GCCGCACAAGGAAGCCGCCGTCAAGTTTCTGGAATACCTGGCGAGCGATGAAGCACAGGTCTACTTCGCCGACGGCAACAACGAATGGCCGGTGGTGCCCAATGTCGCGACCAACAACCCGGCGCTGAAAGCGATGGGCGCATTCAAAGCTGAAACACTCAACATCGCCGCCATCGGCAGAAACCAGCCGAACGCGCAGAAGATATTCGATCGCGTCGGCTACAAATAAGGCGCAGCGGCAATACAACCCGCCCCGTCGTAACGACGGGGCTTTTTATTGGACGCCCGCTTTTCGCCGGTTCGCGCTGCCGCGCGCGATGCGCCGCGACAGGAATATCAGCGGCAACAGACTGACCGCCACGATCGCGAGCGCCGGCACTGCCGCTTCGGCGAGGCGTTCGTCCGCCGCGAGGTTGTACGCCTGCACCGCCAGCGTGTCGAAGTTAAATGGCCGCATCATGAAAGTCGCCGGCAGCTCTTTCAAGACGTCGACGAACACCAGCAAAGCCGCGGTCAACAGAGTGCCCCGCATGAGCGGCCCGTGCACTTTGATGAGTGTCCCGACCGGCCCGACGCCCAGCGAGCGCGCCGCCTCATCCATGCTGGGCGTGATCTTGGTCAGACCGGCTTCCACGGTCTGCAGCGCAACGGCGAGAAAACGCACCAGGTAAGCATAGACCAGCGCAAATATGCTGCCGGTCAGCAGTAGACCGGTACTGATATCGAAATTGGCGCGCATCCACGCATCCAGCGCATTGTCGAGGCGCGCGACCGGCACCAGAATGCCAATCGCGATGACAGCGCCGGGCACCGCGTAACCGAGGCCAGCGAGCCGGTTGGCCGCCTGCACCGCGGGCCCCGGCCGCAAACGCATCGCGTACGCCATGATCAGCGCAAGCACCACGGCGGCAGCGGCCGTTACGCCGGCGAGCGTCACGCTGTTGAGCGTCAGGGCGATGAAACGCGCGCCGAAATGCCCGCCGCTTTCGGTCAACGCCATGCGCAACAACAAACCGGCTGGCAGCAGGAAACCCAGCAGCAAAGGCACGCTGCAAATCAGCGTCGCGGTCCACGCGGAAATACCGCGCAACTGGTAGCGCGTATCGCGCAGGCGTCCGCCTTTGTTGTAATAGCGCGCGCGGCCACGGCTCCAGCGTTCCAGAAGCAACAGGAGCACGACAAAGCACAGCAGCATCGCGGAGAGTTGCGCCGCCGCGACGCGGTCGCCCATCGACAGCCACGCGCGATAGATGCCGGTGGTAAACGTCGGCACCGCGAAATAGGAAACCGTGCCGAAGTCGGCCAGCGTCTCCATCAGCGCCAGTGTCGTGCCCGCCACTATCGCCGGCCGCACCAGCGGCAACGCGATGCGAAAAAAACTGCCCCATGCGCCATAACCCAGCGTGCGGCCGACTTCCATGATGCCGACCGACTGTTCCAGGAACGCGGCGCGCACCACCAGGTAAACATAGGGATACAGCACGAGCCCCAGCATCACGATGGCGCCGCCGACCGAACGGATCTCCGGAAACCAGTATTCGCGCGCGTGCCAGCCGGTAACCGCGCGCAGCCAAGTCTGCACCGGCCCGGTGAATTGCAGCAGATCGGTATACGCGTACGCCATGATGTAAGCCGGCACCGCGAGCGGCAGTATCAGCGTCCATTCGAACATGCGCTGACCTGGAAAGCGGCAGGTCGTCACCAGCCATGCCGTCGAGACGCCGCCGAAAATCACCATCACGCTGACGCCGGCCAATAAACACAGAGTATTGGCGATGTACTCGGGCAACACCGTCGCGGCAAGATGTGCCCACGCCCCCTGCCCCGGCGCGAATACATTGGCGAGCACAACCACCACCGGCACCGCGAGCAGCACCGCTATCAGGGTCGCCAGCAGCGGCAGCGCGCCGGCCCTGCGCGGCCCCAGGCCGCGCAGCGCGGAACCTGCGCCGGATATCGCCATGGATGTATTCACGCCGGAATTTTCATTTTTTTGGTCGACCCTGCTATGCGCTGCACGAGTGTAGCAAAGGCGCTCACCAGCGGCAAAGACGCAATCGCAACGTTTTGAGCCGGACGCCGGCAGCTATAATGCCGCACATGAACAGCGACCATTCACAACCGGCTGCCGGGCCGCAGGCCCTGGTCGCGATTGACGGCGTGGAACAGTATTACGGCGCCAACCAGGTGCTCGCCGGCATCTCCTTCGCCGTGCAGCGCGGCGAAATCAGCTGCCTGCTCGGCGCCAGCGGCTGCGGCAAGACCACCGTGTTGCGCTGTATTGCCGGATTCGAGCCAGTCGCCGCCGGCGAAATCCGCCTGAATGGCGCGCTCGTCAGCAGCAAAAATTTCAGCGTGCCGACCGAGCAACGCCGCGTCGGCATGGTGTTCCAGGACCACGCGCTGTTTCCGCATCTCGATATTGCCGCCAATATTGCGTTCGGACTGCATCGCATGGACCCGGCGCAACGCGGATTGCGCGTCGGCGAACTGCTCGAAACCGTTGGCCTTGCGGGCGCCGGCGGCAAGTTCCCGCACGAATTGTCCGGCGGACAGCAGCAGCGCGTTGCGCTCGCGCGCGCGCTGGCGCCAAAGCCGGAGCTGCTGCTGCTCGACGAACCGTTCTCCAATCTCGACGTTGAATTGCGCGAACGCCTGAGCCTGGAAGTGCGCGACATCCTCAAGCAGCAGAACGCGACCGCGATACTCGTCACCCACGATCAGCACGAAGCATTCAATATCGCCGACGCAGTCGGTATCATGGCCAGCGGCAGGATAGAGCAATGGGACACGCCGTACAATCTTTATCACGAGCCGGCCACCCGCCTGGTCGCCGATTTTATCGGCCAGGGCACCCTCCTCCCCGGCACCGTCGTCAGCGACCAGCTCGTGCAACTCGAGCTGGGCACGTTTCAGGCGAAATTTCCGGCGGAATGGCCGCGCGGCGCCGCCGTCGACGTATTGCTGCGGCCCGACGACATCCTGCATGACGATGCGGGAGAATTACGCGCGGAAGTGCTGCACAAGGCATTCCGCGGCGCCGCATTCCTGTATACGCTGCGGCTCCCGGCTGGCGGACGCGTCATGTCGCTGGTGCCCAGCCATCACAATCACGCGATTGGCGAAAAAATCGGCATCCGCCTTGAAATCGACCATCTGGTGGCGTTCCGCCGCTGACATTGCCCCTGTCAATCGAAACGCTGCGCGTTCCTTAACCCACGCAGTTCCTGCGCGAGTTCGTAGACGGCCAACGCGTAATTCACGCTGCGGTTGTAACGCGTGATCACGTAGAAGTTGTTAAATCCCATCCAGTAGCGCATGCCCGCTTCGGTTTCCGCGCCGAATACCGCGGCCGGCATATCGTCCGCGACCAGGTAGGCCGGAGACGCTCCGGTGCGCCTGATTGCGCCGACGGTGGTATTGGGATTGATACCGCGTTCAACCAGCGCTTTGAACTCATCGTTCGGCGCATCCGCCGGTTGCTCGAGCGCGGCAAGCACAGGCTCACCGCGCTGCCATCCGTGGCTCTTGTAATAGTTGGCGATGCTGCCGATGGCGTCGTGGTGGTTCCACAGATCGCGCTTACCGTCGTTGTCGAAATCGACCGCGTAACGGCGGTAGCTGCTGGGCAGGAACTGCGGCACACCGAGGGCGCCCGCATACGAACCTTTGATGCCCAGCGGATTGATCTTCAACTCGCGCGTCAGCAGCAGAAATTGCTCCAGCTCACCGCGAAAACGCGCCGCGCGCGGCGGATAATTGAAAGCGAGCGTTACCAACGCGTCGAACACCTTGCTGGTGCCGGCAAGCCGGCCGTAGAACGACTCGATGCCGACGGTAGCGACCAGCAGCTCTTCCGGCACGCCGCTCTCGGCGCTGGCCAGCTTCAGGGTGGCGGCGTGGCGTTCCCAGTAATCGATGCCGCCGCGGATACGCCCAGGACTCACGTGGCTCGCGCGAAATACGTGCCACGGCAGCGCAGTAGTGGGATTCGCGATGGCTTTCAGTATGCCGTGCTGGATGCGCGCCTGGCCAAACCAGCGGTTCAGCTGGCCGCGGTCGAATTGATGGTTGACCGCAAGTTCGTCGATGAAAGTCGCAATTTCGGGATCGAGCGCTGCGGCGGCTGGCGTCTCGCCGCTGCTTCCTAGTAACGGCACGCACATTGCGAGCAACATGCCGGCGCGTATCAGGCGCGATTTCAACACGGCGAACAACGAATCAGGCATGCATCGATTGTAGACCGACTCTCTACAAAAAGAGTCCTAAAGCGCATTCAGCGATTCGACGACTTTAAGGTCAAAGACCAGTCCTTCGATGCGCCGCCGTTCGCGCTCGCGGAATGCCCGCTCCGACGGGATGCGAATTTCATCCACACCGGGCCGCCGCGGCGTCGCCTTTATCTTGTCGACCAGTCCCGCCATGTGATCGGGAAATTCGCCGCCCGGCAGCGTCAACTTGGGATCGATTACCAGGAGCAGAAAACCGTAGTCCTTGACCGTGCCCTGCGTGAGCGCAGCGCCGGCCAGGAGTCCCAGCGCCTGCACCGCGAACGACAAACCATAGCCTTTGTGCCCGCCGAACGGCACCCAGCCTCCTCTCAAGGCGACATTGGGATCGCGCGTTGGATTGCCGTCCTCGTCGAACGCGATGCCTTCCGGCAGTTCCTGCCCGATGTGGGCGAAGAGCTGCACTTCGCCGACCATAATGGAAGCAGTGCCGATGTCGTAAACAACCGGGCCCTTGGACGATGGAAAGCCGATGCACAACGGGTTGGTGCCGAATACGGGCTTGATGCCGCCGATCGGCAGCACGTGCGGGCGCGTGCTTGCGGCATGAATGCCGACGAAGCCCGCATTCGCGATCATTTCCATGAAGTACGCGCTGCGACCGCTGTAATAACTGTCGTAGACGCCGACCATCGCAAACCCGCGCTCGCGCGCTTTCTTGATTGCCAGCTCCGTCGCGCGATACACGGAAACGTAGCCCAGGTTGTTGCCGCCGTCTATCAGTCCCGACAACGGCGTCTCATGGACGATTTTGATCGGCCGGCGCTCGTTGCGAGTCTTGTTGTTGCCTGCAATTGCGAGAATGCGCGGCAGACTGGCGAAGCGGTAACCGCACAGCGCGTTGTCGATCAACTGGTCGGTGATGATTTTGGCGTCTTCTGCCGAATAACCGATGCGCTTCAAGGCGCCCATGCCCAGCTCGGTGGCTTCGGCCGGCGTCATGCGCACCGTGTCCGGCGTATCGGCGTCGAGCAATCTGCCCTGCGCAGCGTTGGAGCCAGAATCTTGTGACATTGATTGAATCCCCGGAATTGAAGCAGAAAGAAGCGCCAGCGCCCGCAATTATAAACCGGCAGTATCTCAAAGCTTGCTGAGAACTGTTGCGCGCCGCGGAGGTCGGGTGCAGAATTGCCTACATGGCCTCAATCAATAACCAGAATGCCCCTGTCGAGCAGCGCGTGGCGGCGCTCGAGTCCGTATTCGAGGCGCGCGGCCTCGAGCCGAAGCCCTTCGTCGAAACGCACTTACGGACCGCGGAGGAAGACTGGGTGCCGCAAAACGGCGCGCGGGTCGTCGCCCGTGCGTGGACCGATCCGGCGTTCCGGCAACGGCTCATCGCGAACGGACGCGATGCAGTCGCCGAATTGGGCCTTTCGATGCCAGTGCACCACCGGCACCTCGTCGCGCTGGAGAACACGCCGTCCGTGCACAACGTGATCGTCTGCACGCAGTGTTCGTGCACCGCCTACACCATCATCGGCCTGCCACCCGACTGGTACAAGGATTTCGAATACCGCGCGCGCGCCGTTCGCCAATCCCGCACCGTATTGCGCGAAATGGGACTGGAGCTGCCCCCTGACATGGAGGTTCGCGTTTGGGACACCTCGGCCGATACGCGTTACATGGTCCTGCCGCTGCGGCCGCCGGGCACTGAGAACTGGAGCGAGGAGAAACTCGCCTCGATCGTCACCAAGGACGCCATGATCGGCGTCGCGAGGCTCTGACCATGGACGGCATGCACGATCTGGGCGGCAAACAGGGCTTCGGCCCGGTGCGTCATTCCGCGGACGCCGAAACTTTTCATGCGGCCTGGGAAAAACAGGCAAATTCGCTGCTGGCACTGGCGGTAAAGAACCGCCTGCTGAACATGGACGAGTACCGCCATGCGATCGAGCGAATGGAGCCGCGCCACTATCTTTCCGCCAGCTACTACGAGCGTTCGCTCACCGGCCTGCTCACTCTGCTGGTCGAGAAAGGCTTCGTCGCGCGGGAAGAACTGGAGCGTCTCGCCAATGGGCCGGTTCCGCTCTCGCGCGCGAGCGCCCCGGGCCGCCCCAATGCGCCCGGTCGGCAGAGCTTCAAAGCCGGCGACCGGGTACGCGTCAAAGAAGAATTCGTCCCCGGCCACATCCGCATGCCGGCCTACATCCGCGGCAAGACCGGCATTGTCATCGCTGAGTCACCGGCGTACCCCTTCCCCGATGCGCATGCGCACGGTGTCGCAGCTGCGGACGAGCCGACTTATGACGTCCAATTCCGCGCCGATGACCTGTGGCCGAACGACGCCGACCCGGCGCTCGTGCACGTCGGCGTGTTCCAGAGTTACCTGCAGCGCGTAACCTGAGGGGCCTTCTTTTCCGGACTGGGCTTCGCGCGTCTGAAAACCAGCATGCGCTTATAGACTTGAATTGGCGAAGCAGAACGTAGCACATCGCAAACCGGCTAAGGATTGCAGATTCAGTGAATTGAGCGTTTGGGTATCGCGATTGGATTCGAACCGTCGAGACGGCCAGAGAAGCCAGCGTGCACCCACGCCAGATTCTGTATTAGCCGTCTTTCCGCCGGGTTAGGCTACATCACTGGAATCGAAATCGGCGCTTCCTGCATCCGCAAAATAGTTTGAGTCGTTCTGTAATTCAGTAGACTCTTCATTGTTCGCCGCGATTTTGTTGGCTTCTGACGGCGGTGGATTCGCGGCAGCATTGGGGGTCTGGTTGTGATTCCCCATCAGGCCCTGGATTCCCTGGAACAAGAAAGAACCTGCAACAACGCCGGCTGCGGTTGTCGCTACAGTCCCCAGCATTCCTGAACCCCATGAACTTGCTGGCGCCGCGGCTGCTGCTGGACGTTGGCTCGGTCCTTGTGGAGACAAGGCCGTTCCTGCTGCGCGGGCTGAAGCCGGGTTGGACGTCGGCATTTGTCCCCAAGCATTCGGGTTCGCCAGGAAGCTACCGCTTGATGTGGATCGAAGCTGATTCAATTCCCCCTGTATTTTTGCGGTCTCAGCATGAGCTGCCTGTAGAGCGTATTCGAGTCCCATCGCGCGCTGCACCAGAAGGTAGACGGCATCAGGTTGCCTTGCGGTCGCCTCTCGCATCATCGCCTCTGCTTCTGCATCTTTTTGTCCTGCCTGCGCCTGTGTCATCTGTTGCAAGAAAGTCGTTAGAAGCTCGCGTTCTTGGGGTGTCATTTCGATAACTCCTTCTGCTCGTTTATTTAAGGTTCGTTTTCTGGATGCGGTTCACGGCAGGATTAACCCTGCCTTCATTGCGGTTACTGTCGAGATCAAGCCGACCATAACGCGATCATTTCAGGTAATGGGGGCACGTCGCTAAATATCAAGGCTGAATAGTGTTGTAATTAATTCGTCATGCAGAGAACGATGGCGATTCTTTTCGCTTCCCCTCCTTCTGAAATGTCCTCATAATTACCCAACGAGGCGTCCTTCTTTCTTGGTGCCTAGAGCAGCCGGCTCTCGGGTAAAAACTAAAATATTTTGGAGGTTTATTATGGCTTTTGATCAGGACACCTACCCGCAGGAATTGGACCACGCTCCATCAGCGGTGCAAACGAACAAAGTTTTACGTCAGACCTACATGTTGTTGGCCATCTCGATGGCGCCGACCGTCGTTGGGGCCTGGTTTGGTGTGGCCAGCGGACTTTATCAGACGATGCTGGCTAGTCCCGGCATCAGCTTGATTGTATTTCTGGGTGGTGCCTTTGGCTTCATGTTCGCAATCGAGAAGAACAAGGAGAGTGGCCTAGGTGTTGCATTCTTGCTTGGGTTTACCTTCTTTATGGGCATCATGCTCTCACGGATGGTCGGCATGGTGCTCGGCATGCAAGGGGGCGCCACACTCGTTGGCATGGCTTTCGGTGGCACTGGGCTTATTTTTCTGGGCATGTCAGCGCTGGGCACGGTGATTAAACGCGACTTGTCGAGCATGGGTAAGTTCCTGATGATTGGCGCGCTCATCGTTTTTGCGGCAGGCCTTATCAGTTTTATCTTTCCAATGCCGGCACTGACCCTCGCACTGACTGTCATGGTCCTGGCGATCTTTTCACTATTCATCTTGTATGACGTTAACCGTATTGTGAAAGGGGGCGAGACGAACTACGTCTCAGCAACCCTGGCTCTTTATATGAACGTCTATAACGTTTTTCAGGCGCTCCTTGCGTTGGTTGGAATCGGCAGCAGCAAGGATTGATTTTGATGTCCAGCTCAATTATTTTGTGAAACGGGTTGAACTTTCGCGGCGGCAGTGAGATATCGGCGCGGAGTAGTCAGTAAAAGAACATGGACGGTTTTCGACGCTCTTTAGTTGAGGGCTGTTCCTTTTAAATATCGACTTGAGGAAATTATGAATAAATTCTTGATCATTTTGAGCGCCATCCTGACCTTCGGCCTCGTCGTATTTGATGCCAGTGCCGCACAACGACTGGGTGGTGGCAAGAACGTTGGTGCCCAGCGCAGCGCAACAGCACAACCACCGGCTAAAGCGCCTGCACAGCAAGCAGCACCGGCAGCGACTCCCGCACCGCAACCGTCGGGCATGAGCCGTTGGCTTGGACCTCTGGCTGGTCTGGCGATCGGTGCCGGGCTGGCGTCGATGTTCATGGGCGGCGGCGGCATGGGTGGCGCGCTGGGCAGCATACTGATGGTCGTGCTGCTCGCGGCCGCGGCACTGTTCGCCTGGAAGATGTTTCGCTCAAAACCAGCCAACAATAACAACTTGCAATACGCGGGCGGGAACACAGGCGAAGCAGCGCCAACACCTGCAATGCCGGCTCCCAGCGCCGGCGGCATGCCACAAATTGGTAGTGCCCTTGGCGGTGCCGCGGCGGCCCCGGCTGTTGCACCTGAAGCGAGCCGTTTCCCGGCCGGCTTTGATGCGGCGCAATTTGCCGTGCATGCCAAGATGAATTTCACACGTCTGCAACAGGCCAACGACAAACGTGATGTGTCGACGATGCGTGATTACATGACGTCTGAATTCTACTCGGCGATAACAGCGCAGACCGACCCGATGGGCGTGGTTCAACACACCGAGATCATCAGCCTTGAGGCCGCAGTGGTCGAGGTTGTCACCGAAAACAACAAAAATATCGCCAGCGTCCGATTCACCGGCTCGATGCGAGATGCGGCGACTGCGTCAACGGAAACATTCGACGAAATCTGGCATCTGGAAAAACCGCTCGACGGCGCCAGCGGATGGCTGATCAGCGGCATTCAGCAGGCCTGAGATAGTTGCCGCTGACACTTAATATCGTCAGCGGCAGATATTCCTGGACTAGCTCGCGGCATTGGCATCTATGCTTTTTGGTGCCTCTTCGTGTGCCTTGTGCAGAGGTATCGAGAAGATTTGTTCCATGCGGCCGTGAGGTCTGAGTTTTTTTGTTGGGCGGGGTGTTTGAATCATCGACAAACGGACATTCACGGCCATCAAAACGCATGTCGTTTTTAACAAATCGGCGCAGATTAGTTTTTTGACCTAACGGCTTGCGCGCGCTCGTGCGAAGCGGTCAAACGGCGTCGGCCAGAGGCGATGCGGGCCGGTGAAGGGTGCGAATGGCCATTGGGAGAGGGGAATTTTCACCAATAACCCGAGCGGCCAGGTTAATTTTTCGCGGTCAGCGCCCGCTGAACCCTACGACGCCAAGCTTACCCAAACAGATCGGCGTGTGTTCAACCAACCTGAATGATCTGGTTGAGTCGTTCGCAGACCTGCACAAACAGAGTCCCGGCTAAAGTACCGAGAGGGTGTATCTTGGCTTTGCGCAAGCGCCAGTCGAAAAACTTGGGTTGGTGACAAAGCACGTAGCTCGTTTGCCCAGTCTTGCGTCCTGACGCCTTGCCCACAGGCAAGGCAGACAGCGCATAAGTTGACGCCGGCTCATGACTTGCCAAACCCCAGCTCTTCAAAAAACTGATCACCCACATTGCGGATGGCCTGAATCACGGCGCAAGAAATTGGGGCGAATTGAATTCTTGGTGATGTTAGTTTTGGCATTTCATGAATATGCCAAGCTCAACAAATCAAACCTAACAGAGCCTAACGAACGATAACGACCTGACAGCACAAGGTATAGCCGACCTTATGCAAGGACTTGATGTGTGGAGCGGCAACGCCGGTAGATTCAAGCTTTTTACGCAGACGAGGCACAGGCATTTCGATGCCGGAGTTTGAAATCTCTGCGTCTTGTTTGCCAAAGATTTCCAATAATTGCCAGCGCTCTAGGGTTTGCCCTGGGGCTCTTGCACAGACAACGGCAGCACAGCGCAGAGCAAAACAACGCC
>Ga0114978_10005053_pt1 | contig 10587 bp, 20 predicted proteins | sample S_140212_EF_Meta_FD_87027 | JGI IMG/M metagenome (GOLD analysis project Ga0114978, IMG submission 87027) | Freshwater microbial communities from Lake Simoncouche, Canada to study carbon cycling - S_140212_EF_MetaG | ecosystem: Environmental > Aquatic > Freshwater > Lake | place: Lake...
CATCGGTTCCCTTTGCTTGTTCTCCGTAGTTCATCAGGATGTCAAATGATTGTGATCGTCGGAGGATCGCATCTGCTGTCATGACTGGCCAGTCTTTGACAGGTGTTGCGAAACCTTCAAAGTATTCTTGTAGCCCTTCTTCGTTACCGCACGCTGAACATATCTCTATTGGTTTGTGCGCGTCCTGTCCTCGTGTGAGTCGGGAGATTGCCCCCATGTATTGTCCGTGTTGTGCGTTGGATGGTATGAGTCCTTCGCATCGTGGACAGATGCCCATGTCTACTTGTTTGCCGTGGATTTTGTTCCAAGGTTTCATTTGGTGCTCCGTGCTTCTTGTTGGTTTAGTTTAGATGGGATGTGTGGGGAGTTGTTGCCGTCCCACCCACATTGTTCTGCAAACCATTGGTCTTGCCATATGACCTGCTTGTTATATCTTACCTCAGTTATCGCCCACCCACAATGTTTACAGGTGAACATTTGTTTCCGCCACCGTGCTCTTTGAAAGAGAGGTTTGTTTGTAAACCATGTGTTCTCCGTCGTTGTCTACCGCGATACCTGTAACCCAACTGTTGCGATGTTCCGCGCCTGTCGCGCTGTAAGGATCGTCGCCGATGAGGATGCGTGTTTTGTATACCGCTCTAGACATCGCTTCGTTTGCGTTCGGTGCTTCTATATCTGAGGTGACCATTGTTGTTACGCGATACTTTGCCATTACTTTGTTCCTTTCAGGTAGTTGTCTACTGCTTTCAAACCTTTGTTGATGAGGAGTGTCATAGGGAGGAACGCTGATGCGCCTCTGCCGTATGTCTCAGAGTTTTTCTCTACTGAGTCTTCTATGAGACGCTCTAATAGTTCGGAGTTGAATGCCACAAAGATTTCGTTGTCAACCAATCCGTATACCAATGGTTCTAGTTCTTCGCTTTGACCGAACGCTGACGCGGGTGCTGTCAAAAAGGTTACGCGAGTGCCATCCTCGTGTTCCAATTTCATTAGGACATCGTTGTCTGCGTCTTCCATGTTGTACCAATCTTCCATGTTATTTTCTTTCTGTGGCTATATACGCCACCGTGTGATTTGGAAAGCCACTTTGTTTAGAAGTGGTAGTCCATGATCACGATCCACTGTGAGTCGGGGTCGCTTTCTGTTCGTTTGTTCAACCACTCAGGGTTGGGTGTGTATTCAACGGTGTCGTAGAACATGGTTTCTGATCCGTATTCTTTGTTCAGTACCTTCATTGCTCTGCTCACTCTGAAGACCGCGAGACTGTCTCCTAGACGCTTGTCGTTTTCTTCTTCTGTGAGTTCGCGTACAGGTTTCCCCTCGTAACCCGCGAAGTCGTATCGTGGGTTGGTGAGGATTTCTTTTAGGGAAATGTCTCCGTACTCGCTGACAACTTTGTCTACACACTCTTGCGTCCATTCGCACGCCTGCTCCACGATCTTTGTAAACGCTGTCGGGTCGCTCGTGTAGTTGGTCGCGACTTTCATGTCTGAGAGACGAGAGTCGTCAGGTAGTGAATGCCAATCAGACCATTCTTGTTGCTCTGCGAAGTTCAACGCGATTGCTTTCGCTTCGTCCGCGTCTTCTGCTACTACTGCTAATCGGTGATATGTATGCATTTGTTGTTCTCCTTAGAACTGTCGTGAGTCCACAGGTTCGCCCTGTGAGAATGTGAGTGCTGTGTAACCGTCTTCTGACGGTGTATGGAAACCGTCTATGTTGTTATACCAACCGTTGTCAGGATCGCCTATGACGATCTGAGTGTTCGCGTCAAGACCTTCTAACGCCTTGATGAGTTGCCCAACGGTAAGAATGCCGTCTGATGTTTCGGTGAAGTCGTATGTACCTAATCGCATTATGCGTTCTCCTTGCTGAGGTAAACTCGGTGTAGTGCGTCGCTGATGATTTCGTGACACTGCTCGTAGATGCTGTCCAACTCTTTGCCGATCATGTGAACTGCTGATCGCCAATCTTCGTCGGAGATCAGGTATTCTTCTTCGTCCGAAAAAACCTGCTCGTCTTTTCGCTCAAAGTCTTCTTTCTTGAAGAAGATCGCCAAAACTTCTTCTTCAGGTAGAACCATTGTTTGGATCGTGCTAACTAAGTCTCTGCCTTGCATTAGATTTTTCTCCCCATGATGTCGCTTGCGTAATTGCGGATGCCTGATACGAGTTCTTCGCTGTAAACATTCCACAAGTAATCGGACGAGAGGATGTATTGACCCAACTCGTTTAGTTGATCGTCTGTGAGGTCTTTCGCGAACTTGTATTCGTCGCTTGCGTAACCGCTATCTAAACGATCGGTGATTTCTTCGCGCAACGCTTTCACACTGAATGCGATTGAGTTCGCGTAAGTGAGATCGTTGTCCGTGTATCGGTCTAGGTTCACGCCGTACTTTTCGCCAATCTCGCACGCTGTACCGTCGTTACCGCCCTCATTCCATTCGTGCAAGAGTGCCTTGCCTTGTTCGTCTAAGTTTTCTGTATCCACGATCACAGTGCCTGCGAGATCACAGACCGTGCCGTCGTGAATGTTGATTAGGAACTTGCCCATTTTTATTTCTCCAATTTCTAGTAGGTGTATTTATTATATCGGCTACAAAAATGTTTTGCAACCTGAGCGGTCAGGTTTTTACACCCGAACCGCCCTACTAAGGATTTCTGCCTCAATCTCTTTTACAGGACGAGGACTCCAATGACAGTCGCGTTCCACCGCAGGGACACCGCCGAAGACGGTCACTGTTTCTAGTTCGCTGTATGAGAAGTACCCGTATTCCATTTCAAACCCGTCTACGAGACCGAAGAATGTGTCCTCACCGTCAAACTCAATCGCATACCAAGTCCATTGGGAATACGGTGAGAAGAACTTGACTTGCGCGATCGCTTCCATTTCGGGATGCTTCTCGCTGTTGTAGAGAGGTGGGAGAGTTCCCTTGATCTCTTGCGTGAGTAGTAGATGCCTGCGTTTCGCTTTTTGGGTTTCCATTATTTGATCTCCTTGTAGTTTCCGTTTTTGAGTTCTTTTAGGTTTGTATAAATGATTACTTGTCCCTCGTTGTCTACATCCATGTCACAACTTGGGATAAGTTTTTCTAACTGTTTGCGTAACTTATTTCCGTCAATGGTTTTCATTATTGCTCCTCGCAATCGTGACCGTACCAATAATCATTCGCTTCATCTTCGTCGCGCATATCAAATACGCGATCGCATTCTTGACATTTTGATTTCATGGTTTCGCTCCTTAGTTTTCTAGTGTGACGGTTGTGTCTTTGATGAATGTTGCCCACGCCGTATTGAATGCTTCGCCGTGTGTTCCGAACCCAACGATCTCGCCTTCAGGTTCGCGCTCAAGAACATGGAGTAGTTGTGCCATGCGTGCTGTCGCTTGCGAAAGAAGATCGTATTCTTCTTCCCAAACATTCGCCACATAGTCGCCCCAAATTAGAACGAACTTGTTGAACATATCGCTTTCGGGTTGTGTCTCAATGATGAAGACCTCTGCTGAGTCTGCACTCAACTCAAATATCACATTTGAGTTTTTGTAATCCTCAGTGATCCCTTGTTTTAGTAATGACATTTCTTATCTCGCTTTCGTTTAGTAGGTTTAGGTTTCGGGTTTCCCCTTCCCCCATATAGTAGGGGAAGGGTGTAACACGGTTATTTTTGTGCGCTTGCTGATACTTCGCGTATCTGCACTTCGTGGAAGTATTTGCGGAACACTTCCGCTTTTTGTTCCGCTTGACGCTTACCAATATTCCCGTCAAAAATTACCCACTCTGCACGGTGCAGTGGAAATGGGGGTAAAAATATCGGATCGTTTTGATCCTTCGGTAAGTGCGCTAACACTATGTAAGTTGGGTATTTGCTCATTTTGTTTGCTCCTCGTTTAGTAGGTTGTTACTAGATATACGCACGCACTCCGCGAGAGTGTGACATTTAGTCTTCGCACTCACAATCCTCGTGCTGTTCGTAACACATGGTGCATTCGTCCTCGTTGTATTCATCGTCCTCGTCCACCGAGAACCACGCCATGACTGTTCTGAGAACATTGTCGTAGTCACCTGATGTCGCTTCTTTGCGGAATGCTTCCACTTGGTCGCGGAGACCGTTTCGCTTGAGTGCGTCTGTGCATCGCCCAAGAATGGAGTATGCATTGCCGTCCTGCCCGACCAACTGAATGTTGATCTCAGGATATTTTGGTTGATCTGTCTGTAACATTTTTTCTCGCTTTCATTTAGTAGGTACTTATATAACGCACACACTGTTTAGGAGTGTGATGCCCTTCCCCTAAATAATAGAGGAAGGGTGTAACACGGTTGTTTAGAACGCCTGTACCAAAACTTTGGTAATTTCGTCTAGTTGGTCTGTGATCTTCTCGTACTGTGCGTCGTAGTCGTCGTCTTCACTACTCATGCTCGGGTATTCGCCCTCAATGTCGTTGAGAAGTTCGCCTGCCTTGATCGCTGACCCACCCAAGAACGCCATACCACCTTCTTCGTAGGTGAGAAGGAAGTTCAGTTTTGGGAACTGTTTAGACACATGAATAATTCCCTGAGTGATCGGAGACCACGCAGACATGAACACGACATCTAACGAACCTGCTTTGTAATCGTTGATTACGCCGTCATAGTCCGACCACTTAGAACCGTAGTTCGCGCAATTCCAATCGTACCAATCTTTGTAACCGAACTTTGCGATGTTCGCTTTGTTCTGTTCTTCCATTGTTTTTTGCTTATCGCTTTCACCGAAAGAACCTTTAGGTGTGTCTTGTAATTCTTTTGGTGTTGGGAGAAGATTGTCAAGAATACGAAACTGCTCGTAATCCTGCATCTCGCCTTTTGTGATCGCGTCATGAAAACGCTTCACTTCTTTTTCGTCTCCTGTTACTAGAAGATTATTCGTACATAGGTTTGGCATTTCTTTGCTCCTTGTTTAGTAGGTTTATTTGCTTGCCCAATCAGTATGCCTCATGGGTGTAACACAGTTATTTTTTAGTAGGTATTTTTTATTACCATACCATTATATACACACTCAGAAACAAAAAGCAACTATCCCCAAAACTTTTTTAGATAAACCTAAACGAGATCGCGGAACAAAAATCATCCCCGACATCTATATCCGCCACCGTGCAAGTTGGTAACAAACAGTTGATGCTAAATAACAACCGTTGCAAACTAGACAGCCCCGCCCCCAAGCCCGTAACAGCAACAGCCCCGCGCCCCCATCGCGCACAGCGCGGGACTACTGTCCGCGAACACCCGTTCGGTCTACTAATGTCGGGACTATGAGAACCTCACGAACAGACAGATGGCAATATCGTTTCAATGCTCTTCAGCAATACACGAACAGGTCGGGTAGTTCGCTTGTTCCCGCAACCCACATTGAAGTTTATGAGGGGAAGAATGTCGCTGTTGGTGCTTGGGTCGCATACAACCGCCAACAATACAGAACAGGTACATTGTCCGAAGCACGGAAACAAACATTAGAGACGCTTACAGGTTGGCGTTGGGACAAACAGAAACCTGGCAGACGCTACGACATTCGCCGTGACGCAGACATTCTTTCACGCCACGCAAGCGGAGAGCGAGTAGGTCTACTCGCAGAACAATTCAGTCTCTCTCGCCAACGAGTTCATCAGATCATCAAGAAGAGGTCAATCCCTAATGTCTGATTTCCGTCACGATCACAACAAGCGAGACGCTTGGAAGAAGATGAGCGAGTGGTCTCACAGTGTCACCGATAATGAACTTGAAGATCTATTCATTGACCCCGAAGATTGGGACGAGTGGGACAATGCACATCTACCACAAACAAGGAGAGAAGTTATGAAAAAAGTTATTGCAGGTTTGTTGAGTCTCGGAATGATCGGAACAATTCTTTCCGTGTCCGCATATCAACTCGCACAAGTGTTCGGTGTAGACAACTTCTCTATTCAGGACGCTGTTGTTGTAACACTTTGTTTATCTGTGATTCGTTACACCGACGCAGGGATCATCAAACAGATCAAGTAAACACAAAAGACGCACCCTTGCGAGTGCGCCTTCTGCGGAGAAACGGAAAGGTGAAAGGAGAAGTCCTTTCTATCTCTCTAGCGAACAGAATAACATACTGTTTGTATGCCACCCTGAAGCGATCGGGTTTTACCCCAACCGCTTTCCGTTTAGTTGTTTGTAGGTGTCTTGCCAACATCTCGGATACCAACGGTTTGGTTTTTTGCCGAGTGATAGTTGCTTCAAGAGTGCAAGTCCGTCTTGAACATTGTTCGCCATGAACACTTTGTTTTTCAGAACTTCTTTTATGCAGTCCATTGCAAGAATGTCGTGGTATCCACCGTACGCACCGCCTGAACCAAGTCCGTGAACTTTGCCGTCTGTTATCCAAACGATCGGAGTTGATGAACGCTTGCGTTGTTTGATTGCCCAACGAATTGCTTCACCGTCCACGCCGTTGCCACCGTTCCGTTCAGGAAGTTTGTCCACCATTTTTCCGTCTTTCGCAAGAACAAGAAGGTTCGGATTGACATTCGTTCGGTCTGCGGAATAAACCGCAACCGTGCAACCTGGACTTGCAACGGTGAGATCAAGAATGTCTTTGTTATTGAGAGACATTGAACCTGAACCGTCAATCAAGACGATACCGCCGTTACCTTTCTTGTATCGGTCAAACACTCGCTTCTCGGGGTCTACTAATGCGTTGCCGATTCTGCGTGGGTTACGACCAATGTTGCTCGCTGTGCGCTTGCGACCGAGACCGCCGTGTGCTTTGCGTGTAAGTGGAAGAGTACCAACAATAAGTTTTCCCCAAGTAGGTATCGCACCGTCACCTTTTCGTGTTGGTTCGGTAGGTTTTACTTTCTTCGGGTCTGCTTTTGCAGGTTTGTCGGTTGCGCCGACACCCTTGTCTCCTGCTTTGGTTTCCTTCTTAGGTTCGCCTTTTTCGGTTTCATCATTCTTGTTGTCACCGTCTTCGGTTTCGTCTTCGTCATCTTGTGGTGGGTTTGCCAAACGATCTACCCATTCTGCGATTCGCTCTGTGTGCGAAAAACCGAAAGGTGCGAGACCGTTGCGTGGGTCTACCTCTGTTGAACCGAGAGTACCTGTCTTGAATGCTTTGACAAACTCTTTCTCCACTGCTTTCACAATGTCTCGGAGTGTCAAACCCCATGCACGATTCACTCTGCGTACACCTGTGAGAAAGTCTTTGCCACCACCACAAACCGAGTAACCGACTGCTGTGTAGACCGCACTCGCCCAATCGTCTTGTTCTGCGACACGCATACCTGTAGTGAGTTCGCTTCCGTCTGCTAACAGACTCACATCAAACCCTGCTTTTTTGATAAGGAAGTTCACACGAACTTCTTCAACAACGGTCAGTGCATTCTCTGTTGCGATCTTGCGCTCAATCCATTTTCCAAAGTCGTCCGCAGGTGAGAACCGTGCGTGTGCCATTTCATGCGCACGAATTACACGATCAACTTGTTCGTCACCAACAGGAACGACCATGTGTTTTGTTACAACATTGGTCATCGGTTTGCCACGAACAGGTGCGCAAGTATCTACTTGCCATGCTCCTGCGTCTTTGTCTTTACGCCCCAACATCTCGGGGAGTGGTCTGATTTCTGTTTTCATTTTTCCTTCTTTCGTTTAGTTGGTTTATGTCTCTTGCTTAGGGAGACTTGCTTACACCCCCAACATTACATTGGGGGTGTTGCAGGGTTGTTTAGACCGTTACCTTGTTGATTGCGATTGCGTCTAGGACGCTTTCTGCTTGCTTCCCGAACACCATTCGTGCCGAGTCTGCGTCACCAAGTGTCTTGCGTAGGTGGTCAAACGCATAGAAGGTGCGGAGTGAGATTCTGCGCTCACCTGCGTCTGCCATGCGAACCGCATACTCACGCAAGTCTGCGGACAATGCCAACAGTGCGTCAGGGTGTGGTTGGTTGATACGGATTGCTACAGGGAAACGATCTTTCAACGCTTCGGGTAGTTCTTCCATTGTCTCAATGTTTGTGGTCATCACAACGCTGAAACCGTCTTTAGGTGTGATCGTCCGACCGTTGTCGGGTGATTCCCATTTTGCTGATTCAGGTGAGTCAGTGAATGCGAGGAGTGTTGCGAACACATCTGCGCCTGCTTTGTCAATCTCGTCAATTACGAGACGACCGCCACGCAAACCGTCACCCTTCCACGCCGACACTGCTTTACCGTCTGTCCAAGACCAACCGCCTTCGCCGTTCATCTTGTAGTGACCTTCCACCTGCGCATTGGACATATCCTCTGTGCAGATCAAACGCCACGCACCTGCGGTGATGTCACCGTAGTTGAGACCTGCGAAAGTCTTACCTGTTCCTGGGGGACCGAATAAGATCAAACGGTCAATCCCTGCATTGAGTGCGTTCTCAACATCTTTCCAACACTGTGGAAGATCGTTGCGCACCTTTCCTTCTGTTGCTTGCTGTGTCATTTTTCTTTCCTTCTCCGAACTTTGTTCGGTCTAGTTGTTTATGTCTACTTGTATTACGCACACACTCGCTGAATGTGTGACTTCCTTGTACACCCACCACATTACATGGTGGGTGTAACACGGTTTGAGTTACGCCACCTTCGCTTCTGCGTTGGTGTTGCTCTCGGTCTTTGCGCCTTTGAGTTCCGTTACACGGATTTGCTCGTATGCGGTGATCGTGGTTACTGCCTCTGCGACATCTGCCTTGATGACACCAACTTCTACTGCGGACTTGAACTTCTTTCCGTCCACTGCGGATTTGGTGACTGTCTTGAACACTTTGTCGGAGACAAGGTCTTTCAAGAGTTCCACGCTGTAGGAAGGACGCTCGCCTTTGATGACCGCAACTTTTGTGCCGTCTACTACTGCGAAGTCCACGCCTTCTTTTGCGAGTTCCAACTTGAAACTTGCTTCTGCTTGTGCGAGTTCTTGTTCTGCGATCGCAAGTGCTTCACGCTTCGCAAGGACTGCTTTTGCTGTTGATGTTGTTAGTGCCATTTCTTTTCCTCTTTCGTTAGGTTTAGGTTTATTTGCTTCTTGCCACCACTGTATATCAGGGGTGTAACACGGTTATTCGTACTGACTTTCTATCTATGATAGATAGTCTAGTACCTGTTTCTGTACTTTGCAACCTTTATTTCAATAATTTTGATATTTCTTGATCTAGGTTGGTGACGAACTCTTGAACCACACCGTCCTCATGCTCTGCAACGATCTGCTCGCTGATCGGTACGAGAAGGGTTGCTAGGTCGTGTGCTTCATATAGACGATCTGTGAGAGTGTTTAGACGATCGCTCTTATCTTCACTATCTAAGTGTCCGATTAGTTCCTGACTTTCCGTTATATCATTTATGACCTGCCCGCCTCGTGCGATTTGGATAAGGAATATCTGACTTGCTGTGAGTGTGACTTCGTATTGCTTTTTCATTTGTTGCCCTTTCGGCTATTTGGTTGCTTCTTCCTGTAATACGCACTGTGGCACGGAATGTGTGACGGTCTTTTGGAATAATCTTTTCCACAGAGTTATCCCCACCCTGTGGATAACTCGTTGAGGTTTATATACGCCACCGTTCAGGTTGGAGATCGGTTCAGGATCGCCGATCCCCGTGCGCCTGCGCCCATGAGCCCCGCGTTGCTTGCATCTCCCCGCAAGCCCCGCGCCCCATCTTCGGGGGCGGGACTAGCAAAAAAATAAGGGGAGGCTTTCGCCCCCCCCTTCGGGTTAGTCCCAAGTGATCAACCCATTTTCTGTGATGTAGGTTGGGAATCCCATACTTTTCAGTTCCTCGTAAGTGTAAGGAACTTTTCGGTTTCTGTTGATGTGATCAACATAGCCTTTGTTTTTTTCTGCTTCTGTCATGTTTCTCTCCTGTCTAGGTGGGGCGGATTGCCTCACATCTATATAACGCAACATGAGGGCAAGAGTGTGACATGGATAAACCTAAAAAGATTTCTAGATCGCTGTCACACTTTATATGACCTCGTGCGTTATATATGGGTAGGGCAACAATGCCCTACAAGACACAGGAGAACACAAATGGCACAAGTGGTCAAAGTGAGAGTCTCTGATGAGAAGGCAGGCACTCCAAACGGAGTAGTCACCTACATCACGGAGATTCGTGAGGACAAGGGCAACATTGAGGAGATCAGCAGAACGGTACTCAGTTACCAAATGGCGGAACACCTCGCAAGGATCAACGGACTTACACTCAGCGTGTAGTCAAATCCCCAACCTGAGCAATCGGGTTGGGGATTTTTTTTCCTAGCCCCGCAGGCTGATGCAGTTCCCGCACAGCCCCGCGACCCGATGCGCGACGCGGGACTGAGACAAAAGAAAACCCGCATAAGATGTTTTGTCTCCTGCGGGTTGCTTCTTTATTTGATTATTTGGAAACGGTCGCCTTCTTCGGTGATCATCCCGAGAGTGCTTCCGTTGTCCCACTTGATGTGGACTGTTCCGAAGTCATCAACGGTTGTGACTACGCCTTCATCGCCGTACTGCAATTTTGTGTACGGGTCTGACGAACGCATGAACCTGACACGCTGTCCGATGATGTCGCTGTTAGTAGACACCGAACGATATCCC
>Ga0114978_10005054_pt1 | contig 10586 bp, 10 predicted proteins | sample S_140212_EF_Meta_FD_87027 | JGI IMG/M metagenome (GOLD analysis project Ga0114978, IMG submission 87027) | Freshwater microbial communities from Lake Simoncouche, Canada to study carbon cycling - S_140212_EF_MetaG | ecosystem: Environmental > Aquatic > Freshwater > Lake | place: Lake...
ACGGTTTTCGGTTTTTAGGCTCCCCATCTAACGCTTTGTCGTACGGCAGGTCGACATCAGGAGGTCGGAGTTCATGAGCGCTGGACAGTTTGTAGGCCGGGTCGGTGGCATTGCCGCGGCGCTGGGCGTAGGCATGGCCATCTTCGGCGGCACCGCGGTCGCGGTCGCCGACACCACGGGTCCGGACACCCGCGGTTCCGCGACAGCCAGTGCGGATGCCGCTCCCGCGCCCGCGCGCAGTTCAAGAGCAGCCGTCAGGTCGGATGCGCGCCCCGCGCCAGAGCGGGCGCGCACCCGCGCGGTGGCGGCGGTCGCCGCTCCGCGCGTTTCCACGCTGTCCGCACGGGCGTCGAACACGGTCACCCTGCCCGCTCCGGCGGTCACTCTCCCGACCCCGTCGGCGGCCGTGGAGCCGGATCTATTGGCGGTCCCACCGACCTATGTGACGACCCCGCCGAATCCCCAGTCGACCATCGACACCCCCTACGGGCGTCTAGGCCAGTGGATGATCAATAAAGCTGGGGCGGTGGCTAATTGGGTGGATCTGCCCTACTGCGGGCAAGGTTCCACGAAGGCGACCTGCAAGCCGGACACGCCGGGTGCCAAGACCATGCAGGAACCCATCAACACGGTCTTCGTTGTCAAGGCCGGCAGCAAGTACGTCGCCGAATTGAAGCTCGACTTAGCGCTGCGCGCCGCAGGTTTCGGACCATCCCCCTTCAGTAGCATCGGCTACAAGGCGATCCTCGGGAACAACACCGCCCCGCAGATGCCCCACGGAGGTCTACTCGGGCTCGGGTTCCTTCCGCCGCTGCCGTTCGGGCTGGGCCAAAACGGACTGCTCTCCTTCACCGGCCTCGGCGCCGCCTACCGCGACGCCCCGTTCTGGGACGAGAACTCCCACCTGCGCACCTTCGGCGGCGAGCCGGACGGCAACGGCAACTACATCTTCACCGCCTCGGTGAGCGAGGAGAACCTCGATGCCACCGGCGGGGGCCTGCTGCCAACGCACGGTTTCGAGTCCTACAACGTCGCCCGGACCAAGCTGCTCAACCAGTTGGTGAAGCAGTCAAAGATCACGGGTGCGTCGAACCTGGGGATGATCGTCATGAACAACGCGATCTCACCCGACGATCCGACCTACACCACCGGCGACGCCGACGGTCTGGCCCAAGTGATCGCGATCGGCTCAATGGTCGGCAGCAGCCCGGCGCGGCCCATCAACCCAACGCGGCCATACCGGCCCGCGAGGTCGGTCTCCGCCGTCTGACGTCCGGCGGGGGCGTCGACGGCCCAAACCCACGCCGATTCGAACCCCCGGGCCGCTAATTAACCTCTGCCGCTGCCGAAAACTCCGAGGTGTTCCGCGGACCGTCGACCGGGGTAGCGGTGAGGGTCACGTACTTTGTTGTGCCCGACGGCCATGTGCCTTCAGGAACGGTGATCGTGAATGCGCCGCGCGAGAAATTACCTGACCCGAGCAGTTGTTCACCTTGCTGGTCGTTGCCTTTGTTGCCTGTGTTTCCGAACACCTGCACCTGGTAAAGGCCGCTGCGACCCCCGACCACGGTTCCGCTCACCGTGATCGAAATCCCCGCAAGCTGAGCCGTAACCGATTCAGGACGACTCTGATCGCCATTGCCCTCATCGCTGAGGAAAATTCCCGTTTCGCTGTTCGAGTAGATCGAATTGGACAGGATCGCGTTACCGATCGTCCCTGACCCGCTCACATTGACGCCGTTTCCGGAGTTATTGAAGATTGCGTTGTTGACGAACGTATTTCCCGAAGATTTATCCTCAACCCGGACACCACTGCCGGTTCCGGGTTTATCTGTGCACCCAAGGCCGTTACACGAGATGGTGTTGTTGGTGAACGTGTTGTTAACCGAAGCCCCTGTGACCAAGACACCGACGCCTTTGTTGCCGGAGATGGTGTTGTTGGAGATCGTGTTATTGAACGAGCCATCCAAGATCACACCGTTAGTGGTGTTGTCGGTGATCGTGTTCGACAGAATCGTGTTGCCGTTTGAGCCCTTAGCCAGGTTCACACCGCTACCGGTGTTGCCGTAAATCGTGTTACTGCTGATGTCGTTGTTGGTCGAGGCTCCCGTCACAACGACACCTTCGACGGTGTTATTGATGATGGTGTTGCCCGTGACGGTCACGTCTGTGCCGTTGGCGAGGAGGACACCGTGGGACGCATTGTTGGCGATCGTGAAGCCCTGGATGGTCAATCGCGAACCGCCCTCGATGACGACACCACTGCCGCACACCCCAGTGGTGGAGTCGTTGCACCCGATCCCGCTCGTACTACCGTTCGTAGCACCGAAATTCGATCCGCCATCTTTCTGGAAGCCCAGTATCGATCCGCCGGCGGTGAAATTCGCCACCCGGACATAACCGCTGTCGTGCGCCAAATCTAAAAAAGGACCGTTGCTGCCGATGTGCAATCCCTCAGCCGCGGAGTAACCGAGACCGCCGTTGAGTGACACCGCGCCCCGGGCGGTCACGCTGTCGGCGTTGGTGATCGCCAGACCGCCTAACGGGTTGGTGGTACCCACCGCACCGTTGAAGGTCACGTCGCCGGTGACGCCGGCCACGACCGTGAGCGAGAACCCTTTGTTAGCCAACGAATCGACCGTGCCATTGAACGTGATGCTGGCGCCCGTATCCGGGCATTTCCGCTCGTGGCCTTCCGCTGCGCCGCAGGCGTTCACGCTGACCGGGCCGACCAGCGTCGTGGCGCCGGCCACGGTGAACGCGCTGCCCGCGTCGTAGACCCAATAGGGGCCGTTGAGCGATGCGGCGCCGCTGTAGGTCTGAGATCCGGTCGTGCTGACCGACGAGGTGGCAGTCGCCCCACCACCTGCGGTTGTCAACGACGCCAGCGGGTTGAGCGAGCCGACTGCGCGCACGAACGTTGTCGCCCCGGAGGTGTTCACCGACAGCGCCGGTGTCGCATTAGGGGCACCATCGACAGTCCCGGAGAAGGTCACTGCACCGCTGCCGGTAGCGATCGTCGTATTCCCGGCCAAGGCGGTGTTGCCAGCCACCGACACCGCGCCACCCTGTGTCGTGGTGAAGGTGCCGTTAAGCGACACATTGCCCTGCTCATAGGACTGCGCCCCGGTGGTGTTCACCGACGAGCTAAAGATGACGGCGGCTTGTCCGCCGTTGGGCCGCAGATAGATCATCTTGTCCGAGACGTCGAACAACACGTCGAAATCGTTGAACAGATTCAAACCGGTATTGACGTTTTGGGCCGGCGCCCCGGTGCTTGTGGTGTCGTAGTTTACGGCGTTCACCGAACCGTTGCTGCCCGCGACGAACGACCATGTCAGGTCCGGGTGATCCCCTGCGCCCGCAAACGTTGCGGTGAAAGTAGCGCCCGACTTCAGCGAGCAACCGTCTTTCCCTGTGGGATCGCAGTCTTTTTCCGTGGTAAACGGTGCGGAGTGGACGTCACTGCCGAGACGAATGGACGTGGAGGAAACCCCGGTATCGAAGATCGTTGCGATGGGAACACCGCCGTTGAGCGCCAACGGCAGGAGACATGCCTGACACGTCACTGAATAGGTGGCTTCAACACCCCACATCTGCAGCGCGGTATAACCGTTGGTTCCCGGATACTCCGGTTGGGCGGGGTTGTGTGGGACGGCGATTGCGTAAGGGAATTGAGCGAGCAGCGCAGGCGTCGCGCCCACAGTCAGCTCCCCCGGTGTCCCGATCGGCCCGACGTGGACGAGGAATCCGGTCGACAGGTTGCCCGGCAGTTGGAACAACGCACTGGACAATTGGGGGCTCTGGCCCGGCACAACGAGCTGATTGAAGTTGCCGCCGAAATTGCCGAAGAATCTGGTCACAACAGGCCCGGCATCCGGGTCGCTGTAGTCGTAGGTCTTACGCCCGGTGCCGCTGGACACTCCTGCTAAAAGTTGCAGTGGCGCGGTCGTCACCGCCGTCGCACCGTGACCGATGGTGATCGGCGTCCGGGTCGCGGGCCCGGTGACGGACAACCCTGACGCGTAGGTCTCGGTGATCGGGCCGGGGCCGACCGGTGGCACGCCTTGCCAGCCATTCGGGCTGTAGCCGGCGAAGAAACCGGCTCCCCCGGTATCGAACCAGTACGTCCGCGAAGGGTTGTCGCCGATCGCCACGTCGATTCCGTATTTGACCGGTTGGTTTCTGACGTACATGGGCATGTAATACAGCGGGATGGTTTGGGAGTCGGCGGACTGCGGGATGCTCAGTGGTGCGATGCCGCGGGTGAGTAGCGAACCCAACGCCACCTGGCTGCCCACCGCTCCCGCGAAGGTGGTGGCGCCCAGTGCGGTGACCGAAAGTGATTGCGCGCCAGGAGTGGTCGCATCGACAGTGCCGGTGAACATGACACCGGGGGCGGTCCCGGTCAAGGAGGCCGCCTCGACGTCGACGTTGGTGGCCAACCGGATCGCCGGGGCGTCGAGGGTGACACCGGTCAGCCCGCGCACCGCGTTGTAGAGCACCAACGTCCCACTGTCCTTGGCATCCACATTCACGCTGCCCTCGAACTGAGCGTCCGCCCCGAAGTTCAACGAGTCGATACCGGCGGTCTCCAAGGAGGCGTTGACATCACCGGAGGCGAACACCAACCCCGCATGCCCAGTGCCGGTGTTCGTGGCCGTCACCGTCTGAACAGACGTCGCCTCGAACTGCTGGGCGTTGAGAAGGTGGAAGAACACCGGGTCACCGGAGACCTGCAGGCTGGTTCCGTTCTGACGGAAGTAGGCCGTGCTGCCCGGGTCGACGTTGATCAGCAATGTCGAGCCGTTGAGGGAGGCGGTCACTCCGGTCGGCACCAACCCGAACACGGTGCGCCGAACCAACACCAACGCCCCCTCCAGCAATCCCGAGATCGGATTGCCCGGCAAACCACCCAGGCCGGTGAACAACGTAGTGAATGCCGTATTGACCGCCACCGTGATCTGCTGACCGATAGAGCCCGCCCTCGCCGGCACATTGGAGACCGCCAGCGCCGCCGCCGGTGTGGCCAATGCTGCTCTGACACTGTGGTTTTCGACGCTCGCGGCCACAACGGGGACCCCACCCGCCACCGCCACCGACACCTGCGGTGCGGCGAAAGCCACACGGGCACTTGGATTGCCGGCACCCCGAGCAATGCCTGCCACGCGACGCACCACCGCTGCCGGCTCCGCACCCGCCGCCGTCCTGACCGCGTCACTACCCGAACCATCGGAGCTGCTACCGATCACCACCGCTGCCCGAGACGCCGTCATCGCTACCGGACGCGGACGCCGGGCCCCCGCACCGCCGCCTACGCCCCTATCAGGAGTCGACGCGGCCGGCACCGACACGCCCCGCCCGCCACCGCGGTCACCGCGAGACGCACCCGGAGTTGTTCGCGGCGCCCCGCTGGAATCACCCACCGCACCCCGCGAGTCAGCCGCCGACGAACCACCGGCCACATCGGCATGAGCCACACCACACCCCGGAGCCAACGCAATCCCGACCCCCACCGTGAGCGCACCCACGCCCAGCCACGAATACGGCTGACTGCCCCGCCGGCGTCCAGCACCACCACCGCGCCCCGCGACCCGACCTGACCCGTGCCCCCGCCGACCAACCGTCATCCCAACCTCCACACCACATGCGGGCCGCCACAGTCCGGGACGGCACAAATCTCCGCCGACGCTAACCGCCAACGTCGAACAACCACAGGTGATCGACAAAGAATTCACCGGCGTCAACCTCCGGAGTCGCCTGACACACTGATGCAATGCCCGCTGAATTCGAGGTTCGCGGTCCTGCGGCGGATGCCTCCGGAATCGAGGACTTGATCGGCTACCCGGTCACCCCGCAACAGTTGCCCCGGCCGGTCCTCTTCGATCAACGCTGGAGTGAACTCACCTTCATTCACTGGCCGGTGGACCCACAGAGCGTCGCGCACCTCTTCCCGGCCGGGACGCGCCCGGACGTCTTCGCCGACGGGATGACATATGTCGCCCTGGTGCCGTTCGTGATGAGCGGGATCAGAGTGGGGCCGACACCGCCGGTGCCCTACTTCTCGGCGTTCCTGGAAACCAACATCCGGCTGTATTCGATCGATGATGCCGGGCGGCACGGTGTGCTGTTCCGGTCGCTGGAAACCTCCCGCTTGGCGGTGGTTCCGTTGACCCGGATCGGCCTGGGATTCCCCTACACCTGGGCCCGGATGCGGATGACCCGCGACGGGCAGACCATCACCTACGACAGCGTGCGCCGGTGGCCTCGACGCGGACTGCGCAGCCGGGTGAGCGTGAACGTCGGCGGAGTTGTCGAACCAACCCCGTTGGAGGTGTGGCTGACCGCACGCTGGGGTGCGCACACCCGCAAGGCGGGCCGGACCTGGTGGATACCCAACGAGCACGATCCGTGGCCGCTGCACGCGGCCGAGGTCATCGAGCTCGACGACGAACTACTCGCCGCAAGCGGGGTTGAACCCGCCGGCCCGCGGCTGCGGGCATTGTTCTCACCCGGCGTGCGGACCCGGTTCGGCCGCCCCAGCGTGGTCGAGTAGAAGACCTACCGGACCGGCGCGGCGCGGGGTGTGCCGCGCCGACACGCCTCAGAGCAGTACTTGACCTGCTCCCAGTCCCGCTCCCACTTCTTGCGCCACTCGAACGGACGCTGACAACGCTCGCAGATCTTGGGCGGGTGCCCATTCTTTACACGCGCGTGCACCCGAGTCAGGGTATAGCCGTTCCGGGCGAAAGGGTTCGCCCCGGATGTCAGAGGCCGGTGAGAGCATGACCCCACGAAACAACTGATTCGCGAAAGGAGCTGACATGGGCCGCAAACCCAGCGATGACTACGACCCTGGAGAGCCGGGTATGTGGGGAGAACCCTACGAGATGATCGACGACGTCGAGGGCGACGACGACGATGACGACTGATAACCAACCGATCTACCCTTACGACGCCGGTGACGACTTCGATAAGGAGGACTACGGCAACGACGACCTCGACAAGGAACCCGGAAACGACGAAGGCATCGGATGATGCGTCGCGAGGTCGCGTCGGGCAGGGTCGCGTAAGTTCTTAGAGAATCGACCCACGACCCAGCCGGCAATTAACGAAAGCGATCATGAGCGAGGATCAGATCACCGACGTTCCACCCAATCACCTCTCCATTGATCAGCACAGTCCTTTCTTCAGCGAAGAGGCCCTGCGCCGTGGCGTGGGTATTCGGTTCAATGGCGTCGAGAAAACCAATGTCTGCGAATACGACGTGGCCGAAGGTTGGGTGCGGGTGGAAGTCCCGACCGCGAAGGATCGCCGCGGAAACCCCATGGTCGTCAAGCTCAGCGGCACGGTCGAACCTTATTTCCGCACAGCGGAATAGCATTTCGCAATGACAGATCTGCTGAACGGGATTCCACGGGTGGACCCCACGAGTAAGCCGACGTTCATGCGGCGCGCTGTGGGCATTGTGTTCGGGACAAAGGCTGGTTCCACCATCCACCGCTCCCTGTTCGCGCCCCTCGACCTTCGACTGATGCGCATGACCCGCGGACGTTTTCATACCGCGAAAGGTTCACTGCCCGTTGTCATGCTGTGCACGACGGGGGCGAAGTCGGGCGCCCGACGCGAGGTGACCCTGGCGTATTTCACCGACGGAGACGACGTCATCCTGATCGCATCGAACTACGGTCAGGAGAAGCACCCCAACTGGTACTACAACGTGCTGAAGAACCCCCGGTGCGAGTTGTTTGCCGATGGGCGCACGGACAGCGGCGGTGGTTTCGTGGCCCGTCCGACTGAGGGTGCCGACCATGACAGGTTGTACGCACTGATGGAGCGCTTCTCCACCAACTTCACGAAGTACGCGACCAACACCGACGGCATTCGAGCAATCCCGGTGCTACGCCTAACGCCCGAAGGCGCATAGCCGGCCAGTGGCCAACTGATCTTCGGCGCGGACCCAGTGTCAGCCCGGCCAGCCAAACTGAGGCGATGCCGGAGTTGAACCCCTCCAGCTGATCCATTCTGTAATGCCCCTTTTGTATCCGTTCGTATTCGTGTGTAATACACTCACGAAGAGGCCGGGATGTTCGACCTTGATTTGCTCGCCAGCACCGACCCGTTTGAAATCGACACTCAAGCCGCCCACCTGTTCAAACACCCCAACCGGGGCATCGACGACATCCGCGAGGTTTGGGCCTCCGACCCGCTGTTCTACCCCGCCAAACCACCCGCCCATTGGCTCATGGTCGCTGAGGTCGCCGGTGGCACCGTGTTGATGGTCCCGCTGGCCCCGTCCCGCGAGGGCGATCCCACCCGGTGCCGTCCGATCGGCTGCTATCCGGCCTCCAAAGACCTTGCCGACCAATACCGGAGAGATAGATGAGCCATCAAATGACACCCGACGAGGAATTCGAGTTCTACGCGCGCCCGGAAAACCAGCAGTCCCAAGGGCCCGGGCGGCGCAGACTCACCGCCACCGTGCCCGTGCGGTTTCCCGCAGAACTTCTCGAGCAAGTTCGCGCGGCCGCCGCGGCCGAGGATCGTTCTGTGTCATCCTGGATCCGGCGCGCTGTCGAAAGCGAATTACGTCACCCCGCCTGAGCGCAGCGCAGTGCGGGCGGCCGGGCTAGTCAACCTTCATGATGATTTCACTGCCAGTACGTACAACCGATGCGTTCTACATCGCGCTGATCACAGCGACGTGGCCGGTGATCGAGTTTTGCGCCGTGGGATGGTCGCGGCACCGGCATTGGCACGGTGAGTTTCGTCAAGTCAAACCGCCGCCCCATGACCCAGAAAGCTGAGCGGCAGTGCCTGACCCGAATTCACACCATCGGCTGTTGCGACCACGTAGCGTCCAAGCAGTCATCGTGCACCCGCCGTCCCGTGCATAATGCGCAGGCGGGTGCGGCTGAGTGATCGAAAGGGTCAGCGGTGCGGGCGTCACGATATGTGGGTCGGGTCGGTGGGCTCGCAGCGGCTCTGGGCGTGGGTGCGGCAGTGTTTTGCGGGGCTGGGGCGGCGTGGGCGAGTCCCTCCGATACTGATTCAGCGGCGACGCCGGGGGCTACCCGCGGTGGTTCTTCGGCGCCGGCTGCGGCGCCGACGTCCTCGCGTGGGACAGCAGCGAAGGCGCGCGCGGCAATGGTCGGCACCGGCCGGCCTAAGCTTGCTAAGCAGGGGTCGCATCGGATGGCGCCCGGCCCGGCCCATTCCGCCGCGGCTGCATTCTTGCCAACGATGTCCAGCACCGGGATCGCGCACTCGACTGCGATCCCGGGCGGCGGGGTGAACCCGGCCGGGGCGCCGGCCCAGTGGACATCAGGCGTGCCGAGCGGCGCGGCCAGACCCGCCGTGCGGGCCGACACCGGCTCGGTGGCAACGACCGCCAACCAGGCAGTGGTGTCCGCGGCCGCCACTCCTCGGAAGACGCCGCCATTGGGCGAACTGATCGGGAAGGCCATCTTCAACACCTTCGAAGCGGTGGAGAAGTTCGTCGTCGGACCACCGGCACTGCCCCGGTGCAGCACGGTCACGGTGCGCACGTCAAGGGTGCAGATCAACGGACACCCCGTCGACGCCAACTGGTACTTCCCCGCCGGCGCTCCCCAGGGCGTGATTTACCTTCAGCACGGTGTCATGGCCATCGGCCCGATGTACAGCTACACCGCGGCCTATCTGGCCGAGAAGACCAACAGCGTGGTCCTCGCCCCGACGCTGACGTCGAATCTTTTTGCCTCAGATGGCTTCTGGTTGGGCGGCGCGCCGGCGCAGCAGGGCGTCGCCGCGCTCTTCCTGGGCAACCGCGACGCCTTGACCGCGAGCGCGCTGAACGCCGGGTATGCCCATCAGTACGGCCCAGGAAGCGTCCTGCCGACCAAGTTCGTCTTGGCCGGTCATTCCCTGGGCGGTACCACGACATCGGGGGCGGCCGGTTTCTACGCCCAGGCGGTCACTGACGGCGGCATCGACAACAACCTGGCCGGTGTAATCCTCTTCGACGCCACGGCCGGCACCGCTCTGCCAGCCGCGCTGGAAAAACTGAACGGGCTCAAACGGTATGTGCCCGTGCTGGAGATCGGCGCACCCCGCAACAATTTCGACATGCTCACCGCAAGCCGCCCCCACAACTTCAACGGCGTCGTGCTCAACCGGGGCGTCCACATGGATTCGTTGCAGGGCGGCAACCCGCTCATCGAGTTCGCCTCCTATCTGTTCACCCTTGGCTTCCCCCGACCGCAGAATCCGCCGGCCACCCAGATACTGGCCGCGGGCTGGATCAACGACATGCTCGCCGGCAGGCTCGACCCCACAACCGGGGCATGCACGTCCGCCACATGCCAGGGCACCTACGCCGGCCCAGGCGACACCGTCGTCATCGAGACCGACAAAGGCACCGCCACCGCCGTTGTCATCGGCCGGCGACCCGCCGGTGCCGCCGCTCCGGTCAACTCAGCGGTCCAGCAAGAAGCGTCGTAGTCCACACGTGACCGTTCGGCAGAAGTGACTGAACTCACGGTCACCATGGGGCATCGTGGGAAACACACGGAAGCGGAAACAGGTTGAGAGGGGTATGAACTCCC
>Ga0114978_10005055_pt1 | contig 10585 bp, 10 predicted proteins | sample S_140212_EF_Meta_FD_87027 | JGI IMG/M metagenome (GOLD analysis project Ga0114978, IMG submission 87027) | Freshwater microbial communities from Lake Simoncouche, Canada to study carbon cycling - S_140212_EF_MetaG | ecosystem: Environmental > Aquatic > Freshwater > Lake | place: Lake...
ATGCCCGAGTTCATGGAATGGAGCCGGGCCCTCCCCTTCATCATCCTGCATCTCGGATGTCTCGGGGCCTTCTGGGTCGGCTGGAGCCCCGTGGCCTTGGCCGTCTGCGCGTCGCTCTATGTCGCGCGGATGTTTTTTGTCACCGGCATCTATCACCGCTACTTCTGCCATAAATCGTACAAGGCCTCCCGTCTCGTTCAGTTCCTCTTTGCCCTGCTCGGACTGCTCTGCGTCCAACGCGGAGCCCTCTGGTGGGCCGCGGTCCACCGGCATCATCACGCCCACTCGGACGAGGAAATTGATGTCCATTCCCCTAAGCAAAAAGGTTTTCTCTGGGCTCACATCGGCTGGATGACCAGCAGCAGGAACTTCCCCACAGACTACAGCCTGATCCCCGATCTGGCGAAATTTCCTGAGCTCATTTTTCTGAATCGCTTCGATCTAATCGGCCCCCTGCTGGTTGCCCTCCTTACCTACGGTCTGGGAGTTGTGCTTCAGTCATTGGCCCCGGAACTCCATACCTCCGGCCCCCAGATGCTTGTCTGGGGTGGCTTCATCAGCACCGTTCTGCTCTTCCACGGCACCTGCTGCATCAACTCCATGGCCCATGTCTGGGGCACACCCCGCTATGACACCGGCGATGACAGCCGCAACAGTTTCTTGCTCGCCATCATCACCCTTGGCGAGGGCTGGCATAACAACCACCACCGCTACCAGTCCTCGGCACAGCAGGGATTCTACTGGTGGGAGATCGACCCCACCTACTATGCCCTGCGCCTGCTAGCCATGCTGGGCGTCATCAGTAATCTCAAGCGTGTGCCGGAAAGTGTCTACAGGCAGGAGGACATGCTTGTTCATGGAAAATAAAGATTGCCCCCGCATCGCAGTCATCGGCACGGGGGTCTCAGGGCTCTCCTGCGCTTGGGAACTGCGCGACATCGCGGAGCTGACCCTCTTTGAATCAGAGAACCGGCCGGGCGGCCATACGAACACCGTGACCGTGGAGGAGGATGGGCTAGAGATCCCGATCGACACGGGATTCATCGTCTTTAACAAGGTCACCTATCCCCATCTCTGCCGTCTCTTTTCCGAACTCGGCATCGCTATCAAGCCGAGCGAGATGTCCTTCAGCGTACAGCATGTTACAATCGGCCTCGAGTACAACGGGATGGGGCTAAACAAGATCTTTGCCCAACGCCGCAATCTCGGAAACTTCCGCTTCCTTATGCTGATCGCCGAGATCATGCGCTTCTTCCGTGTCGGTAGAAAGTGGCTGCGCGATGAGGCCGAGAATAACTCCTCGAAAGAGAAAGCGGATTTCGATAGCGAGGATCTGGCCAAATTCTGCAAAAGACACGGTTTCGGCAACGATTTCCTCGATCTCTATCTGGTTCCGATGAGTTCCGCCGTCTGGTCCACGGAGCCGGGCCGTATTCTCGACTTCCCTGCCTCGACGCTGCTGCACTTCTTCCATAACCACGGATTCCTCGGAATCACCACCCACCATCCCTGGTTCACGGTGGATTGCGGCGCCCGCACCTATGTGAACAAAATGCTGGAGACTTTGGGCCGTCCACGCCTCGGCGATCCCGTCATTTCCGTGGAAGAAAAGGAAGATGCCGCCTGGGTCACTACGGCATCGGGAGTCCGCGAGCGCTTCGATGCGGTCATCCTGGCTTCTCACGCCGATCAGAGCCTGAGGCTTCTGTCCCATCCCGCGGAGGATCAACAGCGCCTGCTGTCGGCTTTCTACTACCAGCGGAACGAAGCCTCCCTTCACACCGATGCCTCGGTGATGCCGAAGTGCCGGCGGGCCTGGGCCTCGTGGAATTTCCGTGTCGAGCAGTATCCTGACGCTCATCAGAAAGCCACCGGGGAGCGATACGATCACCGTCGCGCCTCGACTCATTATTGGATGAATGCCCTTCAGGGCGTCTCTCAGAAGCGTGATTACTTCGTCTCTTTAAACAGCGATGACCGGATCGCGCCCTCGAGTATTCTTTACCAGACGACCTACAAGCATCCTGTCTTCACGTTGGCAGCCACACGAGCTCAGCGGGAACTTCCAAAGCTCAATCACGCGGGATGTCTCTTCTTCTGCGGAAGCTACTTCCGCTACGGATTCCATGAGGATGCCTGCATGGCGGGATTCGACGCGGCGAAGGCTGTGATCCGATTTTTCAAAAAGAATTAATCTGGAACTCATAAACTCAAGAAAAGCGGTCATTCCAACTTCTTCTATTCTTGAAAGTCCTTCCCCGGGTAGCGCCTGTATTATCACTCCACGATTTCTTCATGAATCAGTCCAAGATTCCTGAGTTCCATAGTAAATTTTCCCATGGCTTCCCCTCTTAGCTCGTGCCTGTACGAGTGCACGGTTTTTCACCGGCGACTGGCACCGAAAGAGCATAAATTCCTCTACAGAGTCTTCTACCTACTGATCGACCTCGACGAACTGGAGAATATCGACCGCTCCCTCTTCCTACTGAAGGTCAACCGACCCGGCCTCTACAGCTTCCGGGAGAGCGATCACATCAGTCACGCAGCTGATGCAGCATCAGCGAGGGAAAACATCATCTGTTATCTCGCAGCGCAGGAGATCACGACACGCGTCGGAAAGATCCAACTCCTCACACTGCCCAGGATCGCCGGTTATATTTTCAATCCGGTCTCGATCTACTACTGCTTCGACACAGCAGGTGCCCCTCTTACCTCGGTGGTCGAGGTTGGGAATACCTTCGGGGAATGGAAACCGTATCTGGTACCTCTCCAGGCAGACGGGACCTTCTTGAGTCGCGTGGTGAAGCACTTCTATGTCTCCCCCTTTTCAGACCTCGATCTAGAGTTTGAGTTCCGTTTTCAGCTCCCAGGCCAGCACCTTCAGGTCCTCATCGATGACTACCGCGGCGAAGAGCGCGAGCTGATCAGTATTCTCACGGGGGTCAGATTCCCCCTCACCGATCGGAATCTCCTGCTCTTTTCGCTTAAATACCCGTTCCTGACACTTCAAGTCATCTTTGGCATTCACTGGCAGGCTCTTCTTCTCTGGATGAAAGGCCTCACGGCACGCCGCAAAGAAGCCCTTCCCGAACTGCAACGCGGAGTCCACAGGCCCCATAAATCTCTCGCCAACCATCCCTCTTCCTGCGCCCACTCTGGCCTGGATACAGATTCCACAGATCACCACTCAAATTGATGAGCGCTCCAGAAACAGACCCCAATACAGAATTCCTCAAGAGCATTGCTCTAAGTCTCAAATCCATCCAATCGACCCTCGATAGCCTCACGGGCGCCGTCGAGGGAGTGGCCGAGTCGATCGAAAAGGCCCACGAACCCGAGGGTGACCTTGGCGTCCATCTTGTCGCTTCACTGAAGGAGCTCACCTCAGCCCTGCAAAAGCGTGCCCAGCAGGAACGCAACCCTCAGCCCCAGCAGCAGGGACAACGTCAGCAGAATCAGCAAGGTGGCGGAGGGGGTGGACGACGCGACGATCTCCAACAGCGGGGACGCCAGCAGGATAACCGTCAGCCCAATCAGCCCCAGCAGGATCACGATCAGACAGATCGTACGGAGGATCGTCATCAGGGCGATTTCGAGGAGCATGATGGAACCGCACAGTCCTCTGCCCCCTCTTATCGAGAAGATCGGGGAGACTCGGAAACCGAACCACGGCACGAGCAGTCTGAGGAACCGGCTAGTTCAGCCAGTTCAGCAAAGTCCGAGGGTGAATCAACTGCGGCTCCAGCTAAGCGTCCACGGCCTAATCGCCGCCGTGGCGGGAAATAGGGAAGGAAAGCTGACTGCAGCTTAGAACGACTTCTATTTATTCTGCTGCTTTGCAGAAAGTGAGAATTATCGCGCAGAGCCCTTTTCGCCTCTCCCACTCCATCAAGAAACACTGGAATTGGGTGGTAGCCTTCATGAGGACGAGGCTCACAAACGGCGCCATGGAGGCCATCAATGGACTGCTCCAGCTTGCCAAGAGGCTGGCGAGGGGTTCCGTTCCCAACGCACTTCCTCATCATGGCGTATCTCAATGCCGGCAAGCTTCAGACCGTTACCCACCCACTCAAAATAGCGAGGAGCCATTTTAGTATGTGTTTGACAGCCTTTCTCCCAGCGAGCCTTTTGCCACACTGGCCGACTGCTCCACTCCTAGATTCCTAGACCCAGTGCTTTACTGAAAGATCCTCTCCAGGGAGGCATCGGGGGGAGCCCCGAGCTCGATCGCCTTGGCATAGTGCTTTTTAGCCATCATCTTGGCGGCTGGTTTGCTCGTGGCGTAGATCACTGCAAGATTGAAATGGGCGTCCGCGTATTGCGGGTTGATCTCAATCGCCTTCATGATCTCGCTCTCGCCGGCCTTGCCCTTGCCCGAAGCCGCCAGAACAATACCCAAGTAGTTGTGCGCGGTGAAGTCCTGTGGATTGATGGAAACAGCCTTTCTAAGAATCTTCTCCGCATCCCCCATGCGTTCCTGACGGTAATGAACGATACCAAGTGTGGTCAGCGCAAAGGAGCTGTCCGAAGAATGATCAACGGCCTTTAAAAGAGTCTCCTCCGCCTCTTTCATCTTGCCTAACTGAAACTCCACAACGCCGAGGTTGGAGAGGGCGAAATAATCATCAGGAGCCAGCCTGAGCGCCTCCTTGAAGGTGTTCTCAGCCTGCAGGTAATCCTGCCTGTCGAATTCCTCCTTGGCGCGAGAGAGACACTCCTTGAACTTGCCCTGCCATGCGATATCGGATGTAGGGGCATTCGAAGCTCCGGCACTTGACTCTCCAGCAGAAGGCGCCTCGGCTTGGTTTGTTGCCTTCGCCATGTTTCCGGTAACCTGCTCACCGGTAATGGGTGCCGAGACTGATACCTGGAGCTTCTCCGTGCCCTCCTCCGAGACAACCAACTGCCCTTCCTTGAAGAGAGCACGTTCCTGAGGTGTCAGCCGGACTGTGGGGGATGAGAGCACCGTGATCTGATCAGTCAGAGATTGCGACTGAACATTGAGTCGCTTGAGTTCCTCGTCCATGAGGCGTCGGGCCTGCGCCCTCTTGGCCTCTTCTTTAACCTCACGGAGAACAATTTCGCGCAGAATGACATTTTCTTCGGTGGTCTTTTCGTCAGCGAAAGACTTGCCTTTGCGTTTCTTGAGTCGAGCCAGTTCGGATTCCTTGCTGGAGAGCTGATCCTGAAGCTCTTTGAGGTGATCCGAACTCATGCTCTCCTTGCCCTGAAGCGCGGCAAACTTTTCCTTGGATACATTCAAATCAGCACGAAGCTTCTCGGCTTCCAACTGCGCAGCGGCCACGGTCTTTTCCCTCTCGGGCGTACTCTTGGAGAACTCGGCAAGCTGCTCCTCAAGTTGACGAAGGCGGTCATTACCTTGGGTTCCTTGCTGTTGAAGCTCAGATGCTTTCTTGTTGGCGGCGAGCAGATCGAGTCGGAGCTTCGCGGCATCACCCTTGGCCTCAGCCAGGGCGTTCTCTTTCTCCTGAAGTGCTTTTTCCTGGTCAGTCCGTGCTTTGGCGATCTCAGTCATCTGACGCTGTGACTCGACGTAGTTCTTGGTATTGAGATCCAACTGCTGCTTGAGTTTCTTTACCTGATCCTGGAATCCTGAGATGTCCTGGCCGTGGTCAACAAGAGAGGCCATCTTTCCAAGCGTTGATATGAGCTGTTCCTGAAGGGAGGCATTTTGCTGCTCCATCATCTCCTTCAGGCCCTTGGAGACATCGAATTTGCGTTGAGCTTCGGCACGCTCGGCATTGGATGCATTGGCATCAGTAACAAGCTGGGCTTTTGACTGTTCGAGAGCCTTAGCATTCTCTGCAAGCTGGGCCTTGAGTTGCTCTATCTCCTTGCTGAGCGGGGCCGTGGCTGCGGCCTGCCTGGCAAGATCAGCAATCGCCTTGGCTGCCTGATCCAGCTTCGCCGTCAGGCGCTGGCGTTCCTCCTCCAAGGTGGATCGGTCAGCCTCGAGGGCCGACCTCGTGGCGACCAGCTTCTCAGAGGAGGCTTTGGCCGCATTGGCGGAAATTTCAGCAGCAGCACGCTCCTTCAACAGCTCTTTGTCAGCCGAAGTGATGCGGTCCTGAAGCAGAGCAATGGTTTTCTTTAAGGACTGAGAATCGGCCTCCAGCCCGGAGACCTTTCCCGCATCCTTCGCTAACGCAGCCAAACCGGCTGCCTTGGCCGCGATTTTTTGGCGCTCCTCCTCCAGAACCTGAAGATCCGAACGAAGTGTTGCCTCGCGCCCTGCAAACTCTTTTTTAAGTTTCTGGGAAGCTTGCTCCAGAATCAGGACCTTCTCGTTGGCTATCCTCGTCTCGTCCTTCTGGAGGACAGAAGTAGCCTCCATGCCCTTGAGTTTTTCCCGTAGGGGAGAAATGTCTTCAGATTGCTTTTGAGCGACGGCCAACTTCTCCGTGGCTTGGGTAAGTTGTTTTTGTAACTCGGTGTTTTTTGCAGCGCCCTCTTTGGCCGCCGTCTCCGAGTGCTCCAGCTTGGCCTTCAGTTGATCCAAGGCCTCCCTCCCCTTCTCCACATCGCTTCCAATTTGTTCGTACTTTTTACGCGTGTCGGCTCCCTCAACCAGCTTCTGCTGGGCCTCCTGAAGTTGCTTTGTCAACGCCGCTGTGGCTTCTGCGGATTTCCTTTCCCTTTCCGAGAACTGCTCCTCGGTTGCAAGTTTGTCAGCCACTGCTGCATCAAGTCTCTTTTGGAGATCCTTGAGATCTTTTTCCCACGAGGAGCGCGCTTTGAGATCCCTCTTCAGATCTGAAATCGTTCTGCTGGCGACATCGAGATCATTCTCTAACTTGGAACGCATCGTCACCCACTCTGCGTTCTCCAGATCCTTTGCCCTGTTTTTCTGAGACTTGAGGGCTTCCTGACTCTCAGTCAGTCGACCCTTGAGGTCATCGATCTGACTGCGGAGACGACGAAGTTCTCCCGAAGTGTCCACACTTGCTTTTGGCGAGCGACCGGGTGATGAACTCGGTGGGACAATGGTGATGCTGGGACCAATGGAGACGCCTGAATCAGGATTGCGAACTCCCTCCGACGGGCTTCCGCCCGAGGAGTCCTGATTCGGGGCGGCTACCACTCCTCCCTGGGATGAGCCTCCCTGCACACGATCGAGACTTTCGCGTGTTTTCTTGAGACGATATTCGACCACGGCCTTCTGCCACGAGGGATCATTCTTGGCGATCTCAAGTAAGAGGCTCTCGGCAAAGCGGTACTTTTTTAATGCATCGGAAGTATTGCCGCCACGTTCCGATTTTTCGCCCTCCTGGAATGTCTGATAGGCCGTGAGAAATTGCTCTGATGGGTCAGCGGCGATCAGTGAAGTCATGATGCCGCAAAGGAGCAGCAGAAAGAGCAGGGGGCGCATCATAACAATCAAAATGGGGTAGTGATATCTATAGACATTGCTAACAAAGATCAAACCTCCCTTTCGTTTTTTCCTCAGCCGCGATGGTTTCTTGAAGAGAGATCCACAGGGGCTAATAGGGTTGCCCCAGCGGCTTCATTGACAACCTTCTCTTTGTGCTGATAATTGAAGGTTAACACTTACCGCAAGATCATGGATACATTGCTCGATCAGCCGGTTCTCGTCCTCAATAGGTTGTGGCAGGCGATCAATACCTGCTCCGCTAGGCGCGCCCTCACGCTCCTCTATCAAGGGCACGCCCAGGTCGTGGCCGCCAATGGCACCAGCAACTTTCTCACCCATGATTTTTTGAGCTGGAGGCATTTTTCACTCTCCAATCCGGAGCCGAGAATGCTACAGACCATCACCCTGAGGATCAGGGTCCCGCGAATCATTGTCCTTTGCCTCTTCGATCGCCTCCCTAAAAAGGAGGTAAAGTTCACCCGATTGAATGTGTTTGAGCGAGATAAGAATACCTGCCAGTACTGCGGAACCCTCTTCGATCGAGCCAGCCTGAACATCGATCATGTCCTCCCACGGGACCGGGGCGGCCAGACAACCTGGGAAAACGTCGTCTGTTCATGCATCCCCTGCAACACACGCAAGGGAAATCGCCTCCCTCACGAGGCTAGGATGCAGCTTCTCAAGAAGCCCAAGCGCCCCAAGTGGCGACCCTTCGTCAACATCACCTTCGCAGGCGGTGTCGATGAGAGTTGGAGTCACTTCATCGACCTAGCCTACTGGAACGTCGAGTTGGGGGAGTAGGAAGCAGGGGAAGGCTTTTAGGCTGAAGACTGTTAGGCTGTTGGGTAGGGAAAAGAAATCAGCGTATCAGCCAGCCAGCCCATCCCAAAACGTTCAGGCCTTCAATGCTTGAACAAACTCCTCGAAGAAGGGGGCCGAGTCACGGGGGCCGGGCGAAGCCTCGGGATGGAACTGAACGGCACTCACCTTCTTGGTGCGGTGCCTGATTCCAGCCACGGTCCCATCGTTCAGATGGCGATGGGTGACCTCAAGCTCTTCGGGAAGCCCTTCCTCCTTAACGGCATATCCGTGATTCTGCGAGGTGATGAGAACTCGTCCGGTGCGTAAATCCTGCACCGGCTGATTCGCTCCCCGATGACCGAACTTGAGCTTGAAGGTGCTGGCACCGAAGGCGAGGGAAAGGATTTGATGGCCGAGACATATACCGAAGACAGGCTTGGCCTCCGCTAGCTGACGGGCCGTCTCATGGGCGGCAGTAAGGACCGCTGGATCGCCGGGACCGTTGGAGAGGAAGATTCCGTCAGGATTGAAGGTCAGAGCCTTCTCGGCCGAAGTATCCGAAGGGACCACCATGATGCGCACCCCGTGGGAACGGAGCAGACGCAGGATGTTGCGCTTCACGCCGAAATCATAAAGAACCACGAGTGGCTCACGCCCACCCTTCTTTAACAAGGTTTCCCCGTACTGCACACTCTCCTTGCCCTGAGGGTCCCACTCATAGTGCTCCTTGGTGGAGACCTCCCCGACAAGATCAAGTTGCTCAAGTCCGGGAGCAGACTTGGCCCTGGCAATGGCGGTTGCCGCGTCACTCCCATCAGTGCAGATGCAGGCACGCATGGCTCCTTGGGTGCGGAGATGGCGAGCAAGTGAACGGGTATCAATCCCCCCGATCGCAGGAATGCCATGCTTTTTCAGGTAGCTGGGAAGATCTTCGGCCGAGCGCCAGTTGCTCTCCACGCGGGAGAGCTCCTCGATCACAAAACCACGAAGCTGGGGACGAGCACTCTCGGCGTCTTCGGAACTTGTTCCATAGTTCCCGATCAGAGGGTAGGTCATGGTGACGATCTGCCCCCTGTACGACGGATCGGTCAGCACCTCCTGATAGCCGCTCATGGAAGTATTGAAGCAGATCTCACCGATAGCGTTGCCCGAAGCTCCGATGGAGTCGCCGAGAAAGACACGCCCATCTTCGAGAGCAAGGAGAGCTGGAGTGGTGATCAGAGTGTTGGACATGGATCGGGTCAGAAATTCGCTGATTACTTCAACACGCGGCTGCAATCGGTGCAACCAGATTACCATTCCATTTCAAAAGGTGGCTATTGCGTCTCTTTAGTGACTTTCTTACCCTTGAGGGATTGTGTCTGCACCACTGACATTGCTGAGATTGATTCCCCTATTGCTCCTCCTTCTGGTGGTGTTCTCGGGAAACTCTCATGCCAAGTTGATTTCCCGCACGGCGGACGGCTTTACTCTTCCCGTCGCGCCCCCCGAGGGAGCCGGCTTTTACAAATCGCGCGGATTCCGTGCGGGGGGGCACTTGGGAGAGGATTGGGTCACAGATGGAGGTAGCGACAAGGGACTTGGACGCCCAGTTTATGCAATCGGCAATGGCGTTGTCGTACTGGCCAGGGATGTGCGTGTGGCGTGGGGAAATGTCGTGGTGATCCGACACGCCTGGATCGAGAATCGCCAGTTGAAATTCGCCGACTCCCTCTACGCCCACCTCGACAGAATTACTGTCAGGGAGGGCCAGCAAGTCACCAAGGGAAAACAGATCGGCACGATCGGGAACAACCATGGAATGTATCCCGCGCATCTGCACTTCGAGATCCATAGGGATCTCAGCATCGGCGTGAACCATGCGGCCGGCACAAGGGACTTAAGAAGCTATTGGCTTCCGACTGAATTCATCATGGCGAGACGGCAACTCGCTGGTGGCGGCAGAAATGTCCCCACCCCATCAGCCAATTTCCTCCTTCCAACCGCCGATCACCCCTGGTCGCACGGTCACTTCTGGCGCAACTCAAAGAAGTCGACTCACGGAAAATCAGCCAAGTCATCCTCATCTGCGTCCAATCACTCGGGAAGCACCTCTCAGAAGGCCCGCTCTCCGAGCGCCTGGAAGGTCAACCGCTACACTGACCATTAGGAAAATCAGCAGGGGGGTGTTGCTAAAAGGCCTGATGAATTAATGAGTCACAAGGCGCTATGTCTGAAACCATTCTCAGCGTAACTTCCTGCAGACAATATTCAGCGGGAACAGAACTTCTCCAGACAGCGTTAAGAAGTTCGGATGCAGTGCAAGGAGTGTGAGTGCGGCCGTAGCAGAACCTCCGGCAAGAGAACAACGACGCCTCAATGCGCCGAAATCCTTTAATGCTTGGAAGCACG
>Ga0114978_10005056_pt1 | contig 10584 bp, 10 predicted proteins | sample S_140212_EF_Meta_FD_87027 | JGI IMG/M metagenome (GOLD analysis project Ga0114978, IMG submission 87027) | Freshwater microbial communities from Lake Simoncouche, Canada to study carbon cycling - S_140212_EF_MetaG | ecosystem: Environmental > Aquatic > Freshwater > Lake | place: Lake...
ATCATCATGGATGAAATTTTATATTTAGAAAAAGAATTTAAATATATATTTAATAATATATAAAATGAATAATTATGATATGATATTAACTAATCAAAAAGTTTTTGAATTTTATACAAAAAATCCGTCCTTAAATTTTGAACAAGTAAATTTATTATGTGTTGGATTATTTGAAAATATATTACAAGATGCTAATGCATCATTAAATAAATCTATAACATCTCAAATACTAACAGAATGTTTAGATAATAATCATAAATTAAATGAAATTTCAAATGAAGTTAATAAAATTAATAATAATATGTCAAAATTTAATAATGAACTTGTTATTAAATTTTTTGATATAAAAAAAGACTATATTGATGAAGTTAAAAATATTATTAGTATTAATGGTAATGAAAAAGCAGAAAAAATAAATAACCAGTTGAGAGAAAATAATAGTAGTATTAAAGATTTGATTGAAAAAGGAAATATTCAATTAATAGATAAGTCAACATTATCAAATCATTCCCTCATTAATGATCTTACAAATAAGATAGACAAATTAAATTCTACAACTACTTCGGATATTACAAATAAAATCGAAAGGTTTGATGATAAAATAAATATTATACTGCAAAAAATTAATACTGAATCATTAGAGAAAATAAATTCACTTGTTAATTTAAGTAATGGAAGTATAGTAGATAAAATAAATTTAATGTTAAATTCAATTATACCAAATAATAATGAAAAGGTTAATAAACAAATACACGATGAAATAAATAAATTTTATGTAATGATTACAGATGAAACGAAAAAAATGACAGAGCAATCACCAAACCAAGAAATAAAACATTTTATAACATTATATAATGAGAGAACACAAAACGATTCTGTAAATTCAAAAGATTTGGTATTAAAACAAGATGCTATTTTATTAGAATTGAGTAATATTTTAAATAAAAATAGCACAGAAAAAATTGAAAATTTTGTTAATAGTTTTGATATTAAATATAATTCTCTCTTATTAAATATTCAACAACCTATTTTAGAAGCTACTACAAAACAACAAACAAACCAGGATAAAATGTTTTCAAGTTTAGAAGAATTTTTAGATCGGTATAGACACAATAGTGTATTAAAAGGAAAATTTGGCGAAAATCACTTAAAATTAATTCTTGAAGAAAATATTGATAATGCAGAAATAACAGATAAATCTCAAACAGCTCACTCTTGTGACGTATTATTAACTAGAAATAATAAACCTAAAATTCTTATTGAGAATAAAATTTATTCTCATAAAGTGCCGACAACAGAAGTTGATAAATTTAAATCTGATTGTAAAGGACTTAAAACTCACGGAATCATTCTATCTCAATTTTCAAAAATTACTTTAAAATATAATTATCAAATTGAAGTTGAAGAATATGAAAATAATAAATATATTTTAGTTTATGTTTCTGATGTAAAAGATGATTTTTATAAAATTCAAATAGCTATAAATATTATTGATATATTAGCAGATAAAATTAAAGAATCTAATGGTTCTACAGATGAAACTAATTATACAATTTCAAAAGAAATACTTGAAGAGATAAATGATGAATTTAATAAATTAATTTCTCAAAAACAAAATATTATGCTTTTAGTAAAAGAATTTCAAAAAAAAATTACACTATCTGTAGAAGAAATAAATTTACCTTCACTAAAAAAATTTATTGAATGTTCTTTATCTTTACCCACTGATGAAACCTGCAATATATTTTGCAATAGATGTAAAAATTTTTATGCAAAATCAAAATCATCTTTGGCAGCTCATCAAAAGGGTAAAGAATGTTTAAAAATATATAATTTAAACGATATACCACCTTCTACAATTGTAGAAACTGAAATTATTCAAACCGAAGTTATTCAAACTGAAGTTATTCCTATGCCAGAAACAAATAAAAAAAATAATAGAAAAAAAACTAACTAATGTATGTTTTTTATTTATTATTTTATTTTAAGGATTAAATTTATTATTTTATTTTAAGGATTAAATTTATTATTTTATTTTAAGGATTAAATTTATTTATGATTCTTATTTATTTTTATTGATTCGATAACATAATTTTGTATATCTTTTGAAGTCATCGTGCCATTTCGAAAAAGTTGTATTAGTTCATCATTTATCAAACCTTGAGTAATTAAAAACTCTAATTTTTCATTTTCATACATGTTGTCAATAATAGGTTGGATATTTCCCATTGTAAATAAATTAATATACGTATATTGTATTAATTTATTTCATTTTTTTTATATAATATAAAATGGAAAACTTACTATTCTACCAACTACTATCATAATATTCTTCAAATAATTCGGTTTCTTTGAATTTTACGCCATCGACATTCTTAACATGCAAGACATTTGAACTAGTATCCTCCAATTCAATTATTTCAAGTTTTATTTCGGTTTTTTTTAAAATAGTTTTAATCGATGAGGTAATCCAATTATTAGTGCATTCTTGGTTCTCACCTAATTGAAACAATCCGTTGAATGATATTTTAGTGATTTCATTTTCGTGTTGTTGGTTTTTACAGAATGTAGTCATTTTATCGCTTTGTTCTAATTGGTAATTGACTGAATCAATCATCCCGCTTTGTTGAGTTGCTAGTTTAGTCTGTGTCGTCAACAATACATCTATTAATTTATAAATTGAGTCTCTTTCGACTGTGCGGAGTTCGTGTTGTTCCTCAAGAGATTTAGTCAATCCGTCGATTTGAGCTGATTGGGTCTTAATTTGCTTCAATAATAGATCAATTGTTTCTGATTGAGCATCGACTTTTCCAATCAATGCATCTATCTGGTCTGATTGCGCTCTCACTTTATCTTGCAATAAAAGACCATTCTCAACAATCTGGTGATTATTCATCAATGTATCCTTAACAGGGTGGTGGTTTTTAAAGATCCGCCAATAATATCCAGACGGATAGAAATAATGCATAAAGCCTTGTGAGTTAGGCTCATTTATACATTCTAAAAGACGCTTTGTGTAATCATTTGGATATAATGAAATATATACGAATGCTGCCTTTATTTGTCCATCAATTTTTTCATCAAATATATCGTCTTTACTTTTTTGAGTTCCAATAAAATCAACGCGTCTCACCATACCTACTATATCTCCAAGTAATCTTTTAACATCGACAGGTGTTTCATAATTAAACATACGAGGGATATACAAGACTGTTTCGTTTTCGGGTGTCATTTTAAATGGGTTGTTTAAGTATTTACATTTATTATTCAGATGTAAAAGCATTTCAATTTTTTTTTAAAGCTTAAAACAAATAAAATGAAAAAATATATTAGCTCAATTAAGCCTCAATTTTATTTATATTTAATTTACAGTTATACAACAAAATATTCATTTATATGATTCTTCTTTCGGTTACATTTCGATCAGGTCTCTCATTTTCTACTTCTGCAGTTAGGTCTGATGGTTCTTCTCTATAATTACTAATAATAATGCGCAACTTTTCAAAAAGATCGTTATCAATGTCCTCATATTCTTCTTCTTCTACATCATATTCGTCGTGTTGCAAAAGCATCGCTTTCACCATATATTCCATTGTAATTCCTTGTTCAGCCAATTTTTGCACAATAAACACCGCAGAAGGCTTTGGTAATTGCGGTTCTCCTTCTTCGTTATAATAGTGCTGTTCCATACTAATATCTTGTAAATCGTGTTCTAAATCATTGAGATTATTAGTAAAGAATCTAAGGCCACGAAGAGCATAGTCGCTATACATATCAGATAAAAATGGTGTTTCAGATGAGCCTATATCAGAGACTTCGTCAAACTCGGACTCGGACTTTTCGGCCATAACTGTTCGGCAATAAGGACATCCAAACCCATTATGAGCAATATTAGATATTAAACAACTAGCGTGAAAAATGTGACCGCATTCAGTAGTAACACAATTCTTATTTATTTCAATATTATCCATACATATAGGACATTCAAGATGGCATATAGCACTCATTTATAAATTAAGTATCAATTGATAAAGTTGTAGAATTTCTTTATATTTATTTTATAAAAGCATTTCAATTTTATTTTTATAAGCTTACAATACTTATAAACATAACTTTTATATTTTAAATTCGGGTTTATAAAATTAATTTTTTATTTATTATTATATATGAAAAAAATAGCATTTTGTTTTTTGATTTATGATATTATAAATAATGAAGAATTATGGAATATATTTTTTAAAAACATAAATATAAATAAGTTTAATATTTATATACATTATAAATTTAACAAACCGTTAAAGTATTTTGAAAAATATAAACTTACAAATTGTATTGAAACTAAATATGCTGATATATCATTAGTAAAAGCTCAAAATATTCTATTAAATGAAGCATTAAAAGATGAAAAAAATGAACATTTCATTTTCATTTCAAATTCGTGTGTTCCATTTAAAAGGTTTGAATACATTTATAATATTCTTGATGAAAAAGTTTCTTATTTTAATATTGCATCCCAAAATAGTTGTTTTCCAAATTGCAATTCATTATTAGAAGTTATAAATAAAAATAATATACAGAAGGCGTCGCAATGGTGTATTTTGAATAAAAAACATAGTAATGTTATGATAAATGATACATATACTAAATTATATACAAATATATATGCACCTGATGAAATTTGTTATATAACAAATATATTTATTCATAATTTACAAAATGAAATAATTACAACTCCTAATTTAACAAACGGATCAACCACATTTACAAATTGGATAGGAATGAATTATAAATACCCATCAGTTAAAGGATTAAAAATATATAATTCAATATCAAATTCGGAATTACTATATTTATTAAATAGTAAATGTTTATTTGGTAGAAAATTTAACAGAAATTGTATTTATTCATTCATTAATAAACCATATATTACTTTTATTTCATCAAAATAAAAACGGCGGTTTACATATATTTTATAAAATAATTAAAATAATAAAGGCGTAAAACAATGAATGTAACACACAAACCTATTTATATTTTTATCTTCAAAAATATACGTAGAGAGAAATAGTATGTTCATATTACACCCTTGGGCGTTTTAGAAAGGTATTCGGTGTTTTTATTATTTTTCTTGTTTTTTTTGTTTTTTTTGTATTTTTTGTTTTTTTTGTATTTCGTTTATCATCAATAGGGGATTGTTTTCGTTTTTGCGTTTGTTTTGGTGCATTCATTTGCCAGCCAATTCTTTTTGGGTATCCAATACTATTCGCAGATGTATTTATTCCCATTATATTTGCTAGTTTATTTGTAATAAATCTCATATTACAATATAAATTTGTTTTTAAATATTCCTCGGGAGACGATGTATATGAAACAAGTAAATTTCTTAGTTCATTATTATTTCCAGCCGTTAAATCATATTGAATAAACGTTTTCATATTTTTAGAGGATTGAGTAAAATAATAAAAATATTCTAGTAATCCAAATAATGCTATTGTTATTGATACTAACGATATCTTATCAATAGGTCCTGATTTTGAGTCATAGATGGCTTTAAGTTCTGGTAAACTTTGCATAGGAATTTCATCTAATTCGTTGGTTTGAGAATTATCGTTGGGTTGAGAATTATCGTTGGGTTGAGAAATATTATATAAATTATAATAATAAATGTTAATTGGATTCAAATTAAATGACAATAAATACAATATAAAATTTACATAATATAATTCACATTTTTGTAACATTATACGCATAGACAATACATTGGCATCGGGTTTTCCAGTTATATCACCTATTGTAAACCCTCCAGCTAATTCTTCTAAATCATATATCGTTTCGTAATATAAATTATTTATAAATTCATCAATAGATTTGTTATAAAATCCACCAATTTTTAATAAAAAGTCTAAAAATTTTTTTTCATTATTTATTACATATTTTTCGGTTGGATTAATTTCATATTGAGATACTATACCTCTCATAAATATATTACTTTTATCAAATATATGTAACATTATTGATTGGATTTTAGAATAAATTATTCTTTTGTTAATGACAGAGTTAGTTCCTCCAATTTGAACATTTTGCGTGACATTTAGTGTAGATTTTATTGGTAGTTGTGAAAACGATTTATTTATATTTCCTATACATTCTTGTATATCAAGTTTTTCTTTTGAAAGAACTCCTATTTTGGTTTTAATTGTTTCAATTATGGTTTCCAATTCTGTTTCTATACTACGAATTATAGCATTCTTGTTATTTTGAGTAATTAGTACACGTATATCGTTTTCCATATATCCGTCAATATCCGTTATATTTTCAATATGAATGGTTTCATTTATAAATTTATTTATAGAAATAAGACATTTAGTGTAAGTAATATTTGAATTAACAATATTTTGTTGTATCGTAACAGTTCTATCATTATTATTAATTTTTTTTAATATGGTCTCTAAATTAGACATATCAATTTTTAATGATTTTGATATTTTATCATCAACAATATTTTTTTTAACAACAATTCTTAATTGAGGTATAATAAAATCATTATTTACGTTTACAGAAGTTAACGGCATTGTTAATAAAAGAGGAAATGTTTCTTCCAAATAAACAATTGCTTCAAATAGTGGGTTTTCTAATAAACAATTTGTCATTTTTAACAAATTAGTTATATTTGTATCAGTTGGTTGTGTATTGTATATAATATGTATGTCACGAATAATTTGAGAAGTTGTGTCTGTTACATTAAAAGGAACAAATTTTGATGAAAGTTTAGATTTTTTATCTGGATTTGGAAAATAATCTTCATCTTCAAATAAATCATTGCTTTTACTAAGACAATTTTTGTTTTTAGTGCCATTTTTAAACCAATACGCATTATCGTCAAATGATTCATCAAGTAAATTAAATATTACATTTAATTTATAAACGACTGTTAATATATTTATCTTTGAAATATTGTCTTTTTCATTAATTTTTGGAAATAGAATTTCATATAAATCATTTCGCAATTGTAATAAAATGTCGTATTTTTCATTTAAAAAACTGGTAATCAGTGCTATTCTTGGAATCATTTCTGACTTAAATGTCTCTAATTTTTTTACTTGTTGTTCATATAAATATTTTTCTTTATCTGCAAGGGTTCCTTTAAAATAATCTGATCTATATAAAACTAACCTCCCAGTTCCGCCTATTTGATAAATAGTTGGTATTTTATGCATTCGTGCACATAATGCCGCTAATAAGTCTACCGTTGCAAACGTATAATTTCCCGTATTATTTCCCAATTTAGTTATTTTTCTTAAAATAGTCAATATTTGTTCATAATCACCAGTTCTTTTATAATCAACGACTAATTTTTTTAGTAATAGCATATTATTTTGCGTGTAAGGTTTGCTAAATATATTTAATATTCTTGAATCTGCAATAGGAATACGACTTGAAATTTCTTTACCTTTAAATTCATTTAATATTTCGTTTATATTTTGACTCTTGCCTAATAATTCAGAAGCATCGTCAAGCGCCTTAAATACTTTACCTATATACGACACTCCTGCTCCTGCAGTTCCACAAGGTACCTTATAATCAGTTGGCGATGAATTATCTTTCATATGTCCAAAATAATAACTTGCAGTCGAATTAAATTTATTTTTTGTATTATTAAACTTATCTACTCCTGTAAAATTAACCGAAAAACAGTTAATTCCATCTTCTCCAAATTTTCTACCATCATTTACTCTAAAAACACCTTTTATTTTATCACATGTAAAATAATTAGACGATATTTCAACTTCTGTACCACTCTCATATTCAGTTTGTAATTCTGGGTCTAATAATCCATCTGAGGTTGATGCAGAGTCAGCCGTGCACGCCATAGCATTAAACCGTATTCCGCCAGACTTTTTTATTCCAAAAATAGTCCCCATTATATTTGTTCCTGCATCAAATAATACACGGATTTCATTTAAATCTAATGGACTTATTATATCTCCTATTTTTGAAGAATATAAATATTTTTTAATAAAAGTAGATATTTTAATTAAATTAGCATCTTTAATAGAATTGTCAAATTGTGATATATATTCGTCAAATGAACTAGCATATTCAGGAACAATTAAATTAATCGATCCGTTTGACAATTTTATATTATCTAAAAAACTTTTTCCTCCTTTTAAAATTTCGTCATACGTTACTGTTATTGAAGCAGGCTGTAAATCATAGTTTTTTTCAAATAATTTTGTAATTTTAGGCTCATATGTTTGATCAACTGAACTTATTTGATCTTCAAATAAATATTTTGTATAAACCTTCATTTGAGACTCTGGTAGTTCCGCATTTACATTACAAAGTAAATTATTTACTATTTTATTTTCAAATCTTTGTGGGTCATACCCAGTTCTAGGTTTTGCTAAATCGTGAAAAGTATCTGCTATTGCTAATATTTGAAGCGAATTCATAGTTTCAATATTAACAGTGTTCGGAGTGATATTTTGATTTTTAATATTAAAATATTTGTCATTAAATTTATTTTTTTTGCAATTTATCGTATCATTATAATTTAACATTGGTATTATATATTATTATATATTTAAATAATATATACTATACATATTAATGTCTTATGTGTATCTTCTTGTATGTAGTGACGGTGCAACTTATGTTGGTGCAACAGTTGATCTTGATAACCGACTTAGAAAACACAATAAAGAAATAAAAGGCGGAGCTCACGCTACTGGTGCGAAAGTAAATAAAGGCGAAATATGGATTCGCGCTTGCCACGTTTCTGGATTTCCTACTTGGCAAGCAGCACTTCAATTTGAATGGCGTTGGAAACAAATATCTAGAAAATTACCGATTAAAATGATACCATTAGAGAGAAGAATGAGAGCATTGATAGAATTACTTGGGCTTGAACGCCCGACATCCAAAGCAATGGCTTATTCTGAATGGCCTACTCCGCCAAAAGTCCATATAGAATTTGACGAAGCATCGGTATATTACACCGCATAATTATTTAAGTTTCATCAATATTTCTCTCATATCTCTTATTTCATCTTCTTGTTTTTGAATAATATTTTTTGCCAATCTAGCAACATCGTAGTTATTCGTTTTCTTTAATATTTCTGTGCTTGTTAAAATCGCCATTGAATGATGTTCTATCATACCCTCCAAATATTGTGTATCTTTTATGGCTACTTGATTTCTATATAAATACACAAATATAGCTATTAATAAACCTATAATGATATAAGTATTTGAACTTAATACATTATATTGATGATCGTGCATCATAACTTCCATTAATACCATTAATAATGCCATAAATACTGATATGTAAACCTTACCTAAATTATTTGTTATGTCTATTCTATTGTTCACCATTACAGGAGACATTAAAAAATATTGGATAAGAACGCTTCCTATAAACATTACAACCATTGTATGCGTAATTTTCATTTACAGTATACTGATATTATCTTATTGTAAAACTACTTAAGATTTAATCTAAATATTTTATTAATATGGATTATGATGTTATTTCACTGACTTCTTCAAATCAAACGATTTGTGATATAGAAAACAATATTAATGAAGCTTTAATAAATAACTATGAACCAACTACTGCAATTGAAACTAGTTCTAATACAAATGACAGTAGTAACGATTATATAAAAAAACTTGAATATAATAAAAATAAAAAACATTTCGAATTATTTGTACATGTATGTAGTGTATTTTCTGCTTGGTTTATGATATCTGCGATTTCATTTGGAGTATTATATTATTTTTTATATTAAAAATTATATATAGTATTTATATTTTACACCTTAAGTGTCCTTTTGTATACTTTGTGAATTGGAATAGTCATATTGTATATATGTGAATAACACATTTCTTTCAATATAATTTTCTTGCCAATCTTCGCATAAATTTGAATCAATTACATCTCCTAATAAGTCCCAATAATTATTTACTTTATCTAAAGGCGATTGTTTAATTTTATTCCAAAATTCATCTAATATATTCATCCATTTATAATCCGAATTTGTTTTGGCTATTAAATACAGTTGTGTGAAAATCTCAATAACATATATATTTTCTATCTTTGAATTGTGTTCCATTATAATTAAATTTAACATCTATTAAATGTTAAATTTAGTTTCATTTTTATAAATTATTAAACTGGTCTTTGTTAATCACAACTTCCTTTGCAATATTTTTAATTATTTTATTTTCGTTGTCAGAATCTTCATTTCCTGATCCACCATAGGCTTCAATTACTAATTTATTATATTGATCGGATTGTTTTGATTCACTTTTCCCACAATCTGGATATTTTGCTCTAAATTCCTGGAGCATTTTTGAATTTTTATGAGCAATACATTTTATAGAGTTTTTTAATTTCTTTCTTTCTTCATTTTCTTTCCCCCATTTATCTTCATCTTTGACATACATAACTTCTCTCTTTGCATCACTGCAATGAACTGGTCTTTTATGCACATCCAGTTGTTTTAGTTTTTTTAATATAATATTAGTAATTCCATTTACAAATCCAACCTTTCCAACATTTTCTAGATCAGATAAATC
>Ga0114978_10005057_pt1 | contig 10584 bp, 8 predicted proteins | sample S_140212_EF_Meta_FD_87027 | JGI IMG/M metagenome (GOLD analysis project Ga0114978, IMG submission 87027) | Freshwater microbial communities from Lake Simoncouche, Canada to study carbon cycling - S_140212_EF_MetaG | ecosystem: Environmental > Aquatic > Freshwater > Lake | place: Lake...
AAAACGCTTTTGAAAAAAGCGTGGCAAAACCCTGAATAAAAAATAGTCGTGTTTTATATACGTGTTTTGCTAAACTATTTATAAACTATTTACACTCTTTTTTTGCTAGTGTCGTCAATTCCGGGGGTTCTAGAGGGCCTGCCCCCTATGTGAGAATCCGCGGCGCAATATTCATCGTAATCAGTTCTTGAAACAACAATTTACAAGAGTAAGGCAGCTCCACATAATCAAAGTCGATTCTATTATCACATGTTTTACAATGATGGATATGCGTCTGATCATTGTATGCCGCAATCATGCCGCACCGTTTACAGACATGCACACGAAATGCGTCTGATGCATCATACATACGTCCTTTGGTAAACCGCGAAGCGCCATGTGAGCACATGCAATCACGTTCCATTTCACCAAACCGCAACCCACCATCTTTGGACCGTCCTTCTGCCGGTTGACGCGTCAGATTCACCATCGGTCCGATACTCCGGCTATGTTGTTTATCTGATACCATATGCTTAAGCCGTTGATAAAACACTGGTCCTAAAAATATAGATGTTTCTATTTGTTCACCCGTCAAACCATTATACATGATTTCATTTCCATTGGACTCGTATCCCACTTTTTGCAACTCTTTACAAATGTCCTTGACATCAAACTTGCCAAAACTGGTTCCATCGCCAAAGAGACCCAATTCTAAAAGTGTTTTTCCCAACACAGTTTCCTTAAGTTGTGCAATCGTCATACGCGAAGGTATCGCATGCGGATTAATAATAATATCCGGCTTAATGCCTGTAGCCGTAAACGGCATATCGCATTCAGGAATAATGTTACCTATCGTACCTTTTTGTCCATGCCGTGAGCTAAACTTATCACCAATAATAGGCTTACGAATCGTGCGTAATCGCACTTTACAGAAATTATACCCATCGCCATTCCGCTCAATATAATTCTTATCTACATACGTCTCTTCGGTGGTTCTAAATATTTTACTCTGGTCTTCATATTTCATCAATTTGGTATGATCGTTACGTGCGTCTTTAATCGGCAACACTTTGGCAATAATAATATCTCGATTCTCTACCAGGGTGTTTTCCGGTATAACACCTGACGAGTTGACTTTATCATAATTACCAAACTTCATCCCCTTTGTTTTGCTAGGGTCTGGCTTACACCGGATTTCTTCATCCCCGTGAATTTTCTTATCTTCGTCTTTTTCCGTATGATAGATGGTCGCCTGAAAGAGCCCTCGGTCAATCGAGCCTTGATTGAATAAGATACTGTCTTCCTGATTATAACCGCTATGTGTCATAATAGCTACAATTATCTGACAGCCCGAAGGAATTTGATTCAGTTCAATCATATTCATTACTCGGGTATCAACCAAAGGCCGCATGGGATAGGTCATCACATACGCGGTCTTATCCATACGATTGTCGTAATTGGTCACATACATTCCCATGGCCTGTTTGCCCATCGCACATTGATAGGTATTTCTGGGCGACTGATTATGCTCTGGAAACGGAATACACGAGGCTAGAATACCGAATATAGTGCTGGGGTGAATTTCGCAATGGGTGAACTTATAGATAAAGTTGGTTTTATCGCGCAAATCCGTCGGGGTCATCGCCAACATGCTCAAATTCTGTTCTGTCGCATCCACATATTCAATCACTGAATGATCGATTTTACAATCGGTTAGTAAATCGTCCCATACCAGCTCTTGCTTATTGAGTTTGTCAATAATAGAATTGGTCAGCAGCAATTGATTGTCTTTAACCCGCAACAATGGTCGTACCAGACGCCCGGCGTCATTACAAATACGGATTTCTTTATGTTTAATATCAAACACTACCGATGTGAAAATGTTGATAATGCCTTTGTATTTTTTATTTTTCATTTCTTGGTATAGTTCCATCGGGTTTTTAGCAATACCTAGCCAGGCCCCATTTACAAATACTTTCACCTGGTTATTCAACTGTTCAGCCGTCAAAGATTCGATATGTTGAATATAGGGCTCGACAAATTCATAAAGCGCGGTGCTATTGCATGGGGTGGACACATGAGTCATATAGGCCAGATTTTTCACCACACCAACACTCCCGCCTTCCGGGGTCTCGGCCGGACATAGAAACCCCCATGACGTGCTGTGTAGTTTTCGGGGTGGAATGAGTTTACCACTCTTGTCAATCGGTGTATTGATGCGTCGCAAATGACTCAAACTGGAAATATAAGTTAGCCGATTCAATACTTGGGCCACGCCCACTTTATTGCTATTGGAATGTTTCACGCCGAAATCGCCAGTAGCCAGAGCTCGTTTAAGACCGTTTTCAATCGTCGTGGATTTCACAATCTTATAAATATTCGTCATATTGATAATGGAATGGTAATCTTCTGTCGACCGCCAAGATCCAGTATTTATTTCTTTAATCACCTGCTTTTGCATATCTTTAATCATCTTGTTAAAGTAATTGCGAAACAGATTATTCAAGAGAATACCGGTTGAATCCACCCGTTTATTCAAATAGGAATCGCGATCATCCGGCTCTTCCCAACCTAAACTGGCCCGCAGCAAGCAGTTGGTCATGTATCCCAAGAAATAGATTTTCTGTGTCATGGTCTTACAATGCGGAAACAGGTCCGTGTTTAAAACATCTTGAGCAAACTCTTGTTTTTTCCGAGCACCCGTTTCTTTATCCATGTTCATCGGGGTGTACATGACATTGCTCGTCACGAACCGTAAGCAGCTTTCTTGTGTAATGTATTTGTTGGCCTCTACAATCGCACCTTGTAGGCTTTTCATGAGTGGCAACGATGCCTCATCGTTGATATCCAATATAATTTTCTTACAAATCTCTTCATCGCTGATGACACCCAGAGCACGAAAGATGACAAACAAGGGAATGGGAATCTTAACTCGCGGGATTTGTAAATAGAGTCCATTACCAAAGCCATTGTTTTTGCTCGCCATTGTCAGCGAAATTTGTTTGGGCGAAATACATTTGAAATCCGGCACCGACTTGATTTCTGCTAGCCAACTCCACTTGCTGTTGTTTTTAGAAATATTAAAACACTGGACCAGATTTTCCGCGGCACGTTCTTGTCCCAAACATGTTTTCTCTGACCCATTGATGATGAAATAACCGCCCGAGTCCATTTTACATTCGCCACTAATCGTGTGTGGAATATGTTTGTATTGCTCCAATATACACACGCTGGATTTCAACATAATAGGCAGCTTACCTATATGAATATTGGGTAACACCTTATAGCTGACTTGTTCCGATTCCAGCTTGGGACCCGTGCGAATAACAAATTTGATTTTTAGGTCAATTGTCATGTTTGCTGCATAGGTAAAATTACGCAGACGAGCTTCTTGGGGAAACATGATTTTTGTGGCGCCGTTGTTTTCGTGGATTTGCGGGCGATAGATGTTGAAATTTTCACAGGTGATGAACAATTCCAATCTATACTTGTCAAATTCCTTTTCATAGTCTTCTTCTGACCGAATATGTACCGGGTTAAACATGGTAATGGTTTTTTGAATTTGATAATTGACAAAATCATTATAAGATTCTACTTGATGTTTAACCAATTGTTTTAAATGCTTCCCGCGGAAGTAAGAGTTGATAATCGTCCATGGCTCTTCGATATAATTATCGGGGTCGATCAATTCCGCTGGGGGCTCTGCCCCCTTACCCCCGGCTACAAGCGGAATTGTATCTTTATTTAATTCAGCCATGTTTCTTTCTTTATTTGGCATCATTATTGGCTTAATTTATATTTCAATTTATTTTTATATTGTTTTGATAATACACTTTTGAAAAAAGTGTAACAAAACCGATATAACATTTTACCTATACTCTTACCTAGGTTTTGCCCGGCTTTTATCAAAAGCCTTGTCAAAAGCCTTGTCAAAAGCCGCTGTTTGCCAACGCTTTCTTGTCTATAACCAAATGCTTGTAAATCTTTTTCATGATTTTGTTTTCACTATCAATCGTGTCGTCAGGACCCATAGCTTCTTTGGTTAGCTTCATGTATATATCATTGTATTCCGACTCTATATCCATACAATCTGGGTACTTGTCGCGCCAACCACTTAACATGCCAATGTTTTTCCGCATCACTTTACCAATCACTTTTCGAAATTTGGTATTGTTGGCATCTTCCCGTTCCCAAACATCTGCGTCTTTAATGTAGATAATTTCCCTTTTTAAATCACTACAATGAATCGGTCGCCTACTTACATCTAGTTCTTTTATTTTGTTTATTATTATGTTAGACATGCCTTCAATATAACCTACACGACCTACGTTTTCCAAATCGGAAATCTGTAAGTCAAAGGAATCAATAAACTCACCAATATTCATCGCATCTTTACAATGCTCATTTAAAAACACTTGTAGATTAAAGTTGTTTGTCGTATTGTTACAATTTGAATTGGATATAATAGTCGACTGAATGTTCTTACACATGTCAAACATCTGTTTTTGCAGTTCGCCATTATTTTTCACTACTTCAATGACCAATTGTGTAAGTTGGTTAATGTCATTTTCGTGCTGTTCGTATTTGGATAGTATTGTTCTAGGAATAGGTGAAATGATTATGTTTTCACTGGGTGTATCATCATCAATATTTATGTTTATATTACTATCATTATAATTAATTTCAAGGTTGGTACATTTTTTTTTGTGATTGTATAATGATGCCCGGTGTGGATAAGATTTACCACAGTTACACATGTAATTGCGATTTGTTGCGATTTTATGGTTGCTTTCTGTTGTATTTATATGTTTTGTAGTAGATAAATGTTTAGAATAATCGTGTTTGTTACTCGTATGATAGTCACATGGTTCACAGTAAAATTTGATTGCGATATTTTGCGACTTTTCGGTTGTCATTTGTTGTATATTAATACAACATAAAAATCGCCTAAATCCTTTTAAGTCGAAAACATTAAAAAAACACAAAAAAAGTTATCATCACAACCGTTTTATGAAAAAACGAAAATGAGATCATTATGGTCACGAAATGAAAAAACACGATTTTCCATATTTTTTTTATTTTTCGTGTTTTGGTTTGGGAATCGATTTTCAGGATTTGGACATTTATAAATGTCCATTTTTCGTTTTTTCGTATGGCTCTGAAAATCATGTTTTTTTGTAAATTTTTTGTTTGTCTACATATTTTTATTTTATATATACCATATCAATTATAGATATTACACTTATGAAGGGGGATGCCTGCCCGGATGCTGCGGATTCTATAGTTTTGCGTATCAATCATTTGCGCCACCCAGTAATGTATTGAGTTACAGGTTGTGAGTCGTCGAATGGGCCATCCCGTGGATCGTAAAAGTCCGCTGAAAAGCCATTGGGTGAACCAAGATATGAACCTAATTTGACTTTACTTATAGGATCGAATAATGGGCCTGGACAATCGCAATAGTTTCCATTTTCATCACACTCTTCATGACAGGGTTTTAAATAGAGAGACTCGTGTCCCCACTGCCACTCTCGTAGATCGGTCTCACCGGGTATAGTATGCTCTACTACAACTTTTTTCTTTTTATTTATAATGACCATTTTCTTTTTGGGAATTCTAATTGTTTTATTATAGTCAGCATTAGCAGTAGCAGCATTAGCAGTAGCAACAGGTATAGTCAATGCGTTTTTAGCGTTTTTATCGCAGATTGGCGGTGTTATTGTTATTTCTTCCATTTTATATAATATATCATATCTATTTAATATATATAAACAATTCAATTTTAGGGGGACACCCGATTATAGGTGGTCTCTTTTTAGGCGTCCGCATGCGCAATTGCCTACTAAATGGGGCACATCCCCGCAAGCGCAAATGGGGGTTATAGGGGGCGCCAGCCCCTAAAAGATGCATGTATGCATTCCCGTCGGCGTCCGCAAATGTTTGGTATAATTCGCCACTTGGACATGTAAGTTGTTTTCCTCGTCAATGTCGATGATGCTGATAGAGCCATTTGTCAAATGAAAGCTGCGGTCACTGTCGCCCGCTAGCAGTTGTGAAATAAACTGCGAATGCGTAAACACGATGGTTTGTTTTCTCTCTTCTACCGAGCCTTCTTTATTCCACTCCTCCATCACTGAAGCAACACGTTCGCAAAACTCTGCAGGTGTTTCGGGATGGCGCAACCAGGTGTATCCTGAAAAAACATCTCCTGGTTTGTAATCCGCCACGCGCCAATTAATTTTATGCATGTTTAGTTGTCTATGGCACAGAAACAAATGGCGCAAACTTGGCGTTGTAATCCAATAGGCTTCTTTGGAATATTTTTCTCGAAGGTCGTAATTTATATCCACGTAATGACCTGGATATTTTACAACATCGCAATAGGGTGATTTCTTTAACGTCGGCAGAGCGGTTTGAATCGCCCGCCACAGCGGCGAAATGTGAACTCGGTCCATGTGCCCGTCTTCATATTTTATGCCTTTCAACTCCAGGAAATCCGCCACATCTTGCGCTTGCTCCATACCCAGAGCTGTCAGTGGCGTGTCAATAGAGTGTTCTGTGGTCTGACCCGTCGTGGTCAATTCAATATTGGATTCGGATTCTCCATGCCGAATCAATATAAGCCGATGTTTAATTCGGCAGGGCATTCCCGGATGCGTATTAAGCCAATAAGGGTCTTGAATGTTAAAAGGTATTTCAGTTGATGTAGCCATTTGCTTTCTTTTATGTGTGTTACCTACACAATAATGTAAGTAAAGCATGTTCAATTTTATAATAAATAAAAAAGACTTTCGCCCATTTTTATTTTTTATTTTTTATTTTTTATATAAGTAGACTATCAATCAACTCAATCCACAATAACCAACTTGGCGGATGTTCCACCGGCCAGCCGTCGTCCCAATCCATTCAATACAGGTGCGTGTAGTGGCGTTACTATCGGCATTTCTCCGCCATATGTTCGTGGCGAAGTACCAAATAAAGTCGGATTACATGGCCAGTGACTCGTCGTCCGAAATTCTTCGAATGCTTTTTTTTTCTTTTCTAAATTTTTCACACTACATAGCTGTCGCGGCATATAACACAAATACACAATCGCCCGGAAATTCGGCTTGGCTCTGGACTTGGAAGCTTCAACGCCACAGTGAATTGTCCGACTGTCCCAACACACCAAGCTGCCTTTGGGACACTTGATATTTTTATACGCACACCCCTTTGCCACATAAAAATCCTCTTGTTCTTTATTCAATTGAAACCAGTTTCTCTTTTCTGTCAACTGAAAGTGCTGTCCACACTCTTTATGAAATGTATTGCTGCCTTCCATAAAGGACAGTGTCGCATCACCCTCATTCACATCCAAGCCCGTGACCCAGCTTTGTATACATTTGAAATCGTTCTCTGTATACGTTTGATCCGTGTGATACCAAGTGTTTTGCTTATTCCAGCCCCGCTTTGTCACCTCGGGCGGCAAATTAAAACTCAATCCATCAAATGAAACCAGCAAGTCGCGGGGCGAGCATTTCCAAAAGTGTGCGAATATATCTACTATTTTTTCATTTTGCCGTAAATCCCAAGACACTTGTGCGTGTCCGACACCCCAGTGCTGTATCAGCATAGAATGCATTGGATAAAGCTTATAAAAGCCTTTCCAGGAGTCATCAAACCCCCGTTGTATTGGCACTTCCCACTCTTGTGTAATATGTTCGAAAAAATCCCATATACCACTTACCAGCGCAGTGCATTCTTCTTCGCCCAATACATTTGGTATGATTGCTACACCAAATGTATCAATTGTTGCTCGTAACGTTTCTTTCGTCGCAACATACTTCAAGTATTCATAGTCAGCCATTGTTGCGTGTAATTGTAATTGCTTTTAAATTTAATAATAATTATAAAAAGTATTTCAATTTTGGGGGCTGCGAATTTAATTTGTATAGGTTAAGTATCTATATAATGGTATGTAACATTCATTTAATTATTTTTAGTAATTAATTGTATTATACTATTATAAAAATGCCTAAAAATACGAATAGTTGCGATTGCGAGCTCTGCTTGTATAAAACATTTCCAATTGATAATCCATTACTAGAAGATAAAAATAAAATAATAGAAGCCATTATCTACCATTTTATCTTTCGATTGGGTAATTTAGTCAAATCAAAAAAAGAGTTGAATTCACACATTGTTAAATTTATTACGATGGTAAATCATCATTATTTGACATCATCGGACGATTCTAGCAAACTAAAAGAAACTATTCATTTAATAGATAAAAATATAGCAGATTCCGGTAAAGGTTGTCATTTCTCTACCAATACCACATTAAATAAACATATTCAAAAAGAAGCGACGTATTTGAAACTTATTATAAGTTCTATGGAAGACGATGCAGTGAAAGAACAAGTTGAACAGTTTGAACCGGTTGAACCGGTAGTTGAACCGGTAGTTGAACCGGTAGTTGAACCGGTTTTAAAAGATCAGATATTAGAAGAAGTGAAACAGTTGGAAGAGCAAGTGGAACAGGTATTAGAAGAAGTAAAACAGGTTGAACAAGAAGTAAAACAGGTTGAAACACAAAAGGATGATATGGTTGATGTTATATTGGATCAAACAAATAAACAAATAGAATCAAAGAGAACCTATTGTAGTATCAGTTAGTTTTATCCATATACATAATTTTAACCAATAACAAACCAATAATTATCTCAAAAATTTCATCCAAAGAAGTTAACACTTTTCTAGTAAGTAAAAACTATACTATTACCTGTGTAGAAAGATGCGTCGAATAATAGTATAGGATGGAAAATATATTGGAAATAAGAAGATAGTTTACTCATACTCATCATTATAACAATATGTCTTGTAGCAAAGTTGTCGGGGATTATCTGGCCCCATATCCACACCACATCTGATACATAGGTTTTTATGAAGCTCTGGTTCTGTCTGTTGCTTCGGTGGGTTTAATCGTATGATATCATCTACTACGCACCATTTTTGTAAATCACGGCCAATATCCACACAATACACTAATTCTCTTTCAAGATTACACGAGTCAACCCGGATAAAAGGATTACCCAATTTCCATCCATCATCAATGTCTCCGGATGACCGCTTGATTTTAATGACCGACTCTTTTAAATAATTCACTCTGCCATACGCCACTTTTTCCTCCCATACATTTACAGCATCTTTCATGTGATCTTTACATAGATCACATGAAATAAAACCCATATTCTCTTGTATATAAACATAATCGACTATTGAAGGTCCTTTCGGTTTTTCACAAAACATACAATTGTCTGCTGTTGTAAACATGACCAACCGTTGCGGATAATAAAGGATTTCATCTGTTGCCATTTTAGTTTGTTTGTTGTTTAATTACTTCCAACAATTCAAAATCAATTTTTTACTTTATCCAATACATGTCTTGATAAAGATAGTTGGTTTAAGTTTGTTATACTTTTTCTTTATAAAAATATAAATAAATGAGTAATAAAACGATTCAATTAAATCCAGTCTTTTTAAGTTCATCTACTTCAAAAGCCAAATTAGCGTCTGCATCATCTACCAAAACACTTAAAAAAGAAAAGCCAGTGATGCCAAATTCTGCGTTGATTAAGCCGAATAAAGTTAAAAAAGAATTATTGGCCAAAATCAAAGATTTTCAAATGAAGGCTGAAGAAAAAGGTATTACACCTCAAGAAAGTAAGCAACAACAACAACAGCAACAACAGCAACAGCAAGAGGTAGACAAGTTTGATAAAAATTTTAATGACGAGTTTAATAAATCATTGAATTTTTTACAAGATTTGTCAAAACAAAAAAGTCAACAACATCAAGAAAAAAAAGAAAAAAAAGAGCATAAAAATACACTTAAGCGAGGCCGGATTGAAAACGAAGTACATATGCATGTGGCGACCGAATTGCCAATGGAATTATTAGCACAGCAGCACTTTAAACAGCCACCACAACAACAAGTACAACAAGTACAACAAGTACAACAAGTACAACATGCACAAGTACAAGCACAGCATTCTAATAATGGACACACAAAAACCCCGCCGTATGGCATATTAAAACACGGCGGTAAACCGACCTATAGACAATGGCATAATACGACACAAAAATTACATTATCCTTCTCCTGCGAAACCACTTATTACGATTGAACAAGATGTACAACCAACTATATATGAAAATGAACGCAGTAGAAATTTAGAGATGATTAAACAAGAGTATAAGCAGAAACAGACAGTAGCACCAATTGTACAAACAGTCGCACAGACAGTAGCGCAACAAATAGTAGCACCAATAGCACCACAATTAGCACAGCCAATAGTACCACAAATAGTAGCACCAATACCATCGCAACAAATACAACCACATATACCAGCCTCCGGGGGTAAGGGGGCAGAGCCCCCATATAAAAAACGCATCACCAAAACCACCAAATATAAACTCGGCAAGACAAAAGGCGGAAATAAAGTATCGGTTTTGATTAAAAATAATCAGACGAGACGGAAAGTTCAGCATGAAATAGGCTTGCTCAAACAAAAGACTATTTTAGAAGTGAAAAACCATTTACGAGAAAAGAATTTATTAAAAGTCG
>Ga0114978_10005058_pt1 | contig 10578 bp, 8 predicted proteins | sample S_140212_EF_Meta_FD_87027 | JGI IMG/M metagenome (GOLD analysis project Ga0114978, IMG submission 87027) | Freshwater microbial communities from Lake Simoncouche, Canada to study carbon cycling - S_140212_EF_MetaG | ecosystem: Environmental > Aquatic > Freshwater > Lake | place: Lake...
CATCTTCGCGACTGATCAGTCGGTCCCGCCAGCCACACGCACTTCGCTCGCGCGGGGCATCCCCTTCGTGTCGCACCAGCACAGTGCCAGACGTCGTCTTCCGCAGAACATCGGTTTTCGCTGGTGGAATACTCATTTGGCCGGCATTTCTTCCAGGACCATCACTTCGACCTTGCGAATCGCCACTTTGCTCCCGGGATCATGTTGCTGAAACGCAAAATAACCATCCTTCCAGCTGAGGGCAAAGTCGTGGTATTCGTAAAGTTCGTCTCCATTCACAGTGACTTTGATCTTGGTGACAGGCTTGCCGCGCCAAACATCATCGCGCACCTGAAGTTCGTATTTGAACCACATGTCGGGTTCGACCAGTCGTTTGTAGACATGGCAGAAGTTATAGATCGATCCCGTGCGGATTGGGTCCTTGTGGGTGCTGTCAATTTGGGCTTCGTAGCCATCACTGAAAACCGGTTTCCGCGTGGTGCGGAAATACATTCCCGAGTTTCCGCCATCATTGATCTTGATTTCCGCACGGTAGCGAAAGTTTTTGTAAGGCCCCTGGGTACAAACCAGCATCGATGCCGGGCCAGAGCCACAAATCGCTCCCTCTTTGACTTCCCAGAGACTCGCTTCATTACCGACTTTTTCCCAACCCTCTAACGATTTGCCGTCAAAAAGGGGAATGAAATTCTCTTTTTCTGGTTCCGCTGCAGGTGCGTTACCGGCAAAGAGAGAGAAAACAATCAGCAGAGCAAAAAATCGTTGGTTCATGAAAAGTCTTCTTTGCAAGGGGAATTCAGGCGAGTAACAGCATTTCGGTTTTTGCAAATCAAGGGGCATCTGGAAGGATAATGTCTGTTGTCCCACGACAAATCCAGCGAGGGTATTCGCGAGAAATGTCGATACACCCCCCCTCGGCATAAACACCCGCCGGATCATACAGTCGTTGCATCCGTTCGAGAATCTGCTTGACTTTTTCTGGATCCCTCTGAGTCGCCTCAACTTGCGCTTCGACGATCGATTCATCCATTCTCAAGTCACCTTGAGCATCCCGGTAGGTTCCATCCCTCCAATGATAGATCTCGAGGCATTTACTGGTGAGACTAAAAGTTCGACCACGCTTCCAGAAATTCGTGAACAGGCAATCTCCGAGATAAAAAACCCACGATCCTTCATAACCGGATGCATCGGATGAATGACTGTCGGGATTACGAAACCAGGTTCGATCACCAGGAACGAAATAACGTAGTGGAAGCGGGTTCGCGCGGGAACCATACTCGCGGCAAAAAACCTGGTGAAACTCTCCCGATTTAATGGCGCGCATCTCGGCCTGTCGCTGAAGCTTCTCCAAAAGTTCAGGATGACAAGCCTCGGCTTCTTGAGCCATCGCGAGCGCGATCACGTACTCGGTCGCTCGATAGCATGAGAATGAATAGAGCGTGCCACTATGTTCGGGTTGGGTCGCTTTCCGCAGCGCCTCAATCAATGATTTTCCAGGCAAAACAACAAAGCCTTGCTCCTCGGTATAACTCCAATAATCATCAGGGCGTTCTGCTTCCGATGTGGCAAACGCCAGAGCAGTTTTGCGAGCCCCTTCGACGATTCGTTGCCGCATACGAACCGACGCGAAAAGTTCAGCAACGCTGGGAAATTGGAACGGGATAGGGCTTATCAGCATCGCCAGCAGAATCTCTTTCAGCAGATCATTCGATTGATTCTGCGTGTCGAGATGCAAGTTCTGGCAGATCTGGGTGGTATCGTAGCCCGGTGCCAAATGTTCGGCAGAATCAGGGCGAAGTTGAAACTGGGCGATCAGCGGACCCGTAGTCCGATCGACACCGATTTCGACGTGCTGGTCGATTCCCAGCTCACACATCCAATTCAAGAATTCGTCGCCAGCCGATTCAATCCTGGATAGGGGGGAGCCAACGATCTGGATCCCTGGTCTCCCTTGAACCAATTCCACCTGCATTCCACTCATCCAGTTCACTCCTTTTGCCTGTGTCACGAAAGGCATTCCATTCGCCTCAGTTTATGCGATCAGAGTCGGTTTTCCTACGGGTAGTGCAGCATTTGTATTTTTCATGCGTGCCGCCCAGCGGGCACTGGGGGATTCGACAAGCTGATACATAGCGTGAGCTGCCAACAAACTGGCGACCAGTGACCCGATGAGGATGAACATGGCCTGGGTTAAGGTGGGTGAATGGGAAAAAAACTTCCATCCTGCGGATACGAGCAGATGACACACGGGAAAATGAATCAAGTACAGGCTGTAGGAAATCCGCCCGAGATATTGCAGCCAAGGCCAATTCAACCATTGATCCAGTTTTTGCTGGCGGCCTGCCACCAGAATTGCCAAAGCCGTGCTGAGCGCCACCAGATTCTCAAATTGATTCTTTTCAAAAAGAACCAATTCCATCGTGGCGATACCAGCAATCAAACCAAACGCGACGAGGGAAATGGTCCCATCCAGCGTCCACCACGTTGCCATCCCCAGAAAAAACATCCAGAGGAAATGAATCACCAGCGATTCGGTGCTGTCCATTCCCCGCCAGTAGAACAAGGAAATGAACGCGACCGGTGCAAATACAGAATAAATGGCGCGTGCTGATGGTCGTGGTTCATTCACCTGCGGACGACGAAACGCTCGTTGGGCAATCAACCAGCCGAGCACCGCGACCAGATAAAACTGCATTTCAATGCACAAGGTCCAGATCCCCGCGCTGAACGATTCATGACCGAAAATATCCTGAAGAAACGTCAGATGTGCGGAAAGTCGAGCCAGAGAAATGCCCCCTTCAAATGGTGAGGGAAGCCCCCCAATCTTTTGGGATACCATGTCGACCAGAATCACAACTCCCAAAGTCGTCCAGTAAGCGGGAACCAGCCGGACGAGACGCCTGCCGAGAAACAGCAAAACTTCTCGCGGATTCATCCAGGTGTTCCGTAAGGTGTAGGCGATCACAAACCCGCTGATCACCAGTAGAACCTGCACTCCTCCCCGGATTTTCAACATGACCTCTTCGATCCCGCTATTCGTCAGGGAAATTGCCGCTGCGGGATCGGGCTCATACCACCTTAACAATTGTTGGATCACCGGCAGATGGACCACCATAGAAAAGGCCGACGTCGGATTGGGCTCATACCACCAGAGATGAAACAGAACGATCGAGAGTGCTGCCAGGCCACGAAGTCCATCGATGAAGACGAACCGCGACGGTACTGATCGCGATGTTTCCGGCTTCACTCGTCCCTCCGATCATTGGTGAGATAACGCCGAAAGCCCGAACGGAAATTCGGGCTTTCGGAATCGTAATCAATTCATCGACTACATCAGTTGCGTTTGAGTGAGAAGTTAACCGACTTTGCCCCTTTTTTATCGGGAACAGTATAACCTCCGCTCGGCTGCAAGTACTTCGAAATCACCTCGAAAGGGGGAAGTTTCGAGACATCAATTCCCTCCCAGTTCGAGTCCGAATTTTTCAGCAGGTTGTAATAGGTCTTCATCTGAGTATCGCTCCGCTGGAACGAGAGCATTGATGTTTTCGAAGGAAAGAATTTCGCAATCTTTTTGTAATCGTCCGAGTCGACCAAGGAAGTTCGACTCGATTCGCCTCGCATCATCCCTTCCAGGAGCGGATTATCATTGGTAACGACCAACTGACCCGCAGTCACTACCATGGCCATCAGCTGATCATTGTCGGGCGAGCCAAATTCGTAGATCGTTTCCCCATGAAACTCACGAGTCTGCAGATTGGCATTACCGGATTTTGCCGCTTGAGCCAGCGTCTTCTTCATTTTTTCTGCGTCTTTGAGGCCAAAACCCATCAGGATTTGAGGCGTCGGTGGCGTATTCTCTTCGGCTTCTTTTGATGCAGACTGCATCAGATGGATTCGTCCATCCATGTGATCGATCAGGTCCTTCTTCGGGTGGATCATTGGTCCTTGATCAGCGACCGAATCCAGAAAACGGGCGGTGGCACCGCGCCCTTGAAACGAGTCGACCATGCTTTCGATCGAAGTATAAGCACCAAGAATGCTCCAATTGGCCGTAAAGTAAATTTCGATGTCAGCAGGAACCCATTTGGGTGGCGCGAGTTGATCGGCGGGAAACAGAAACAGGCCTAACACCCCACGAGGGTTGTCTGCATACACGAACGAGTTTGAAACCGCTTCAAAATCCCCTTCGTCGAGGTCCATCGAACCTCCCCAACCCTTCCAACCATCGACGCCGAACAAGGGAAGAAATCCAGCGGCCATACCAGCTTGTGGAAACTGAGTTTGAGCCATCGAGATACCAGACTGGATTAGTCCAATCGGGTTCACGTACCATTTGAGCAGTGGATCGCCACTTTCTACCTTGCACTGTGACTGAATGTATTTGAACTGTTCGTTGACAGCCAGATTGTCAGTACTGTTGCCATCCCAGCGTTCAACCACTTCCTTCAGAGCTTCCAGTTCCGTGCTCATGACAAAATGCGTGTCGGTGGTGAAGTAGGTGATGGTTTTGAAGGGATTATCCGGTTCTGGGTTCTTCAACGTGTAAATCTGAATGTTGACTTTGTTGATCTCTTCTGTACTGTGCTCGGCCTGCTCTTTTTCGAGCGCTTCATCCATCTTTTTCAAGAGCTTGTCCATGATCGCTTTGCTCTCGCCAAATTCGAGAGCCAGCACTATGGCGAGCTTCTGCGCGGGTTTTTCCACAAGTGCAAAGGTCAAATCTCCCTGCGGTAATCCCACTAACTCCATCAGGGAAACCCCAACCTCTTTCTCCATTTCCGCCGACGCTTCGTCAAATTTCTTTTCCATATCGCTGAGGAATGGTTTCAACTGGGGTTCGCGTAACAGCTCACCCATCGAGCTTTTGTCATATTTTTGCTTGAATTCGGGAACGTTCCCAATCGAAAAGAAAACAAGGGTCTCTCTGGGAAGCCATGCTTCGCCGGCCGCTTTATCGGCGGCAAAACTCGATGTCGTCACCAAAAAAACGTGGGCAAGACAAAAAACGAGAGCGGATGAACGGAGCCAAAGTCGATTCATGAGTGAGTCCAATCCCTTTAGAAATTTCTTTACATGATCTGTGAATGAAAGGTAACGAGCGATTTCGAATCGTGACCGCCCCAGACGATGACACAAGCACTGATGCCGAGCGGCATCGTTGGCCATCTTCGCAAATTTTTCCCATTCCAACAACGGTCAAAACCAGCAAATTTGCTCACCCTCACTCGTCCTTGATCGCACCGATCGTTTTTCGACGTGGTGGATCCAGGTAGCGGAATCCCGAGTTTGGGTTGTTTCGATCGAATGCAAACGCCTCGTGGTTATCGAGGAACAGCTTTAAATAGGGGGTCGGAATGGCAAACCCAAGTCCCTCAGCAAATAGCAACTTCATGTTCGTCACCCCAATCACTTCCCCCTTGGCGTTGAACAGCGGACCACCACTGTTGCCAGGATTAATTTCTGCTGTCGTTTGAATATAGACCTGTCCGCGAAAATTGCGATTCTTGGTCCCAATAATTCCCTGGGAAACGGATCGTTCCAGCCCGAGAGGATTCCCGATCGCAAACACTTCCTCCCCTTCCTGCAGGTCATCGTCAGCGGCAAGGAAGGTTGGCTTAAACGTCAAATCCTTCTGCAAGGGAATCTGCAGCAGTGCCAGATCAAAAAAGGGATTGAGTGCCACGATCCGCACATCATCGATCCGGCGGCGGTTGAAAGATCCATCTTCCCCACGATGAAAAATCGTGGTCGCAATCCGCGTCTCTTTTTCCACGACGTGGTAATTCGTGACGCAAAATCCATTTTCGTTCACAATAAAGCCGGAGCCGAGTCCTCCCGGTGTCTGGACCAGAACAACCCCTTCGCCGAATTTCTCGGTCAAGTCCTTGATACTACGGCGGGGAAGTTGGGCCGTCCGGTAGAGCTGATGTTTCTGAGCCTGATCCGTGACAACTGCCGAATCTTTCGCCGCCGTTCGCGATTTAATCTGGTTCAGCGGAACTTTGATCACATCGATTCCAATATCGACATACAAGGTATCCGCCTGCTGCTTGAGCACATCCCCCTCAAGTTTGTGCCCTGTTTTTAACTCGATCACATCGGCTCGACTGGTGTGAGTCACTTGCGCTGCAGCAGTCAATGAAACGGTCAGCAGCAAAAATCGGAGTGAAGATCTCATTGTCAACTTTCGAGAATCGAGAACACAGTAAACATTCACGTGAGGGATCGGATTCATACAAGGACGCCCCTGATTGGACTCCCCTGAAAAGGTAGTCGATTTGTGCGATTCCGTCGATCATCAGAGCGTCTTGACGGCGCGCCCCGCAAAATTATCCATTCCCGTACGACGCATGGCAGTCCGTACAAGACTTGTTGACTTTGTCGACCGCCTGCTTAAACCGATCGTAGGCATCATCTTGTAGTGCCGCAGCAGCCTCTCTGCCACCATCAATCAATGATCGTGCATGCTTCTGGTATTCATCGTCTTCTGTGTATTCGTATCCCGCAGTGGTGATGACCGTCCCCAACGCCGAAACAATCGCCGCTTCTCGGCGCGCCTGATCGACTAATGACTTGAACTTGGCCTCACTGTTCACGTCCTGTTGCAGAAAGTTTTTTGCTCGTTCGATCCGCTTCATCAGACCTTTTCGCGAAGCGGCCTCATGAAACGGACGACTTGGAGGAACATCCCCCGCATCATCCGGAACAGACCCGTCCAACACCGAGGAAAGTTTCTGAAACGCAGACCGCGTGTTTTCAAAGTTCTCTTTACTCAATCCGATGGCGCTTTGATTCATTTGTGCACCAAAATCGCGGACGAAGTGGGCTTTGTCCTTCCATGTCAACGAATCGGGATGCGATTGAAGAATTCCCGCGAGCGCCGCAATCTCGGCCCCCTCAATGGCAATTTCTTTGAAGTTGGATTTGTAACTCCCTTGATTCGCCATCGATTTTGTCATGTTGTTTCGAATCAACTTGGTTTCATTTTGCAGTTCCTCGACCGGAATCAATTCGCCCCAGAGAATGCCGGTTGCTTTCGCTGTGATACTCGACGAGGGTGTTGTTCCGCCCGCTGGAATGATCGGATTGCTATTCGGCGCCACAGTCGTCTCTGCAGGAATCACTGCGGTTTTATTACTTTTGATCACCCCAAGCGGATCGTCAAAGAAAACATCGAAGGGGATCTGATTCACAAATTTCCGCCCCTTTTCATCCGCTTTCACCACCACCGGTTTCGCGATCACCGGTTTTGTAGCGACCGCAGGCTTGGCTTTGCCCTGCGCGAAAACGGTTGAACAAGAGATCAACACCAGCACCAGCACCAAGGGAATCCGGAATCCTGGGATGATATGCCGTGGCAAAAAAACCAAGATGATGTTGCCAAAATGCGACATGACGGAATCCTCATGCAAAACCAAAGTTTGCTTTGCGGGAATCGAGAGAAATCTGCGAAGTAGTCCCCACTGCTTGCCTACATCGCATTATGATCTCTCTGAACCAGCCTGCAAATGAAGATCACCAAAACCGCGTCAGAATTTTGACATTTTTTTGGGGAAAAATCCATTCATGGCATCGAAATTGCCTATCATGCCATGGCGAAAACAGCAGAGCCTCGTCGTGATTTTTCGAGGCCCTGCTTACGAGGGGCTGCCGGGGTCCTCTCGGCTGAAAGGTCGCGTTTTTCCGGGATCCTGTTCCTTTACCCTGTTGAAATCTTTTACCGGTTGAAATGGAGGCTTTGTTGAAGTGGAGGCATTTTTCCCTGCCACCTCTTGCATCAGCAAAGTCAACCTATTATTCCTATACTGGGAAAACTCAGCGTTAAAAACCAAAATCGCGCGGGACCGGCTCGCAGGCTTCGAACAGGTGTGTCGAAGCTAGGAAATTGTGGTCATGATTTGTCGGTCGATCCGACGATTCACGTCTCTTTGAGGAGAGTTAGAATGAAGAAGCTTTTGTTTGGATGTTTCAGTGTTGCGTTGATGGCATCTCTGGTTGTCGCCGGTGAATCTCGATCGGTTCGATCGGCGTTTCCACTGTCGATCGGTCCTGCCTTGTCGGGACAAGTTGGTAGCATCCCCATGCCAGCCCAACTCTCACCAACTCCCGATCCGATTTATTCGACACCCGCCCAGCAGCCAATGAGTAGCTCCTATTCGGTGAATTCGCCTGAGTTTGCCTACTCCGAGGGACCGGTCTCCGGATTCCCTGTCGAGATTTACAAAAACGTCAAGTACCGCAGCGTTCGCAACATCGCCCCTTGTGCCGTCCCGACGATTATTCAGGTTCCCGACCCCTGCAACAAGGATGCATGCTGCAAAACCTGCGTCAATATCAAAGTGTGTGTGCCACCTTGTGATCCTGAGAAAGTCAAAATCACTCGAGATGGCAACAAGGTCCGTCACGACTATGGCAAGTATGCTGTCACGGTTCGCTCGATTGGCCATCATGTCGTCGTACACTACGAAGACTGACGCGAAGAAGACGGAAATCGCACCGCCAATTTCGCTCCCCCCGCAGCGAAACCAGAATCAACTTTGAGACTCGAACTGAGATTCGAATCGGATAATTTGCGTCGTTTGCCAAATTCCCCTCAGCCACGTTCCACAAGAACGTGGCTGACTTTCATGCTGGGGAACACGTTTGATCCGCTGACCAACGCCCCCACCCCCATTCGATCGAAAAATCCAACGCTTTTCCCCCGCAAGCGAGGACAAATTCCGGCACAATCCCCTGCATTCTGTCAACACTTTTGCTTTAATCAGCGTAGACAGAGAGACATAACCATCATTCTCCAGATTTCGAGCAGGTGACATGAGTCTGTTTCGCGCGTTCTTGTTGTCGATTCTTTTCATCATCCCGGCATGTAGCCCCAACGTTTCCAGTCCCTCAAAAAGTGCTGCCGACCCAAAGGGAAATAATACCACATCCCCAAGTGAAGCGGCGGGTGTCACTTCCGATGACGTGCTGGCCAGCGCGATGCACCAGTTGCGTCCGGAAAACTTTGACCTGAACTCCGCCACCGATAAACCGGTGAGTCTGCTGAACTCGTGGCGTTTTAAGCAGGCCGAAGCGAAGGTATTTGTCGATGAGGCCGTTCCGGTGCTGCCACCGAATGGGTGGGGGACTGCCGAGGAATTACCACGACTGGCTCAACCAAAGTTCGACGCGAACGATGCCGAATACATTCGCGATGTGCTGTTGCACCGAGCCATGTCCGTTTATCTCGCGGATCGGGGAAATGACGATCGGAGCAAAGTGGGTGAGGTTGTCGATTACGTTTGCCGAAATATTGCCTTCTGGAAAGATGATGAACTCGGCATCCCACTCTCGCTTTATTGGATCAATATGATTGGACGGGGGACCGCCGAGGATCGTGCTTGGGTCATCGCCGAGGTCCTCAAACAACTTCGCATTGATTCCGTCATTCTCAGGCCCAAATCAGATGTGAAGGGGACCAGCGACAAATGGTTGCTAGGCGTTTTGGTCGACGGCCAGGTGCTGCTCTACGACGTACGACTCGGCGTTCCACTCCCGAATGGCGAGGCAAACAAGCATTCTGCGGCCACTCTGGAGACAATCGCTGCTCATCCTGAATGGCTGGAACAATTGTCGACGAAAACCGCATATCCGATCACCGCTCAGGATCTGCAGGATCTCGAGATTTTTGTCATTTCCAACCCCAACAACTGGTGTCGGCGGATGTTTAACCTGGAACAGGTCCTCCCTACCAACGATCTGTGTGTGCTCTATGATCCTCTGGTCGATCACGAGGGACGTAAGGGACTGCTCAATCGGATCGCCACAAGCGTCGGACGCCCCACAGAAACTCTCAAACTCTGGCCTTATCCTCGCCAGCAAATCGCAGAGGTGGGGCGATCCAATGCTGAGCGTGACATCGAGCGCCGACAGTTGACCAGCGTATTGAACGTCCCCTTTCAAATCAAACTCGATCCAAAAGGCCAGCCTGGCCAGCCGATTCCTGAACGCAAAATGCACCGGTATCGGACAGAACAGATCCTGGGGCATTTCAAGGATGCCACCACCAAGTATCTCGGCATCAGACACCTGGATGTCGAACCGAGTCCACCCATTTTGGAGCGGATTAACCGGATGGCGGCTGAGGACGCACTTTACTGGACCACACTGTGCAAATACGAATTGAAAGAGCACGCCACGGCCATCGACCTGCTGCTCGACTACATCCGAAAATACGATCGGAAAGGAAAATGGTTCTTTCCTGCCCGAACCTTACTCGCACAATGTTATGCCGACCTCGACCGACTGCCCGAGGCGATGAAAACGTTGGAAAAAACCTCGTCTGACGATCCATATCAAGATCTCAACGCGCTGCGGATGAAACGCTGGTCCGCAAGTCTGGGAAAAACGAAGTAATCAGACGAGTTGTCAGTTTTCAGTTGTCAGTTTTCAGTTGTCAGTTGTCAGTTGTTAGAATCGTGGGAGTTCTTCCCCTCCTATTCGCGTGATTCGTTTGATTCGTGGTTCACCATCTTCGCATTTTATATAAAGGGTGTGATTCACGAATCGACTCCCTGATTCCATGAATTTGCCTGATCGCTC
>Ga0114978_10005060_pt1 | contig 10577 bp, 6 predicted proteins | sample S_140212_EF_Meta_FD_87027 | JGI IMG/M metagenome (GOLD analysis project Ga0114978, IMG submission 87027) | Freshwater microbial communities from Lake Simoncouche, Canada to study carbon cycling - S_140212_EF_MetaG | ecosystem: Environmental > Aquatic > Freshwater > Lake | place: Lake...
ATGGTTGGTATGACTACACCTCAAGATGTATTCAATCCAGAAGTTATGGCACCCGGTAATAGTGGTGTTAAATTGCAAATGGCACTAAGTCCTAACCAAATCATACAGGATAATACAGTACGCAATGCGGCTGAAGGTCTAAAAGAAGCGTTATACTTAGTATGGCGTACTCTAATACAATATGGTGATGATTTTGGTGTTAAGAAATTAGCAGCACAATGCCGTCCTGATAAGAAACCTGAGTTTATGGATTATGTTGCATGGGATGAAATGTCATCTATGACAGATCGTAAACAACTAACTCTAGAACTTGCGTTAGGTATGAATAGTGAAGAAAACAGTTTGAATAGATTACAACTAATCCAAAAATGTCAGACTGGTTTAATTGCTGCAACACAAGGTATGGTTCAACAAGGCATTATGACTCCTGAAATGTATAAGAAAGTTAAGAAGCCTTATGCTGATACTTTATATACATTAGGTGTTAAAGATTGTGATGCATACTTACCAAGTGATGAAGAAATTGCACAAATGATTAAACAATCACAAGAAGCTCAGAAGAATAAACAACCTCCTGCACAAGACAAGAAGTATCTTGCAGATGCAGAATTGGCACAAGCAAGAGCACAACAGATCGCAGCAGAAGTTGCAGGTGAAGATGCTGAAAGTCAGATGGACTTTATGGCATTGGCAATGGGTGACCCTAAAGTTTACTCTTAATAAATAAAACTATACAGAATAGCATATGATTGAAATAGATACAGTAGATTTTTATAACAGCAGACTGACGGTTGATACAAGTCAACCTAATAAACTAACACCATCCCAGAAGGATCAAGTTAGACATTATGGTAGTCTTGCTGAAGCATTATTGAAGAACAAAGATTTAGCAATGTTTGTTCATCATTTTAAATTTAGTTTGGCAGATGAACTTGCGGCCATTCGCAGTCATTCGCCAGACGACAATGCTCGTAGAGTTGCATTAAGTAATGAACTCGCAGGTATTGATAACTTTGTAAACAGTCTTAAAAGGTCTGTTTACTTAAAGAACCGTATTGGTAATACTAATGAAGTACCCAATACTTAAACAAGGAAGATAAATGGAAACAACGATAAGTCCTAACACCGATTCAGGTGCGGTCACTAATCAAAGTGCAGTAAGTGATGCATCAATCGCAGCTAAGATGACCGCAATGCGTGAAAACACACAGCGTAATCTGATTAGAAAGCAAGCAGAAACCACTGCAACAGGAGAAGATAATGCGGCAGCAGACTCAACCTCTGTGGCGCCAGACGGTGCCGAAGTTGGTGATACCGACAACGAAGATTATGGTAGCGACAATCAAGAAGCAGCAGCCCCTGAAGAGGTAAGCGCTGATAGTAATGATAGTACTAGCGACGAATTAATTGACTTCTTAGAATTTGCTGATAGTAATCCTAAAGCAAAATTCAAGTTCATGAAGAATGGCAAAGAAGTTATTATTGACGCTAAGAAAGCCGCAGCAATTCTTGGTCAAGGATCAGCAATACACGAAGAAGCAAGACAGTTGAAGGTGGAACGAGCCGAATTTGACGAATATGTCAATGAAGCAAAAGCACGCCAAGATCAACTTACACTAGCAATGGAATTTACAGTTCAACCTAAGTTGAAAAAAGCATATGAAGAAATTGTTAAAACACAACAATATCAGAATACTTTTCAGCAGCAGTTGGCAAGAGCAACAGATCCTACGCAGATTGCGCGGATCCAAGCTAATATGGCACAGAATGAACAGTACATTAGACAACAGCAAAAGAGTATTAATCGTTTGCAACCTGCTATTGAACAGTTTAAACAAATTCGTAGTCAGCAAGTAGGTGAAGCTTTAACTACAGCTCGTAAGAATTTCCAAGATAAGGAATTACGAAATGAGTATGTATACAATGAACTCCGTGAGAAGATTGAAAAAGCATACCCTGGAGCGAAACGACAAATAGTGCCGGGAATTCCAAACATTGATCTCATCGCAGGTGATGAGGCATTGTTAAGTTTAGTACGAGATGGATTACGCTATCGCGATAAGCCAAGTACTAAAACAGCTGGAGCAAGTATGGCTGCGTTGACTAATAGAAAAGGTTCAACCAATTCCAACAAAGGTCAAGATAGTAATATTGAAAAACTTCGTGAACAAGCCAAAGCCGGCGATAAGAAAGCTGGCGATAACCTACTAATGCAACGACTACAGAGTATTCGTGGCGGTAGGAGATAATATATTTTAAGGAAATAATATCATGGCAGAAATCACAACTTCGCAGATCGGTAATGGAACAACAGCATACGGATCTGACATCGTAGTTAAAGACTTGGATCTAGATGTATCCAACAGAGTTAAGGACGACACACCAGTTTTAAACATGTGTATGTCTAAAAAGCGTAAAGTTAACAGCACGCTACCATTGTGGACTGATGACATTTATCGCGCTCCTACAGTACAAGCTCAAGTTGAAGGCGCAGCTGTTAATACTTCTCAAGCAGAAAACAATCAGCGTTATAACTTAGGTAATTACACACAGATTTTCAGTACAGTTATTGCTGCTTCTGGAACTGCTCGCGCTGTAATGCAATCTGGTGGTGATCCACAAGCATATCAAGAAGTTAAGCAATTAATTGAATTAATGTTTGACGTTGAAATGCAATTGGTTCGTAATGACCAAATCGGTACTAAGTATGCTGGTCAAGCCGGTACTGCAACAAGTGCTTATCCTGGTCAGACAGGCCGTCGTATGGGTTCATTAGCAGCTTTTGCTGGTACTCAATCTTACTACCCAACAAGTGGTTTGTTAGCTAACATTACTACTAACACTAACAACGAGTCTACAGACTCTTCTACAGCAAGTGTTGGTGCATTTAATATTGCCGCTCAAGGTAGTCAGTTCTATACTGGTACATTCACACTACAGAAATTTAGTCCTGCGTTATATAAGCAATTGGTCACAGTTGCAGAACAACGCTACAACGCTAAGATTCGCACTGTAGTTGCTCCTACTTCTTTACGCACAAGTCTATCAGACAACATGCCACAAAGCAGAGGTATCAACCGTGTTGATTCAGCTCGTGGTGATACAATCCAGACTTATGAAGGTGACTTCAACTACACTTACGAAATCTTTGATTCTTGGATCATGGACCAAGTAAATGCAAATGCAATCTACTTCTTAAACGAAGACGTTGTTCAATGGGGTTCTCTACGAGATCTTGGTCCCAATAACGAGGTGTTTAGCAACGCCGATGCAAGCTTGGACCAATTTATTATGGAGGGCTGCTTGATCGTCCGTAATCCAGCCGGTGTTGGTATTCTAAACAACATTGAAGCAGGAACAGATGCACAAGCTGCTTTACCAGGTGCTCGTCCAGCAGCATACGTTCAGCGTGTAAACCAAGGTGCAGGCGATGTCACACCTTAATTCTTAACAGATTTAGGTGTACAATAGAAAAGGACCTGCGGGTCCTTTTCTTATATGTAAGATTGAAAACAATAAATAACAATATGAGTAATATAAACAAACCCGAATACTTAGACAACACAGACCCAGAAAAGAATTGGGATTACTATCGCCAAGATAGTGGTGGAATGATTACAAGTCATAATGGTATGGCAGACAAACTGCTACAGAATGATGACCTATATCATAGCATGAAAGGTGATTGGCAACGCACATCATCTAATCAAAGTGGTAATATAGCTATTACTACTGGGCGTGAAGATGGTAAGTTCTACATTAAACGCGAACAAAAGAATACAGAGACTATTAAAGCAGCTGTAAGACAATATAGAAAAACTGCTGAAGCAGGTATGATAGATCCATTAGCACCTATCGGTGAAGATGGTAAACTAACATATAAATGGATGGATCTTCCTAGTGTTATTGCTATTCGTATTAGCGATCAATACTTTGATGGCATCCCGTGGAATGCATTAAAAAATGATAGAACACTTAAAGCACAGTTTTATCGTGTAGTAGAAACAGAATATCCAGAGTATGTCTGTTATCCTGGTGGCAAATTGCCTATTCCAGTTGCAGTACCATACCCAACGAAAAAGGGTGAAAAGAAATATTTTAAAGGACATTAAAAAATGTTTGTAATTCCAACAGCAGATTCGCTTGTAGACTACATTAAAGATTTTACTGGTAGTACTAATACAGCAGAAGTCAAACAGTGTATATTCTTAGGTGAATTAAGCATGCGTAATATTGAGCTACCCGCTTTACGCAGCGATCCATACGACCCGCAATATATTGGTGTGGTTGATGAAGAAGGTGGCATTCCTATTCCAGGTGATATGAATAAACCTATTCTGTTTTTTAAACAGGGTACACAATATATTACAAGTGCATTAGCAACTGGTACAAATGGACAATTAACAATTGTAATTAATGCAGCTACAACACGACCACTGAGTGCTGGTATGTTAGTAAGCGGTACTGGTATTGCAACAGGTGCAACAATCGTAAGTGTTGGTGGAGCTGGTGGATTAACAATTACATTAAGCTTGGCAAATACTGGTACTGTAAGTGGTACCGTAGTATTTCAAACTCCTCCAGGTAATGGAGCAAGTAGTCAAACAGGTCCTTGGATTGTGTATGATCGTATTGGTGATAGAGATATTATTACACAAGGTATGATTGCTCAGTTGTATCTACAACCAGTAAATGTGCCAGCAGTTATTCGTGGTAAGTTTTCTGAAGTAGCACAGAAGTATAAATTCTTACCTTACGCTGCATCAGGTGATTTGGTTAATATGTATTACTATAAAGCATGGCCGTTGTTGTTTGCTCCTGTAGCAGATATCTTAGTTAGTGCAGTTGGTACAGTTTCAACAGTGACTGGAGCAACTAGTCCTTGGACAGTAGTTATTACAGGACTTACAGATACTGCAGGTGTAAATGTTGGTGACCGATTAACAGCTACTGATGGAACTGGTACTATTAGTAATGGTGGTATTATTGATGTAGTGTCAGTTGATAGTTCAACACAACTAACAGTCACCGTCACAGGTGGTACTATTCCTACAGTAGGTAATATTACAGACATTACACTTACAGATTTAGTCACACAAACAAATCCTGTATTACAAACATGGCCTGAAGGATACATTTATTCTACACTGCGTGAATACTATATTAAGCGACACAACGAAGCTGATGCAGCAACTTTTGAAGCAAAATTCAGAAGTGCATGCGATACAGTTGAAGATCAAAACAGTTTAGGTAAGTGGAGTGGAGGTCATACAAGATTGACTTCAGTATGGCAACCTCGTCAGTATCGCCAATACAATATCAAATAAGGATTAAAGCATGCCAAGTTTATACGAATCAACTGCGAATACAGGTGAAGTAAGTTCAAGCAACTTTACAACGCTGTACAACGCAAGCGGACTACTAGTTCCTAACGCAGGAGCTGGAACTATTACAGGTAATTTAAATGTAGGTGGTAATTTAACTGTTCAAGGAACAAGTTTATTAATTGGTGAAGTCACCCTACAGAGTACATTAAGTTTACCTAACTACACATTCCCACTACCAGATGGAACTACAGATCAAGTTCTTGTCACTGACGGTAATGGTAATCTATATTGGACAGATGTAAGTGCGATTCCTGGTGCTGATTATAATATCAGTGCAACTACAGCAACTGGTGGTGCTAACTTAACTCTTGGAAATACTGCAGGTTTTACTGATAGTGTAAAGTTTGCAAATGGTACAAACATTACGGTCACACGAACTGATGCTAATACTATTACTATTAGTACTATTGCCGATGATATTCCAAACGGTACTGCTAGAGGTCAAGTGCTGTACTGGAATGGTAGTGCATGGACTGCCAACAATGTTATTTCAAGTGCAGCAGCTGGTGATCGTTTAACTGCTGTGTACGAAAATAGCAGCGCTGGTACAAATGCTGCGCTATTTGTGCGTAAAGATTTTGGTGCTTCAAATTATAGTAGCGCAACTAATGATGGTGTTGGTATCAACTTTAGTGTAGATAGTAATAGTCAAGCTCTTGCCAATTATGGTATTGTTAGTTTTGAATACAGCGCAACAGATCCACAATTTTTAGTCAACAGTTCCATTGACAACTTTGTAGCACCTAGCGCACCGTTGTTGTTGTTAGATAAAACCACAGCAAATTTATATGCGTCTAACATAACTTTAAATTCACAAGTAGCAGGTGTACCAAGTTTAAATGCTTCAATCACAGTAGAACGAGGTAGTAGTACAAATGCCACACTGACTTGGAATGAAGCAACAGATACATGGGACTTTAATAATAGTGTAGTCACATCAGGAGATCTAGCAGTTAATGGTGGTGATATAACTACCACAGCAACAACATTCAATTTACTGAATACTATAGCTACAACTGTAAACGCATTTGGTGCGTCAACTACTACAAACATTGGTGCAGCTACAGGAACAACTACACTTGGCAATAACTTAGATGTTAATGGTGAACAAGTAAGAATTAATGCCAATAACACAGCCGCTGACAGTTATCTATACATGAAGGGTAGTACTGAATATCTAAAGTGGGATAACACCAACAGCAGGTTTGAACTTAGTGATCAGATATACATTACACAAACTGATATTCCTGCAATATTAGAACGCAGAAATTTAAGCACAGACATAAGTCCAAGTGAGCAAAAGTCAAGCATTAGATTAATAAATCGTATCACTGATGTAGTCAGCAACGATACAGTTAATACTGGTCCAGGTATAACATTTGCTAGAACAAGCGGTGTTAGTGATCCTACTGAAAGATTATTTGCCTCAATGGGTAGTAGTTGGAATGGCACAGACAAAACTGCTAGTTTGGCATTTGCTTGGAGCAATGACAATTTTGCTGAACCAACTCCAGGTAGTTTTCCTGGCTCATACACTTTATTAGATTTAAACAGTAATAATACTCAATTTGAAAATAACAGTCTGTTTGTTGATTACTCTGCTGCAGGCAACTTTAGCACAGCCACAAGTATTATTACTAGTAATACATTGGTGTTTGGTAGTGCTCATGGTTTTGCTGTTGGTGAGCGTATCAAATACATGTCAACCACACAAAACGGGTTGACACAATATACCTATTACTATGTGTTATCTGCAGGGTTTACAACTACACAATGTAGATTAAGTTTAACAACTACTGGCGCGGCAATTGCATTAACCAATGGTACTGGATTAACTTTAAACTTTGCTGAACTTGTCAATCAAATTGGTGTTAATACAACCAATCCTGACGCTACATTAGATGTAAATGGTAATGTAAATATTAATACCGACTTAACAGTTGATGCTGGCACGCTGTTTGTTAATTCAACCACAAACAGAGTTGGTATTAATACTATTACACCAGGATACGCATTAGATGTTAATGGTACTACAAACAGTGTTGGTGAACTATCAGTTCAAGCAGATAATATTGCTATTAATGCTGTTAAAGCAGATGTAAACACCAGTTTAATCTTTGGTCGTGTTGCTCCTAGCGCAAATGCTACTATTAGATGGAATGCTACAAGCGATGATTTTGAATGGAGTAGTGGTGATGGTGTATGGCATGATTTTATTGATGCTACATTAACAGCACCATTCTATAACGGACAACTATTAAGTTATCGTAATGGTGAGTGGGTCAATGATAATAGAGTTGATACTACAGATGCAAATGAGCGTAATGTATTCAATTACAGACCCTTAAGTCCACCTGCTGGTTTTAACACATCGTTGTATATACGTAAAGATTATAGCAATGCAGCAATTGGAACTCCAGGTGTAGGCACCTATGCCAACGGTGCAGGAACAGCATTATCATTCCAAGTTGTTAGTGATACACAAGCCCCTCCTGGTGGTTCAGCAGGAAGTGCAAATCAGTTTGCTACTATTGCTGGTATCTACAGCTCTACAAATCCTGCAATTGAATTACGAACAAGTATTAATAATGGAACAAGCAGTCCAGCAATTGCTACATTTGATAGTACAATAATTGACCTGGCTGGCGCTACACTAACACTAAACTCTGAAAATGTAGGTGCCGCAACTAATGCGAGTATTGTGGCCAATCGTGGCAGCAGTGGTACTGATGCAACAATAAACTGGCTTGAAAGTATTAGCTTATGGAACATCAGCAACAGTTTATATGTGGATGATCAGGTAATTGGTGGTAATAGTTTGGCCACAAACGGCAACAACATTTACTTCAACAATGAAGAAAGTGCAGCTGCTGATTGTTTTATTACTGTTAAGAGACCAGGTGTTGGTGATCCAGTAATTAAATGGAATGAAGCCACAGATAGATGGCAAACAACTGTTGATGGTACTACATACCTAAACATACCAAATCAAAACTTAGATACAACTGATACTGTTAATTTTGGTATCGTTGTCATTGATGGCCGAGCAAGTTTAGATTCTGGAACATTAACAACAACAGCAACTGCTACAGTACCATTGACTACTACAGCAAGAAATATGATGTCAGGTATGATTAATATTATTCAAGGTGCAAATGTGCATTGTATAAATTTTACAACATTAAGAGTAGATGCAACCACCGCATTATTAACAACATATGGTGAAATGTATAACACTTCATCATTAGCAAGTTTTACTGCTGATGTTAGCGGTGGTAATTTAAGATTGCTGATAACACCTGCAAGTGCTACCAGTACAGTATTCAGTGTGGTAAGAACCTCACTAACATAAGGATTGTGTGAATTATGTCAAACGAAAAGTTTAAAGTAAAATTTGGTCTAGCAGTAGGTGATACTGCGGCCACAGTAGATGGCACCACAGGTGACATCAATACAAATGGTAGTATTGTTGCTAACCAAAACTTACAGATCAACGGATCATCTACTTTGGGTAATACAGTAGGTGATGTTGTTTATATTAATGGAACTGCTACAGTTTTTAATGGACTTACAATTGGTAGTAGCAGTGGTGATCAAGTCACGGTTAATAGTCAAGTCACTGGCAACATTGCATTCACTGATAACAGCACCACAACAAATCGTGGTATCAGTGGCACAGTTGGTAGTAATGATTACTGGAAGTATGGTGGCGGAGCAACTGGTGTAAACGCAGGCTACGCAGAAATTGCCACAGGCGATGACGGCAATGATCCAATTTATGTTCGTCAATACACTGGTGGTAGTATTACAAAGCAATTAACACTATTAGATGCAAGCGGTAATACTGTATTAGGTGGTGATTTAACATTGGGTGGTAATGGTTATATATACAGCCCTACAGGTCTTGCGCTTGACTTAACTGGTGCTGATGTTAGAACACCTGGTGATTTAACTGTTGACGGTGGAGACATTATTACTACCAGCGCCACAGCAAACATTGCCAATACAACTTCAACTACAGTCAACCTTGGTGGAGCAGCTACTACAGTAAGTATTGGTGCAAACACAGGTACTACTACCGTCAACAACAGTTTAGTTGCTGATGATATTAGTATTACTACAGTAGATACTACAAACTTAGAAGTGACTAACATCAAAGCGAAAGATGGTACTGCTGCAATGATTATTGCCGACAGTACTGGTCTTATAAGTGTTAGTACACAATTTATTGCTGACAGCGGTAGCATAAGTCGTTTTACAAGAACAGCGGCTGGCGCTGCTTCAAACTTAGTATTTGAACTAACTCGTAATCGTGCTGATTCAGTTCGTGTTGCTGATCAGGGTCCATGGATAGGATTTGGTTATGTTGGTACTGACAACACACAAATATCTGCTGGTCAAAATGCTATTCGTTCAATGTATGAAACTGCTGGTAATCATAAGCTACAGTTCTTACAGATTCCAAGTGGCAACTACGCTGCACCAACCGTAATTGGACAAGTTCAGCGTGGTAGCACATTCTTTAATAACACAACAGGCACATCTGCCCTGGTGTTGACTGATACTTCTGCCAGAATTGGTGGTACTTCAACTACAATTACTAATAGCGGAAATACAGCAACATACGCAACATTTGCTTCTACAAGTACCAGTCTTGCTAGTGCTGGTACAACATACGCTCAGTTTGGTACTACATTTGCCAACTTTGCCAATGGAGGTGTAAATTACGCCCAACTTGGTGCTGGTAGTGCTACATTCACAGTAAGTGGTTTTAATAATTTTATTAGACAAGGCACAGTGAATACAACGCAACCTGCCTTGTTGGTTCGTTATCAAAGAACAGATACAACTGGTAGTAATGATAATGATGGTGTTGACTTCCGTTTAAGTACTGGTGGTACAGTCACTACAGATAACATTGCCAGATTTGATGCCAGTTATAGAACCAGCGGATTCCACCAAGTTGGTATTAGCGTTTCTACTGATAACTTTGCCGCAGACACTGATAGTATCTATCGTGGTCAAGCAGACAAAACAGTTATTCGTGCTACACCTGCAGGAACAACTGGAACTTTCAATTATTTTTGCGAAGTCTATGTTGGTATATTAGAAATAAGTGGTATTGTACTCACCACTAGTCCGGGATTTGTTTACGGATTTAATATCAATTATATTTTGAACAAAGAAGCA
>Ga0114978_10005065_pt1 | contig 10572 bp, 8 predicted proteins | sample S_140212_EF_Meta_FD_87027 | JGI IMG/M metagenome (GOLD analysis project Ga0114978, IMG submission 87027) | Freshwater microbial communities from Lake Simoncouche, Canada to study carbon cycling - S_140212_EF_MetaG | ecosystem: Environmental > Aquatic > Freshwater > Lake | place: Lake...
GCCAGCGCCTGGATCAGCGGATCGTGCCCGCGATAAACCGTGCGCGCGGCCTCCACCAAGCCGGTCATGGCCGCCTGGCATTCGTCGCCGCCTTCGCAGCCCCGGTGCCGCGGCGCGCCGAAGGTCACGTTCTGGTCGCGCGCGCGGAGTTGGCCCGGCGCGCAATGATCGGCGTCGCAGTTCGTCACGAGCCGGCGATGCACATCCGCGATGAGCGCGGCATCCACCGGCCGGTCCGAGGGGAGTTGCGCAATCCAGCGATACGTGAGCACCGCCGCCGCCGCCTGTTTTTGCGAGCGCGTGGCGAGTTGCTCGGGCGTCTCGTGCATCGCGGCGTCGAGCTCCTTGTCGGTAAACTCCGCGCCCTCGATCCGTGAAGTGCCGGCGACCTCGCGTTTCAACTGCACCTTCTGCAGCTCATCCGCCCAGCTTCGCTGGTAGGGGATTTGAGTGAGGGCCAGCATCGCGGCCTTGGCCGCCATCAACTCGTCGAGGATGGCCAGCCGGTCGTAGTCGATCCAGTCGCGCGGCAACTCATAACGGACGATCATGGCCGCACTCAAAACCACTTTCGTTTCCGTGCCAAGGCTTCATTCACGAATCCGCAAGTCGCTGTTGGTCTGGATAAAAACTCCGGTTATGACTCTGGATGCCATGGTTTCATTTCCCGCTTCATTTCCACTTCGTTTCCACGCCTGTTTCCAAGCATGTCAATGTCGCGAAGGCTAAAGTTCCCCGCGGAAGGCGCGGTGCTGGAGGGTGGCGAAGAGCGCGGCCAGCTCCGCCAGCGACGCGCGCTGCGCCGTCTTCAGTTTTTCCACGGCGGTCACGCGGCGGGCGAATTCGCGCTCCCTCAGGCGTCGATTCGACCGTCGATTTTTTGCACACCCAAATCGATCGCGGCCTCGGCCAATACGCGGATCAGCGGGTTGCAGCCTTTGAACGTCATACGCTCGAGGACGGCCTCGCCATGTTGCTCTACTACGCCCGCAATGAGAGCGTTCATGAAGGAGCTGTTGGCATTGCGCACGCCGGTGAAATCGAGGGTGATTTCTTCGTAAATCGAAACATACGGCTGAATGCGGGACAGGCGGAAAGACGCGGCCACTTCGCCATCGGCCAAGTGTGCACCCAATTCTTTCGCAAGCTGTAGCTCCATCTTCACGCGCGGAACCTGCCGCGATTTTCCGGTCGGTGCAAGAGTCCAGATTTACGCTTGGCCGCGTCTAGCAGCAGATGGAAATCATGCACGTGATCCCGCCGGAACGTCAGCGCGACCAACGTGCCCGGATAGGCGCCGTTTTCGGGTAGCACGCCCGCCTGCACGGTGCGCTCTTTACCGGGGCCGATGCGCACGATGCCTTGGCCGCTGACAATGAGCATCCACGCTTGAGTAAGTTCGGCCAAGTTGCTCGTCAGGGTTAACCCAACGCCTTCGTTGTTGGGGCTGCCTCGGGATGATACCCTCGGTTCGAGTGCTTTGAGGATCGCTGCTTGGTCATCGATGGTCTGGCTCCACACCAGACCGGCCTCACGAAAGCTGCGGAGTATGCCGCGTCCGTTGTCCGCGATGGCGATGCGCACCATGCCTTCGGATTGCCCTACTTGGGCGGCGGCGAAGCCCTGCCCGCCGCTGTGTTGGCGGACGTTGTTGCCCATCTCGGTGAGCACATACCACACGAGGTCGTAAAGGCCCGCCAAGGGGTGTTCAAAATCGTCACCACCCGGCGCCACGCAGCGGGACATTTCATCGCCCATTTCATTTACGCGGTGATCGATGGCGCGCACCGGGACGAATCGGCCCTTCGCCTCGTGCCGGGTAAACGCCTCGGGCAAGCCGAAACCACAGGCGCTCAGGACATCCATGCGCTGGAGGTAGGGCAGGATCGGGCAAACCGCCACGTTTCGCTCCGCCACCGTGCGTCCTTCGCGCTGCCAAGCGGCGACGCGGGCCACCAATGCGACCAGCCCGGCGGGCGACACCCGGCGGAGTTGGGCGAAATCCAATTCAATGACCCGCTCCGCCCGCGCGCTATCCAACCGGCACAGGAAAGGCAGCAGCCCGGTGGCGTTGATATTGGCGGGAAGGGCGATGCGCATGGGTGTGGGTTACGCTCGCGAGGGAGCATCGCTCGATCAACGCGCAGCACAAGGGGCCAGTAGCTTGGTCAGCACCTCGAATTTGACGCGCGGAAAATGAGCGAGCGCGAATCTCACAACTCCCCGCGGAAGGCGCGGTGCTGGAGGGTGGCGAAGAGCGCGTCCAGCTCCGCCAGCGACGCGCGCTGCGCCGTCTTCAGGCTTTCCACCGCCGTCACGCGGCGGGCGAATTCGCGCTGCAATGGCAGGGGTGGAAGATTCACGCGGAATCCGCTCACGTCTTGCTGATTGATGCTCGCCTGATTCACGGCGTGCTTTGCGCACATCTGAATTTGGCTTTTGATGAAGCCGGTCTGGAGAAATTGGACGACAAACCGTGGCTGGGTTGTCTTCGGATCGAATCGCATTCTCATCATGTTCGACTCGAAGACCGCTTTTTCGGGCAACTTCGGAATGAGAGCGCACTTCCCGAGATACTCTAAGCTGTTTACGCGATTGATGACCACGTCGTCCTCGGTAAGGCGAAACTTGTTTCTTTCGTCCTCGGCAAGGCGGACGCGTTTCAGAGCAGAAATGTCCGTGACGGCTCCATCATAGAACGCGTCGATGCGCAGGATAGGAGTTCCGCTGCCGTAGTCGGTGGACGGTTTGTAGAGGCCGTTTTGTGGGCCATCGATGATGAGTTCGATGAGACGTCTGACGGGCCAGCCTTTCGGGTTGGTCGCGGGATCGCCGAAGACGTCGAGGAAGAGGGATTGGGTGAGGGCGTCGAGTTGGGCGAGGGCGGCGCGGCGCTTGGCCCGCAACGCCTCCGCCCGGTCCAGCACCTCCGCGATCCGCCGCTGCTCCGCCAGCGGCGGCAGGGGGATTTCGATCCGGGATGCGCCCGCCTTGGTGAGTTTTCCCCTCGTGGTCCCGGTAACGAATGGCGAGACATCGTAATTTTCGAGGACGCGGCAGAGATACCCGATTTCGATTTTCTCGGTGGGGCGTAACACATGGGCGTGGTTATTCACCCACGTTTTGCCAAAAATACGGTAGGCGATACCGCGATCTGCGTCGTTGAAGTGGCCCCCATCCTCGGCCAACAGCACAAGCGGCTCATCAAAAATGAAATCGTCAATCGTGCCCTGTATTCCATTCGCTCCGTAGTAGGGATAACGTCCGGCGCGTCGGTCGGATTCGGTGACGGGGCGGCGTTTGCTATCGAGAAACTCAACGACCTCACCGAGTCGTTTGATTGGAAACGCACCGTTGATGGAATTCCGTGAAATCACTTCAGCATACCCTCCAGCTCCCTCATGCCCTGCTGGATCTCCGCCTCCAGTTTCCCGAGGGCGCGGAGGATTTCGCCCGGCGGGCGGTGGGCGACTTCGGCGTGGACAACTTCTTTGTAGCGGTTGAGCGAGAGGTCGTAGTCTTGCGCGACGAGGTCGGCTTTGGGGACGCAGAAACTTTGGGCGGTTCGCGGACGAGCAAGCTCGGCCGAGTTGAGAGTTGAGGGTTGAGAGTTGAGAGACGGATGCAGCGCGTCCCAGCGGGCGAGGAGGTCGGGGAGGTTGTTTTTCGCGTGCTCGGCGGCGGTGAGCGGGGTGGCGGGGAGGGCGCCGAGGCGTTCTTCGGGGAGGAGCGGGGTGCGTTTGTCGTCGAGGCTCCAGCCGTCGGCCTCCACGTCGTAAAACCACACGTGGTCGGTGCCGCCGGACTCCGTCTTGGTGAAGAGCAAGATCGCGGTGGAGACGCCGGCGTAGGGTTTGAAGACGCCGCCGGGGAGCGAGATCACGGCGTCGAGTTTCTGATCTTCGACGAGGATTTTCCGGAGAGTGCGGTGCGCGGTGGAGGAGCCGAAAAGCACGCCGTCGGGCACGATGATGGCGGCGCGGCCGCCGGTCTGGAGCATCCGCAGGAAGAGGGCGAGGAAGAGGAGCTCGGTCTTCTTGGTCTTCACGACGGCGAGCAGATCTTTGGCGCAAGTCTCGTAGTCGAGGGAGCCGGCGAAAGGGGAGTTGGCGAGGATGAGGGAGTATTTGCCGGCTTCGTCGGCGTGGTCCTGGGCGAGGGAATCGCGGTAGCGGATGTCGGGCTGCTCCACGCCGTGGAGGAGAAGGTTCATGCTGCCGATGCGGAGCATGGTGTTGTCGAAATCGAAGGCGTGGAAGAGGTCGCGGTGGAAGTGGGCCTTGAGTTTCGCGTCGCGGAAAATCTCGGGGTGGCGGCGACGGAGGTATTCGCCGACCGCGACGGGGAAGCCGCAGGTGCCGCTGGCGGGATCGCACATGACATCGGTGGGCACGGGGCGCACGAGCTCGACCATGAGCTGGATGATGTGGCGCGGGGTGCGGAACTGGCCGTTGGCGCCGGCGCTCGCGATCTTGCCGAGCATGTATTCGTAGAGGTCGCCCTTGGTGTCGCGGTCCTCCATGGGCACCTGCGAAATCAGGTCGACGACTTTGGCGAGGAGGGCGGGCGTGGGGATGGTGAAGCGCGCATCCTTCATGTGGTGCGCGTAAGTGGAGCCATCGCCGCCGAGCGTGCGGAGAAAGGGGAAGACGTGGTCGTTGACGACGGCGAACATCTCCTTGGCCTCGAAGTGGCGGAAGCGCGACCAGCGGCAATCCTCGTAGGAGCGCCCGCCTCCCTTGCCGATGTCGTCGCGGCCCTCGGGGAAGATACGGCGCTCGAGTTTTTTGAGTTTGAGACGGGCGGCTTTGTTTTCCTCGAGGGTGTGGAGATCGTCGAGGCGACGCAGGAAGAGCAGGTAGGTGATCTGCTCGATGACTTCGAGGGGATTGGAAATGCCGCCAGTCCAGAAGGCGTTCCAGAGCGAGTCGATTTTACTGCGGATGTCGCCGGTGAGCATGGGTGGGCCGGAGGGGAACGCGCGGCGCGCGAGGGCGCAAGCTTGGGAATGGGCGGGGGCGGGGAGAGGGAGCTGAGAGTTGAGAGCGGGAGCGAGGGGAGCGGTGGATAATCCGCTCGCTCACGCTCGCGGCTACGGCGGAGGGAGTGCCAGCTAGTTCGTGGCCTACGGCTTCGCGCCGGCGATGGCTTCTTGGACGGGCTTCACGCCGAGTTTTTTCGGTCCCGCTGCTCGCGAAGCGGGCTACGGGTGAGAGGGGAGCGCAGGTGAGTGGGGGGGCGGGGCAATTCCCTTGGTGCAGATACTTCGACGTCGCTGTCGCTGGACGCCACAATCACGGCGGGTGTCGAGCCTCGCTGTTCTTGAGCGCTCGGGTGACGACACCCCGCTAACGTGAGGTCGGAGACCGTTTGGCCGAATACTTCACGTGGGGCAGATCTTTGAAGTGTTCGTCGTGGGTCCAAAAGATGGCCCCGTGGCGCAGCGCCGTAGCGTAGATGATGCTGCCGGCGAGTGGGAGCGGGTGGCGCGCGGCGTCGAGGGCGAGCGTCGAGTCCAAGGCAATCACCTGGCCGCTCTGCATCATGGCAGCGATCTGGAGGGCTGCGTTTTCACCGCGTTCCCGGAGAACTTTTTTGAAAACTTCATAGATCGTGATGACGGGTACGAGGAGTTTTTCCGTGTCTTCGATCGCGGGCGCGAAGAAGGCGGCGGTCTTGCCGTCAGTGAAATATTCCAGCCAGCCGGAGGAATCGACGACGTTCATGATACTCACAGGCGATCCGGATCTCTGGTGAGCGCGGTGTCCATCCCGCGGAGGTAACCGCGCATCTGCTTCATCGGACGCACGGGGATGAACTCAACGCGGTCGGCATAAGAGATGACGCGCAGTTTTTCGCCACCGGTGAGCCGCAGCGCCTCACGGACAGCCTGAGGAATAACGACCTGAAACTTGGGGGATAGTGTGACGGTTTCCATATCGATGGTCAAATGGTAGGCCGAATAGCAGATCGATGTAAGTGCGTCATCTCCCCGAGCCAAACGCAATCGCCCTGGCGAGGCGGCGGGCCAGCGGTTTGTCCCGCTGCTCACGAAGAGGGCTACGAGTGAGCGGGGAGCGTGGGCGGGCGGGCGGGCGGGCGGGCGGGCGGGCGGGCTACGGCTTCGCGGCGGCGATGGCTTCTGGGACGGACTTGACGCCGAGTTTTGGGGCGTTGTTCGGGGCGTCGACGCCGTCGCGGGGGATTTCGTTGGCGAATTGGCCGGTGTCACCGAGTTCTTTTTGGAGCCGGATGATTTCGGTTTTCAGTGTGGCGATGGTCGCGGCTTGGGTCGGATCAGTGATGAGGTTCTTCTGTTCGGTCGGATCTTTGACGAGGTCGAAGAGCTCCCAGGCGTCCTTCTTCCAATAGTGGATGAGTTTGTGGGTCGCCGTGCGGACGCCGTAGTGGGCGCGAGTGTTGTGGTGGCCGGGGTCGTGGTAGTAGCGATAATAAACAGAGTCGCGCCAGCCGGTGGGTTTTTCGCCGCGCAAAATCGGGGCGAGGGAGCGGCCGTGCATATCGGCGGGGATTTTCACGCCGGCGAGATCGAGGAAGGTGGGGGCGAAGTCGGCGTTGAGGGCGAAGAGGTCGGTGACGGCGCCGGGCTTGATGCCGGGCCCGCGAGCGAGGAGCGGGATGTGCAGGCCGGGCTCATACATGAAGCGTTTGTCGTAGAGGCCGAGGTCGCCGAGATACCAACCGTTGTCGGAGCTGTAGATCACGATGGTGTTTTTCGCGAGGCCGGTGCGATCGAGGTAGTCGAGGACCTCGCCGACGCTGTCGTCGACGCCCTGCACGCAGGCGAGGTAGTCCTGCATGTAGCGTTGGTATTTCCAGCGGACGAGGTCTTTGCCGGTGAGAAGTTTCTTAGAGCCGTCGGGCTGGGTGACTTCGAGCTCCATCGGCTTGGCTTGCAGCCATTGTTGGCGCGCGGGACCGGGCGCGAGGTCGGCGGGCGGGGTGAGCTTGAGGTCGAGGCGGGTAAGATCGCGGGCGACGGTTTGCACATTCTCGGGGAGGGCCGCGGGACGCGTCGCATAATCGTCCCAAAGGGTGGCGGGCTCAGGGATGACTTTGTCTTTGAAGAGGGCTTTATTTTTAGCATCGGGTTCCCACGCGCGGTGCGGTGCCTTTTGATGCAGCATGAGGAAGAACGGTTTGTCGGTGGGGCGCGTATCGATAAACTGGAGTCCGAGCTGGGTGGTGATCGATGTGACGTGACCTTGGAGTGTGACGCGACCGTGCGGCGTAATGAAATCGGGGTCGAAGTAAACGCCTTGGCCGGGGAGAATCATCCAACGGTCGAAGCCGGTGGGGTCGCTGCCGAGATGCCATTTGCCGATCATCCCGGTGTGGTAGCCGGAAGCTTGGAGCATTTTCGCGACGGTGGGCTGGGCACCATCGAAGACGTTGAAGACGGGGGTGCCGTTGGCGTGGGAGTATTTTCCGGTAAGGACGACGGCTCGGCTCGGAGTGCAAATGGAGTTGGTGACGAAGGCGTGGTTGAAGCGAATGCCGGCAGCGCCGAGGCGGTCCAGGTGGGGTGTTCGGTTCACTTTTGAACCATAGGCGCTGATGGCGTGTTGCGCGTGATCGTCGGAGAAGATGAAGAGGATGTTCGGACGCGGAGCCGGCGAGGTGGCTGCGAACACGAGGGAGACTTGGGCCGCGAAGAAGAGGGTAAGCAGGAATTTCATGGGGGGAGGAAGGCGAGAGAATCGAGGGTTTCGGGGGGTGAGTCCAGCCGCGCCTGTTGCGGCGGGGCGGTTCTTGGAATCAGCGATCGGCGCGTAGGGCGGAGAATCGGCGGGATGACGGCGCAAAAAATCGCCGGAGGGCGGGGAAGGCTGGTTGGCCTAATACTGGTCGAGTGCGCGGCTACTGCCCAACGTGAAGGCCAACTCTGTGATTGTGCATTCCAAAACATAAAACAGGGTCTTACCTAACTCCTCCGCTTAGCGGAGGAGGGGGTAAATAAGAAAGTAATGCCCGCCGTATAGGGGTATACGGCGGGCTCTTTTTTTGTCTAGGTTCAAGGATCAGATGGCGGCGGACGTCAGTTGAAATACTGGGGTTTTATTTTCCCCGAGTGGAGCTTCCGCCGGCGAGATTGCGAATTACCTCCCCATCACCGGCAATCGCCGGCACCTTTCGCGAACACATGGCTCTTATTGGTAAACGCAACTCACTCCCTTTTGTGCGCCAGGCGACTCCGGGATATTACCTCGATGGTGGCTCCCACGGGGAGATTTTGTTGCCCGGGCGTTATCTGGCGAAACTTCCGCTCGTCGGAGCGCGCGTTGACGTGTTCGTCTATCGCGACTCCGAGGACCGGTTGGTCGCGACGACCGAGGCTCCCTATGCGACCGTGGGTGAGTTTGCGTTTCTGCGAGTGGTGAGCGTGAACCCGCGAATCGGGGTGTTTCTCGATTGGGGATTGGAAAAGGACCTGTTGCTGCCGATCCGTGAGCAGTCGGCACCGCTGAGGGAGGGAGACTGGCTCGTGGTGCAGGTAGCGCTGGATCAAAGAACGGATCGCATCATCGCGAGTGCGCGGCTCAATCGGTATCTCAATCTGACGGTGCCGGCGTATGCGGAGGGCCAAGCCGTGAAGATCCTCGTGATCGGAGAATCCCCGCTCGGCTATAACGCGGCGGTGAACCATGCGCATCGCGGCCTGCTCTATCATGGCGATTTGCCGGGGCCGCTCACGATTGGTCAGTCGCTGGACGGGTTCGTCCGGCTGGTGCGCCCGGACGGCAAGCTCGACTTGGCGCTGGACCGCGTGCGCGTGGGTTACCAGCGCATCGTGCCGGTCACGGATAAAATTGTGGAAACGCTGGGGGCGAGTGCCGGTGGACGCTTACCCCTCCACGACAACAGCCCGCCGGAGGATATTCGGGCGGCGTTCGGGGTGAGTAAAAAAGCGTTTAAGCAGGCGATCGGCGTGTTGTTCAAGGCGGAGCGAATCGTGATCGAAAAGAGCGGGATTCGGCTCAAGGAGCCGGCGAAAGCCAGTGGGGCGATCCCGAAACGACCTGCTTCGCGGTGGGTCGCGGAGGCGTTGCTCTTAGTCTGGGGAGGGTTTTCTTATCGCTCTGCTGGAGTCACGGGCGGGATAAACGGCATCCAAGATTCCTGAATGAAAGGTCGCGTCTCGTTCATCGGCTCAGACGCGGCGCGCGGGCTTGGCTTCAGGGACGGATCGAATCGACTAAGACGCACTGGCCCCCGCGCACCATCATGATGGCGGCTTCTTTGATGGCGTCGCGGTGCTCGTCGAGGGTGGTGCGGCCGGTGATGCCGGGGAAATCGCGAGTGGCGGCGAGTGCTTTTTTGAGGGCCCCGCGCTCGGTGCTGCCGGCGCGTCGGGCGGCGTCGGCGATGAGTTGCACGGAGTCGTAGCTGAGCGCGGCGAGGCCGACGGGTACGGAACCAAAGCGGGCCTGGTAGGCCGTGACGAAGCGGCGTGAGGCGGGAGCTTTGCTCTCGGCGGAGTAGTGGGTCGAGTAGACGGTCCCCTCGAGGGCGGCGCCTCCGATTTCGATGAGCTGAGGGGCCTCGAAGCCGTCGCCGCCGAGCAAGGTGGAGCGCAGGCCGAGTTCGCGAGCTTGCTGGGCGACGAGCCCGGCGGCGACATAGTATCCGGGAAGAAAAAGCGTGTCGGCTTGGGTGGACCGAATGGCCGTGAGTTGGGCGCGGAAATCCTTGGCGTCGCCGCTGTATTTTTGCGAGGCGACGATTGCGCCGCCGAGGGCCGTGAAGGTCTTGGCGAAGACGTCGGCGAGGCCGACAGAGTAGGGGGCTGTCGAATCGATCAGGAGCGCGGCGCGGCGGAGACCGAGGTTTCTCCACGCGTAGGTGGCGAGCACGGCGCCTTGAAAGGGATCGGCGAAACAGACGCGGAAAATGCAGTCGCCGACGGCGGTCACTTTGGGATGGGTCGAGGCCGGCGTGACGAGTGGGATGCCGGCGGCCTGGGCGATGGGTGCGGCTTCCAAGGTGCGGGCCGAGGCGCATTCGCCGATGAGGGCGATCACTTTGTCGCGGGCGATGAGTTTCTTGGCGGCGGTGGCAGACTCCCCGGGGAGGGAGCGGTTGTCCTCAACGATGAGTTCGACGGGGCGACCGAAAATGCCGCCGGCGGCGTTGAGATCATCGACGGCGAGGCGGGAGCCGCGGAGGGCCGCTTCGCCGAAAGAGGCGTCGCGGCCGGTGACCGACATGAAGAAACCGAGTTTGACGGGCTCGCCGGTCGGTGCCGCGGCGTGGGCGAGTGCGGCGAGCGCGAGACCGGCGAAGAGAAGGCGGAGGCGCGGGAGCATGGTGAGAGCAGGCGCAAAATCTCCGACGGTCGCAAGCTGGCGAAGGGCTGTTTTTCTGCGGGCGGGGCGGTCGGGTTTTTTGCTGGTCCTTGCGTGGGTGATGATTTCCACGCTGATTTCCGGACGGTGGGATCGGAGATTTTTCCGGACGGGTCGTGACGGTGCGACGGAGGCGGGTCGCGTCAGCGTGCGGGTGTGGGCAGGATGAAAACCAACGCCGAAACCAAGGCCGAACAAAGAAAAC
>Ga0114978_10005066_pt1 | contig 10569 bp, 8 predicted proteins | sample S_140212_EF_Meta_FD_87027 | JGI IMG/M metagenome (GOLD analysis project Ga0114978, IMG submission 87027) | Freshwater microbial communities from Lake Simoncouche, Canada to study carbon cycling - S_140212_EF_MetaG | ecosystem: Environmental > Aquatic > Freshwater > Lake | place: Lake...
AGCCGCCAACGGGCCCACAGCACCAGGGGGATGCATCGTCAACTTGCCTGGCTCGATCTGCCCAGAAGCCAAACGTAGACGCCCCTGTGCTTCCACACCCTTTGCCAGCGCGCGAAGCAGAGATCGGCCTTGAGGCCCTTTCCCATTCGCTTCCATCGACTCGGCCATCGCAAGTAACGCTGGCAGCAGTGGTGAAAGCGCATGATTGGGCGGGTTCCACATCGGCTCGAAATCCAGCACATGCATCGAAGCACCGTTGATTCGCGCCGCTTGAATCACCCCTGTTGAGAAGCCCTTGCCGATTACCCGCGCGGGCCCCGCGGGCACATCTCGTTGCGCGAGTGTTGCCAAAATTCCTGGACCCGGCTCGGTCGCACCCGCCATCGCAACGGCCAACCCGTCTAAAAGTAGCAGACGACATTGACGCTCAAGGTTTTCGTCTTGCGCAGACCAGGCATGCAACAACGCCACAAAGCTACGGGTCAATTCATCGGAAGGTGTCGAAGCGTTCAATCGAGTGTCTCTCTGCTTTTTTCAAATACATGATCTATAGTTTGATCGTGTTCATTTTCTCGCAGTTTTAGCTTTAAAAATGAGATCAAACTCCACTATTTGGAATCTTATCCGCTGAGTGCCGTAATATCGGGTTATCCCTAATCGACTGCCCTGCGCATTCGCCACAAACTGCCTAACAAGAATTCATCAATGCGATGACTCCGCACATAATAAATACATTGGGGACAGCATGACACTGATCATTGCGCGCGCGCTTCGCTCGCGAACAACAACGCATTGCCAGCCACTTTCGTTGCGCCGCACAATTACAACTTTCCTGGCCACTCTACTCCTCGCGATACCGGCCACGAGCGTTTGGGCTCAACCCGGAGCTGGCTGGCAAACTGTTGAAGCGCTTGCAAAAAAAGAAGGCACGCTGAGCCTTTATCACAATCTGCGCCCCTCCGGAATCGAAAAGCTCCTGTCCGAGTTTCGCAAAACCTATCCCGGCATCAAAACGGACCAAATGCGTCTGGGCAGTGCGCCGCTGATTGAACGCTTTGCCACCGAGTTCTCTGCAGGTCGCAATCTCGCCGACGTCGTGATTACCTTTCCTGACGAAACCATGCTCAAAGGTGTTGACAACGGAGGTTGGGCGCTTGAATGGACGCCGCCAGAACTCAGCGCCTTTAAGCCGGAAATCAATCGGGGCAATAAGATGTTTGCCGTACACACGTCTCGCAATGTGATCATCTGGAATAAGCAACGGGTCAAACCCGCGGATGCACCCAAAGAATGGACTGATTTGTGGGACCCTAAATGGAAAGGCAAAGTGGCCATGGACCCCCCATGGCGCTCAATCGCCGTACAGGGCTTGATCGCACACTGGAGCAACATCGGCTTGAGCGATTCAGCGCAAAAACTTAAAGCGAACGATGTACGTTTTTTTGAAGGCTCTGCCGGGGTCTTTCAGGCGGTACTGCGTGGCGATGCGCTGGTCGGCACCTTGGCCGACCTCCCGCTTGAACCCGGCCTGGTGGATGGCGCGCCAATTGGCTTCGTGTATCCAAAGTCAGGTACCGCGATTAACGATGGCTATGTGATGGTGCCGGCAAAGGCACCTCATATCAATGCAGGTAAATTATTCGCGAACTGGATTATGTCGGCGCACGGCCAAGCCGTTTTACAAGAGATTGGCGGCCTGCCAAGCACACGTCCCGGTATCACGCCACCAAAATTTATTCCTGCCACCTCTTCTCTTTCTAATGTCGTCGACTCGCTGGCCATTTCCTCCTCTGCCCAGCAGGCTCAGGCAATCAACACTTGGCGTGAAGTTTTTGGGATTCGTTAAGCATTGATGAACAGATGGACCAAGCAGAACACGATTGCGCAGCATCGTTTTAACTTTCTAGCTCCACTCTACGCCCTGGTCTTCGCGGCCGTCGCACTCATGGCGCTCGTGCCAGTGCTGGCGCTCGTACTTGGAAGTCTACGCGACTCACCGCCAGGGCAGCCCGGTAACTGGACGCTTGAGAACTGGGTGAATCTAGCTTCACCTGGAGTGATCGACACCTTAATCACCACCATCCAGGTCGCTTGCCTGACCACTATTTTTTCAATGATTTTAGGGACGATGCTGGCGCTCATCATCCATCGTACCGATTTTCGCTGGCCCAACGCGATGACTGGTTTGTTAGGTTTAAGCTTTTATTTCCCGTCCTTTATTTTAGGTATGGCGTGGATTGTCATTGGTTCGCCAGGCGGCTTGATCAATGACCTCATGCGTGAACTATTTGATATCGAGGCCAATCTTGATATCTACAGCGTGAGCGGAATCGTTTTAGTCATGGTGCTTCACCAAGTGCCCTTTGTGTACTTAACCATGCGTGGCCCAGTACTTGGAATGGATCCAAGCTACGAAGAGGCCGCTCGCACATCGGGCGCGTCAGCGTTTACGATGCTCAGACGCGTAACCTTGCCCATGCTGTCGTATGCGCTCGCCTCAAGCGCGTTGCTTTGTTTAGTCATGTCACTTGAACAATTCGGCATCCCTGTTCTACTTGGCATACCAGGTCGTGTCACAGTCTTAGCCACTCAAATCTATTTGTTATGTCGGTTTCCGCCCACTGCCTATGGCTTGGCCGCGGCAATTGGCTTAACGCTCGCAGCCATTACTGCATTGGCAATTTTGCTTCAGCGCAGACTCGCGAGCGGCGGACAAGCGGTGGTCACCACAGGCAAGGCGGGACGCATCACACCGATACGGCTTGGCGCCTGGCGTTGGCCCGTTAATATTTTTTGTGGCCTATATATTTCGATGGGCTTGGTTTTGCCGACCATCATTTTGCTTTACACCTCATTGATAAAATTTTTTACCGGCAACCCACTCACCGCTGCGTATACCTTTCGTAACTACATCAGCATCTGGGAATCAGAGGGCACGCAACTCGCCACCTTGAACACCTTGCTTGTCTCGGGCGGGGGCGCGCTAGTCGGTGTGATGCTTGGCGCCGCGTGTAGCTATTTCACGGTCAGACTTAAACCCACCGGACACCGCGTGCTCGACATGCTCGTCATGTTGCCCTTCGGCGTGCCAGGCGTTGTACTCGGACTGGGGTTGCTCTGGGCCTATGCCTATTTGCCCTTGCCACTTTATGGCACGATGACCTTGATCGTAGTAGCGTATGTCACACGCTTTTTACCGTATGCAACTGAAACGGCAGGCGCGCGTTTTGTGCAACTTGACCGAAGCCTGGAAGAAGCGGCCTGGACGGCCGGCGCGAGTCGACAAACAGGGGTTTGGAGAATCGTCTTGCCCTTGAGCTTACCGTCCCTACAAAGTGGCTACTTTTTGCTCTTCATGGCCTTTTTCAGAGAGATCTCTGCAACGATTTTAATTTTTACAGCCTCCACGTCGGTACTTTCTGTATCAATCTGGTCTTACTTTGAACAAGCTGACTGGGGCATGGCTAGCGCCCTCTCCATTTTGGCCATGATTTTAATGTTAGGCATCATGTCGGCACTTCTCTGGGCAATGCCTGGAGCACGACAGAGATAAAACTAGCAATGCATAGGCGAACTTATGGGCATCTCAGTTAGAGACCTTGTCAAGGTTTACGGACAGTCAACGGTCATCAAAGGAATTTCTTTTGATGTGGCAGATGGCGAATTCGTGACGTTGTTAGGACCAAGCGGCTGTGGCAAAACCACGACCCTGCGAGGCATCGCTGGTTTAGACACCATCGATGGCGGTGAAATTCGTATCAATGATCAGATTGTTTCAAATGCGAGCTCAGGCGTTTTTGTGCCACCTCACGAGCGTAATCTTGGCATGGTCTTTCAATCGTATGCTGTTTGGCCTCACCTCACCGTTGCACAAAACGTTGCCTTTCCACTAACCGTACGAGGCGTTCAAGACACGACCGAAGCGGTTCAGTGGGCGCTTGATATTGTCGGCATGAACCATCTTGCTGCCAGACGACCTTCAGAATTATCGGGGGGTCAGCAGCAACGCGTTGCGCTGGCGCGTGCGATTGTCGGTAAACCGCAGGTCTTACTGTTTGACGAACCACTCTCAAACTTAGATGCGAGACTACGCGACCGCACGCGGGCCGAGATCAGTCGCATTCAACGCGAACTTCGCGTGCCAGCCATTTATGTGACGCACGATCAGACTGAAGCGCTTTCGATGTCTGATCGCATCATCGTGCTGAACGCGGGCCTGACGATACAAGACGGCACGCCTACACAGATTTATCACGAGCCTGTTAATCGTTTTGTCGCAGACTTTATTGGAAATGCGAATTTCTTAAACATACAGCGACGCGGCCCAACATGGACCCTACCTGATGGAACACCACTACTGGTCACTGCCGACGCCAAGCACCTGAATGGCGAACCCGTCGTAGCACTTTTACGTCCGGAAACCATTCGACTTGAAGATCATCCGCCCAATCAAGCAACCCCAGGCCTCAATCGTTTAACCGGCACGGTTGTCAGCAGCATATTTTTAGGTCAGCATATCGAACATCTCATCCGCGTTGCGGGTACCGAGTTACGCGCGTTCTCGCGTGAACCTCTTGAAGCCGGCAAGGCGATTACACTATCTTTTCATGCAAGCGACTGTCGAGTATTAATCGATAATACGAATGAGCAACACACCACGCACTCACCAACCCCCCATTAGAACAACAGGATGTTAGTCATGAATCAGCCAACCGCTCCTCAAACGATCCTTGAGCAAATCGCCGAACGTATTGTGTCCTTTGATCTGAAGGCCATCACACCGCAGGCCATTATGTTGTCGCGCACCGCCATCATTGATACGCTGGGTGTCACCCTGGCCGGTGCAATCGAGCCATGCACGACCAACCTGTTACGCACCCCTGGGGTCGCCTCAGCCCCAGGTATTTGTACAATTTTCGGCACCGCACAAAAAACATCGGCCTTGGATGCCACCTTTATCAATGGTACGGCTTCGCATGCCTTGGATTACGACGACTTTAGTCAACCAATGGGCGGGCATCAATCTGCCCCGTTGGTCGCTCCGCTCATGGCGATCGCTGAAGAGCGTGGCGCCTCTGGTCTGCAACTGATTCAGTCCTACGTGGTCGGCATTGAAACCGAAATCCGCCTGGCTCGCGCAGTGAACTTTTACCACTATGACAAGGGCTGGCACCCCACTGCAACACTCGGTGTGTTCGGGGCCGCTGCAGCTTCCGGCCATCTGTTGGGGCTCAGTGCAAAAAAACAAGCCATTGCGCTGGCCATTGCAGCTTCCTTTGCTTCGGGCATCAAGGCGAATTTCGGTACGATGGTCAAACCGCTTCACGTTGGACAATCTGCGCGCAATGGTTTGTTAGCGGCACTCATGGCTGATGCAGGCTATGACGCTAACCCCGAAGCGCTTGAACACCATCAAGGTTTTTTCAATGCGTTCAATGGCAAAGGCAATTACGACGCTAAACTTATTTTTGAAAACTGGGCAAATCCGCTCGAAGTCTTGAGCCCAAGCATGGGGCTCAAACAATTCGCTTGCTGTGGCAGCACCCATCCTGCGGTCACGATGGCGCTTCAACTACGTCAAGAAGAGACCTTCAACCCGCAAGACATCGAAAAAGTCGATATCCTGCCGCACCGACGTCGCCTGCCACACACTAACAACCCAGACCCTCAAACACCGCTCGCTGCTAAATTTTCAGTTCAATATGCCGTGGCGCGCGCGTTAGTCAACGGCGCCGTGCGCCTGGATGACTTTGAGGGTGAGGCCCATTTCGACAGCAATGTGCGCGCGATCATGGCTAAAACAACCGCAATGCCCCATCCCGACATGCCAGACGACTCACCCGACCAATTCGGAGCCGAAGTCATTGTTGCGCTGAAAGACGGTCGTACGGTTGCTCGGCGGATTAACAGCCTGGTCGGACGCGGTGGCGACTATCCTCTGACAAGCGACGAGCTCTGGGAGAAATTTAACGATTGTGCCAAGCGCGTGCTGCCGGCCAACGAAATCCCCGCATTGTTTGCAAAACTCGAAAGCCTCGAAAAAATCAAAAACATCCGTGACCTCACACCTTTATTAGCCAAGTTTGCAAAGGCGGCCTGATTTGAACTGCGCTCAGGTATATATTGAGCCATCGACCAACTAAGTCCCCTAGGAAACCCGATGAACAGACGAATTTTTGTCAGATCCGCCGTGGCTGGTGGCCTTGCGTTTATTGGTTTTCCTGCACTTGCACAACAAGATAAGTTTCCAAGCAAAACCATCAAGTTTGTCGTACCGTTCGCAGCGGGTGGCGGAGGCGATGCCATTGCCAGAATTGCCGGTCAAAAGCTATCCGAGCGCATCCATAGTCCCGTTGTCATCGAAAACCGCACAGGTGCTGGTGGCACCGTCGGCTCAAACTATGTCATGAAGTCAGTGCCAGATGGCTACACGCTACTGAACATGTCCAGTAGTTATTGCATTCAAGCCGCGATGGGACCCTTGCCGTTTGATCCGATATTAGATATGCAACCCATCATCATGCTGGCCCAAACCCCAATGGTGTTGCTCGTGCACAATGATTCGCCTTTTCAGAACGCAGCCGATCTGATCGCTGCTGCCAAAAAGAATCCCGACCGCTATACGCATGGCTCGGCGGGGATCGGCTCAATCGCTCATCTGTCGATGGAAGAATTTGCCTACCGTGCGGACATTAAATTGGTGCACGTCCCTTACAAAGGGTCTTCACTTGCCATGAATGATTTACTTGGCGGCAATGTCGACCTCTTACTCAGTACATCTACATTTACCGCCCCCTACATAAAGTCAAAGCGTGTCAGGGCACTTGGCATCGCGGGGCAAACTCGGCTATCTATCTTGCCCGACGTTGCGACCTTCGAAGAGCAAGGTGTAAAGGACTTTAATGTGGTCGATAACAAAGCGTTGGCAGGCCCCAAGGGGATCCCACCTGGAGTCGTCGCCTATCTCAATACTGAACTGAATGCCGTTTTAAAAGAAAAAGCGGTCTATACACGACTCGAAGACGAGGGCACCACGCCCGTCGGTGGCTCGCCAGAACACATGATGCAATTAACGCGCACAGACATTGCACGGTGGAAAAAAGTCATCGAACTACAAAAAATTACCCCACAATAAACTAGAGCATCATGACGAATAAATCTCCCGATTACGCCCCCCTTGGCCACAGTGGCTTGCGTGTACCCCGTCTTTGGTTAGGCACAATGTTGTTTGGCGACCAAACAGACGAAAGTGTTGCGCGAGAAATAGTCGCTGCCACGCGAGACGCCGGTTACAACGCAATTGACTCGGCAGACAGCTATGTAGGCGGAGAATCCGAGCGCATGGTTGGACGTCTGATTGCGCAAGATCGCGCGCGCTGGGTGTTGGCGACAAAAGTTGCCAACCCGATCGGTAAAGAACCAAACGACAGAGGAACCTCTCGGCGTTGGCTCATGACCGAGATCGACAATAGCCTCAAGCGCTTAGCGACGGATTGGATTGATGTCTATTACATGCATCGTGATGATGAAACCACTCCGATGGAAGAAACGCTCTCGACTTTTGCCCGACTGATTGAACTCGGCAAGATTCGCTATTACGGCGTGTCTAATTTTCGCTCATGGCGTATCGCACGCATGGTCGAGATGGCTCGAAAAATGGGGATTCCTCAACCCATTGTCTGCCAACCACCGTACAGCGCAGTGACACGTCTGATCGAAACCGAAGTCATTCCCTGCTGCGACCACTATGGCCTAGGCGTCATCGCCTACAGCCCGCTCGCCCGAGGCGTTTTAACCGGAAAATATCAACCCAATGTCGAACCCGATGCAACAAGTCGGGCCGGCAGAGGCGATCGCCGTCTGCATCAAACTGAATTTAGAAACGAATCGTTTACTGTGGCCAACGCACTAAAAGAGCACGCTCAACAACGGGGCTTGAGCCCCACTCAATTTGCCATTGCCTGGGCGCTGAACAATCAATTAGTCAACGGCGTCATTGGCGGACCCAGAACGCTCGAGCAATGGCAAGATTATCTAGCCGCCATGTCAGTGACGATCACCGCAGAAGATGAAGCGGTCGTGGATGGACTCGTCCCACCTGGTTATGCTTCGACGCACGGGTTCGTAGACCCTCAATACCCAATCGTCGGGCGTCGCGCACGAACGGTCTAAAATTTTTGCAAATTTTTGCAGCCTATCACTTATGTAAGGGGCAACAGAATGACAATTAAACGTGCCGCAGCCATCGTTGGCATTGGCCAGACAAATTGGCGGCAAGACTACCAACGCGTCAAGGCAGGCGAATGTCCGACCGACTCATACGGTTACGGGGCTCAAGCCTTTGTGGGTGCCCTCAAAGATGCCGGCCTTCAGCGTAATGATATCGACGGTTTAATTGTGGGGCCGACCACAGCCAACGAACGCATGGGTGAAGTCCTGGGACTTGATGTCCGTTGGGGCGGGCAAGCTGATGCTGTACAGGCCGTGATGCAAGCGGTGATGGCGATCGAAACCGGTATGGCCGAGGTCGTCGCACTGGTCTACGGTAACGATCAGCGCTCTGCGGGTACTCAGTATGGCGGCCCAGAGGCAATGGGGGCCGCCAGCTTCCTTTCATACGTTTACCATGCGCCCTGGGGCTTCACTTCTCAAGGTGCCCTCTACGCGATGATGTTTCGCGCCTACCAACACGAACGCGGTTTTACTGAACGGCAACTGGGTGAGGTTGCCGTGGCACAACGTGCGTGGTCGAGTTTGAACCCCGACGCCGTCATGCAAGAGCGTGTCACCATCGACGACTACCTCAACTCGCGCTATGTTTGCGAACCTTTACACTTGCTTGATTACTGCCTGATTAATGACGGCGGAGTTGCGCTGATTGTTGCCGAAGCTTCGCGGGCTAAAAAAATCTCAAAAAATCCGATCTATATCGAAGCTCTGGGGCGCTCAGATATTAACAAGGGCGCGACGGTATTAGAACCACGTCTCACAAATTTTTATCTGCCCGCCCAACAGCAGTGCGCAGAACAAGTATTTAATGCGGCAGGCCTGGGGCCTAAAGACATAAACGTCGCCCAGATTTATGACAGTTTTTCACTGCACGTGCCGCTCGCCCTTGAAGGCTACGGCTATTGCGCAGTCGGTGAGGCCGGAAAATTTTTAACTGAACAGGGCATCGGTCCCGGTGGTACGCTTGCCGTCAATACCAGCGGTGGACACCTGTCCGACAGCTACATGCAAGGGTGGAACCATCAAATAGAATCGATTAAACAATTACGAGGCACCGCTGGCAAACGACAAGTGGATAACTGCCGCTTCGTGCACTATTCATCAGATGTTGCCGGAAAAGCAATGTCAATCATTTACGGACGCTAACATGACCGAATCTCAGACACTCCCCGTCATGCCCACAAGAGTCATGGGGCTCTACGACAAGCCCTTTTGGGATCACGTGCAGCAACGCAGTATGTGCCTTCAGCGCTGCGGTCACTGTCAGGCTTTTCAGTATCCTCCAGGTCCAGTTTGTTCTGCCTGCCTGTCAGAAGATCTAAATTGGACAAAAGTTTCGGGACGAGCCACTATTTTAAGTTGGGTCGTTTTTCATCGAAAATATCTTGAGGGCTATCCGGCACCCTACAACGTCATCACGGTGAGGCTCGACGAAGGACCCATTATGGTTAGCAACCTTGAGGGGCCGCAGCCAGACGGTTCATGGATTGGGGCAAGCGTTGATCTGTGCTACGCCGAGATGGCCAGGGGTCTGCTTCTACCTCGCTTTAAACTCGGCGCCTAACAGTAGGCGATAATAGGCGCCTAGCCATTCCTAATGAAGCACGCTGTCTCATGAACAAACGCGACATGGTCATCCAGAGCATCGTTTATCTGCGTGGACCCAATATTTGGACCTACTACTCTGCCATTGAGGCAGTCATTGATATCGGAGACCTCGAGGATTGCCCCTCTGACGTCGTGCCCGGCCTCTACGAAAGACTGGTTGACTGGCTACCGAGTTTGATTGAACACCGCTGCAGCCCTGGCGTACGGGGCGGTTTTTTACAGCGTCTCAGAACCGGGACTTGGCCTTGCCACATTCTTGAACATGTCACTCTGGCGTTACAAGACCTCGCTGGTGTACCCGGCCATGGCTTCGGTCGTGCACGCGAAACCGAAAAGCGTGGTGTCTACAAGGTGGTTGTTAGTGGCTGGCAAGAGGACGTCACTCGTGCAGCACTGTATGCGGGGCGCGATCTGGTCATGGCGGCCATCGAAGATCGGCCCTATGATCTCGAGGCAGCACTAGAGCATCTCAGGGATCTGACGCAAGATTTATGTTTGGGTCCAAGCACGGCCTCGATGGTCCGCGCTGCCGAAGATCGCGACATTCCCGCGGTCCGTTTGAATCAGGGTAATCTGGTTCAGTTTGACTACGGCAACCAGCAACGACGCATCTGGACTGCTGAAACAGATCAAACGAGCGCGATCGCTGAAACCATTTCGCGCGACAAAGATTTAACCAAATCCATTCTCGAGTCCTGCGGCGTGCCCATTCCTCAAGGACGGGCCGTTGAA